>Ga0307414_10001059_pt1 | contig 14075 bp, 16 predicted proteins | sample DK1Ometagenome_FD_203804 | JGI IMG/M metagenome (GOLD analysis project Ga0307414, IMG submission 203804) | Maize rhizosphere microbial communities from greenhouse at UC Davis, California, United States - DK15-O-3 | ecosystem: Host-associated > Plants > Roots > Rhizosphere > Soil | place: USA... | reverse complement strand
TGGCGCCTTGTGCCGCACCGCGGAACGGTCCCTGGTTGCCGACGATCAGCGATGCGACGGCGGTGCCGTGCCCGGTGGGCTGGGGCCGGCCTGCGAAGCCATTCTGCTCGATCGAGGCGCGCGCCATCGATGGATGCGCGGCGACGCCGCCGTCGACGATGCCGATACGCGGTCCGCCGCCAACGCCCGGACTAGCGGCGAGGGCTCCCGCGAAAGTGAGCAAGTCCCCCCCAGCGGGTTCGTAGATGTGATCGAAATCGACCTGCAGGCCTGGAGCGACGGATCGCAGGCGCTTGAGGCCCTGACGGGTCGAGAGGTTGCGGGGCACGGATAGGGTAACGGTTCGGAGGCCAAGTTCCGGATCGCGATCGTCTGCGAGGACCGCAAATCCTGCGCGAGCCGCGATCTGGATCGACGCCGGATCCGGATCGATGGCAACCAGCACTCCCCGGCGAACCGGCAGTCCCGTGCCGTCATTTTCGAGCTCACGAAGGTTTTGCCTGATCAACTCGCGCAGCCTCAATTGGCGAAGCTCCAGCAGCGTGGCGGCGGGCGCGTCTGCAATCTGTTTGGTCAGGCCTGATACCGAGTTCAGAGTGGGGGAAACCGCCTCCCGCGCGCCAGGCTGTTCCAGGATGGTCTGGATTGCCGGACCGACGAGCGGAACGTCGCGTGTGGGAAGATTCACCGGTGGCAGCGCGGGCAATCCGACGCGCGGCAGCATTTGCGCGCTTGCGCTGCCTGCGAGGACTGCGGCGACGGAAGCGGCGATCAGCGCGCGGTGAACAAAGCTGGACATCACGTGACCTCTTTTTATGCCTTCCGGGATGAAACGACACACACTCGTCGTTTCATCCGCATGAGGGCGAATGGCATCATCCGAAACGTTCGAAAACGAGTTGGCGCAGTTGCTTCCGCGACTGCGGCGATTTGCCCATGCGCTCAGCCGGAACAGTGCCGACGCAGACGATCTGGCGCAGGCGACGATCGAACGCGGGCTCCGATCGCGCGAGCAGTGGATGTCCGGCACGCGCCTCGATTCCTGGCTTTACCGGATCATGCGCAACCTATGGATCGACACGGTTCGCGCGCGGGGGCGGAAGGAAAAGCACGAAGCGCCGGAGGAGGCAGCCAAGGATATCGGCGAGGATCCGCACGATGCGATGGACGTCTCAATGGAATTGCAGCGCGCCATGTCGGCGATGGAGCGCTTGCCGGACGAGCAGCGCGAAGTCGTTGCGCTGATCCTGATCGAAGGCTTCGGATATCGCGAAGTCTCGGAGATGCTCGAACTGCCGATCGGCACTGTATCGAGCCGGCTGGTGCGCGGCCGGACCGCTTTACTGAAGATACTGGGTAGAAATGCTGATGGTTGAGGACGAGACATTCTTCGCCTGGCTGGACGGCGAACTGCTGCCGCAAGAGGCAGCGAGGATCGAGGCTGAGGTGGCGGCCGATCCGCGCCTGTCGCGGCTCGCGGAGCAGCATCGCGCAATGACGGCGGGCCTGCGCAATGCGTTCGGACAAATCGCTGCTCAGCCGGTGCCGCAGCAGCTTCGAGACCCGTCAGGTCCCGGCGCCGACGTAATCAGTTTTGCCGACGCGCGGGAGCGGCAGCCGGTTCGCAAGGCATCTTCGCTCTGGGTTCAGCTAGGTGCACTGGCGGCGACCTTGGTGGTCGGGATCGTCGCTGGAAACATGCTTACAGGCTCAACCATGGGCGGATCGTCCAGCCCGATCGCGACCGAGGCGGGCCAACTCGTCGCCTCTGCCGAGCTCGACAATGCGCTTTCCGTCCGCCTTGCAAGCATGCCGGCCGAGACCGGGCCGCGGATCGGGGTGACTTTCCGGGACAAGACAGGCTCGATTTGTCGCACGTTCGAGGACAAGGCCGCTAGCGGACTGGCCTGCCGCGAGGATGGCGACTGGCATATCCGGAGCCTGTTCCAGGCGCCGGAAGGCCAATCGACCGATTATCGCATGGCAAGCGGCCCAGACCCGAGATTGATGGAAGAAGTCGATGCCGCGATCCAGGGCGAGCCTTTCGACGCTGCGCAGGAAAAGTCAGCGATGAAAAAGGGCTGGCGCTAAGCCGCGGGAGTCGATCGAGCGTAATGTCCGCTTTGGGTCGAAAGCGGACGCTGGCGGCCTAGTGTCTGCAATGGGTGGAAAGCGGACATTAACGACCCGGCCCTAAGGGCCTCGATACGGCGGCAGCGCGGGTCAGCGCGGGGTCCGACGCCCACGTCGATGAAAGAGAGCATCTCTTGAGCAAGGATTGGGACCATTATCTTTTCAAACTGGGCAACGACCTGGCTTCCATTTACCTTGATCTCGGCATCGCGGCTGCCGCGCCGCTGGTCGAGCACGGCCATTCCGTCCGGATATCCGTTGCGCTGCTGCGGCCTGGCGAAAACGGCATGTCGACCGATGAGGAATTCGAAGATCTGATCGCCCTTGAAGACGGCCTCGTGGCGCATCTTCACGACGACAACGCGATCTACGTCGGGCGGCTTACGACACGGGGTTCCAGGGTGTTCTATTTCTATGCTGCCGACGCTGGCTTGCTCACTCGCAACGCGTCGACAGCGATGGAACAACACCCCGACTATCAGTATCAGATCGGCCATCAGCCCGATCCGGAATGGTCGGCCTATTTCGATTTCCTCTATCCCTCACCCGAAGTTTATCAGCGGATTCAGAACCGCCGAGTGAACTGATAAGACCGGCGCGCAACGGGACGGGATCTTCTGAGAATGTCGCTTTACGATGAAAATGCCGCAATCCTGCGGGACATGACGGATGCCGGGGACGACCTCGGCAAGCCGCGACCGATGGACTTCAATCATCTCTTCCCGACCCGAGGGGACGCGATCGCTTTCGCACGGCGTGTCGATGCCGAGGGCTTCACGCCGGTGGTCCGTCCATATGACAAGCCTGGCTTTCCCTTCGACGTGACCGTCACCACCCAGGCGGTGATACCAACCTGCGATTTCATCACCTCGACCGAGCAGCGCCTCGGAGCCATCGCAGCTGAGTACAAAGGTCGCTCGGACGGCTGGGGCTGCATGGAACCATGACCCTGCCGGCGAGCGCGATAAAGCTTCTGACCTGCGCATGATCACTACCTTGGATTGGCCCTCGGATAAGCTGGACCATGCAGAGCGGTCGTTTGTCGACAACATACGCAAGCATGGCTGGCTTCGTACGGCTGCACTGGCTGAAGAGGGAAAGCCGGGTTTCTCCTTCACCACCGGTTTTACTTTGAGCACGAGCCAGCCCGACCTCATGATCTTCAGCACGGCCGATCAAGTGGCGCACGAGATGTTCTGGGTTCTGTTCCGGCGAGCTCAGACCGGGCAAGCCTTGCCGATCGGCAGGCGGACGAATGACTTCTTCTCCAATTTGCCCGCTTACGCTTTTCAGGTCGCGAAGGGGCACTTCGCCGACTATCTGGGCTGGAGCCGGTGGTTCTATCGCGGAGACGAGTTCAGCTGCCTGCAGATCGTCTGGCCGGATCTCGCGGGAGTCTTTCCTTGGGAGCCAGGCTTTGATCAGGAGTTTGCGTCAGACCAGGTCGATTTGACTGAACGTGGCTGGACCGTTGAGATGGCTGACTAATCGCTTCCATCCTGAACGGATGTGCGCCTGTGGAGGTCGAGTAGGCTCAAAGGAATGACAGGAGTGGCCGCGAAGCCGCCGAAGCCCGAATGTCCGCAATGGGTCGAAAGCAGACGTAAGCAGCTAGTGTCCGGAATGGGTGGAAAGCGGACATAAGCGGCAAGCATTCACGGCGACCTAGGCCTTTTGTCGGACCGTCCCGTTGTGGCGGCTTTCGACCCATTCCTGCCTTAGCAAAAATCAATGGTCGCCATTCCGTTTTCGCGCGAGTTCCTCGAACGCCGCAGCAAGATTGATGAGAAGCCGCTGTTCAGGGCCACCGGAATATCGAAGTGCCAAATTCCGGCATTTGTGCGCCTCACTGGCAAATGTTTCCTCGCGCATCTTGCCTCCAGCAACTCGGAACGCATCAATGCTCGGAGCGAGTCTTGGCGACGCTCGCTGAGTCGCCGGACGTACCTCTATGCGTGCCATGAATTGCGCTCACCGAAATCGATGGTTTGTCATGGCCCAAGAACGATGCGGCAATCTTTCCCGAAATTGTGAAAAATTCTGGGAATGTGACGATTCGACCGAGAGTTACCGAACGTTCGTTATGATCCAGCCGGTTGCGGGCCACCAGTCAGCGAGGCGACCTTGGCATCGAACCCTCCTGGCCTGTCGCCGCGCGGTAGGTGGACGGCCTGAGTCTTTTCAGTACCTTCGAACGCACCTCCTGCGGCGTGACCGCCAAGTCGGCCGCTCCGGCATCGGCGACCATCTGTCGCTGCGCCTCTTGCCCGGCGCTATCGTTCGGCCGCACCGTGTAGATGACCACCGGGACCGGGATTCCGCGCTGCTTCATAGCCTCGATCATCTTCAGCCCGGCGAGCCGGTCCTCGCCGCGCCCAAGGTCGCTGATCACGAGCGGATAGCGGTTCATGGCGACGAGTTTCAGTGCGTCTTCGGTAGATTCGGCAAGATGTACGGCGATCCGGTGCTCCTTGAAAGCGGCAACCTCGAGCCGGTTGTTCGAGGGGTGATCGTCGACCCACAAGATGGTTGCCAGCGCATCCGGCGGGTCATTGGTGACCGGCGGGGTGTTGCGGATTGCGACTGTCCGGTGCGAGGAAGCAAGAGCCATAATGCCGCCAGCGGCCAACAGGATGACCAGCAACACCACAGCGACGACCCCAGCCATGGAGTATCGTGAGCGGAGCCACTCGATGGGCGGTCCAGAGGATTCAGCCGGCGGCAGATCGTCGACCGCGGGCGCGTGGTCCACGGCAGCCTCGCGAAGGATGTAACCCACCCCATAGGCAGCGACGATCTCGAGTCCGGACCCACGGATGGCCTGCCGCAGCTTGCTGATCGCTTTGGCGAGGGAATTTTCGTGAACTAGCTGGTTTGGCCAGGCGGCGCGCAGCAACTCTTCCTTGCTGACGCAGTTGCCGAGGTGTTCCGCGAGGGCCGCAAAGACGCGGCACGAGCGGCTGTCGAGCAACGTTCTTTGTCCCCCGACATCGAGTGATCGAACACGCGGATTGAACTCGACATCCAGAACACGGAGCGGGCCACTACGGATATCGGCGGTCATCCTGTCTCAATCTTACGCCACACGCGACGATGCGACTTTATGCAGGGGATCGCCCGCGGCTCCAAGCTGCGATCTGTGTGCCACGAATGTCCGCTATGGGTGGTAAGTTGACACTAGCGTTCAGGTTCTGATTGCGGTCCCACGAGGTGCGCACAGGCTGGATCTGGCTTGCCCCGATAATTGTGCGTTGAATAGCCGTCGAATACCTCCAGCATGTATTCGCCGTTGGGGACGTCCGGACGGCCGAACCATTCGGCCGCAAAGGCGCGTCCCCGGGCGCGAATTTCCGCGACATGCACGCCATGCTCAGCCTGACTGCGCAGATATCCGATGAAAGTGGCGCGGCCGAATTCCATCATCCGCGCCCGAGCGCGGGGATGTTCGTTCGGATCGCTGGATATTTCGAGGAAGCGGCGGAAGGGACCGCCCAGGAATTCGTCGGGCGACAGCCCGTGCGCTTGCCCGGCGGCGTTGGCTAACTCCACGTAATCGGTGATGCCCGACCAGTGGGACACAACAACTAGCGCCGGAGCGCTCTGCCTCCGCCGCCGCAACCACCTTACCACCAGCAAGACGCAGAGAAGCTGCAGGGGCAGTCCCATCAGGATCGAGTAAACGTATGGCGACCAGGTGTTGATCGGCATGCCTAAATGATTGCGTCCCTCATGCTCATACCCAAGGTACTATCCCGTTGGCGACAATCGTGCGGTTGTACGGTGAATACTAGTGTGAGCAATGGGCGGAAAGCGCCAGGACTCTCGAGCGGCTTGGCCTTGGCTGCTTAATGTCCACTTTGGGTGGAAAGCGGACATTGTAAGCTATCCTAATGTCGTTAGTAACATTTAACGGGGGAGAGAGGGTGATGCGTTGGGCCACCTTGCGTAAATTGCACATGTTTATGCTGTTGGCGCTTCTGAGCGCTTGCGCACATCGCGCTCTTTCAACTCATGAGCTCCAAAGCAAGTTCGCTGAAGTCGCGCCCACAACACGTCTTCAATTCATCGACTTTGGCGGAAAGGGTGACCCAGTTGTGCTCTTGGCGGGGCCAGGAAACACGGCTTGGATCTATGCCCCGTTCGGCAACGATCTCGCGAACGATTTCCATGTCGTAGCGCTGACGCGCCGAGGCCACGGTGAATCTGACATGCCTGCGACCGGATACGATCAAGCTACGCTGGTGGAAGACCTCCTTGGTTTCCTTGATTCGCAAGGATTTCACAGTGTCCACCTCGTTGGCTCTGCGACAGCGGGTGAGGAGCTGACCCGCTTCGCGAGCAAGTATCCCAGCCGGGTCTCCAGCCTCGTATATTTGGACGCCGCTTATGATCGAAGCGTGGACGTCGAGAGCGGAACGCCCGACAAACCTGAGCGCCCAACGGCCGCCGACAAGAGTTCTGTGGACGCCTATGTCGCTTACCTCGTCCGGACGCGCGGCGTCTCCGATGCGCCTCCAGGAGTGCTGGAGCGAAATTGGCGAGCCTCAGTGGCAATCAAGCCAGACGGCACTGCAGGGATGAAATGGGGTGAGGCGCAGTATGCAGAGTACATGAGGTCACTCACGGCGGCGTCTCCCGATTATTCTGGAGTAAAAGCTCCGGCGCTCGCCATCTATGCCGTCGGCGTTCCTTATGCTCGGCTCGAGCGAGCTTCGCCTGAAATCCGAGCCGCAATCGAAAAACACCGAGAAGCCGTCGTATTGCCGTGGAGGGCCGCCAGCATCGCGCAATTCAAGGCCGGCATGAGAAATGGTACGGTGGTGGAACTGGACGCCCTTCACCACCCCTTCCTGAATCGCCCGAAAGAGACGGCCACTCTCGTCCGGCGATTCCTACGACGAAATCCGATTAAGCGCTGAAACCGACTAAGCGTAATGTCCGCAATGGGTCGAAAGCGGACGCTGGCGGCCTAGTGTCTGCAATGGGTGGAAAGGGGACATGGGAACGTCACAAGTCGCACGCGTTCCGCACCCATGGCACAAGACAAGCTGTACGAGGAAGCAACTGAGGTCACTGCGAAAGATGGCGAAGTGATCTTGGATGGACCCGACGCGGTTGACGCGAAGGTCACTCCAGAAGCGGCCGAAGAAACCGCAGATAATCTAATCGAAGGCGCAGTCGAAGCGCCTTAAGGATTTGCCTCATAAGGCTCGATGAACGTCGGCAATGGGCGGAAGCAGCCGTCGATTGATCGCTTGAGAAATTAGACCGTGCTGGGCCCACCAATATGCCGAAAGCGGATTACCGCGAGTATACGTCGGCGATGGCATTCTTGTCGCTTAGGACCGCCAGGGCATCTGGGAACGCAGCGACCATTTTTCGATCGCCCGATGCCATTCCACCCCGCGGCACCTTTGTCGTCGCTTTGTTCAGTGCCCTGCCAATGCGGCTCCACTCTGACTTCATTGAAGCTGAGGCCACACGGCCCGCGCACGCGAAATAATTGCCTATCCACTCGATGGATGAAAGGCCCAGATGGCTCCCCTGCAGCCGTGGTGCGGTGTTGATATTGAGGTAAATGATGTTGGTCTGATTTGCGAAGTACGGCTCTTCCTTGCTGCCGCGGACTTGAAACCAACCGCTGTAAGGGTTTTCGATTTCGATCGATGGCTCGTCAAACGGATCAGCCGGCAGAAGCATGAGTGAACCACCTGAAAAACACCAGAATGGCCAGCGCCCAGCGCCCTCTAGTTCGAAGTCGCGATTAGCGCGCCAATTATGGCCGTCATGGGTTTCGAGCAGCGCCAAGGATCCCAGACTTTTGAGCACATCATTGAGTCGTGGGACATCGTTCGAAGACGCGTAGATCAAACGTGCTGGCATGCGCTTTCCATAAGACAGATAGAACTCATGTCCCCAATGTCCGCAATGGGTCGAAAGCTGACACTACGCGAATGTGTGAAATGGGTGGAAAGCGACGCTATCTCACGGCCCTTCGTGGAGCACGTCAGTGCCGGGTGGCGCGATGCTATCCAGTACCTTCTTGCTCTCGGCGGCGATCAGCTCAATTTCAGCTGCATGCTCCTTCATCTCTGCCAGGCCCGAAGGCGTCATCCGATGCAGGACACCGGAAAGATGTGTGGCCTCGGCGACCGTGTTCGATATCGTCCCATACTTGCGAACATTGCTGTGCAGCAGTTCCAATCGGTGGTCGCTCTCATCAGTGTCGACGGAAATCTCATAGTTGATTGACTGGATCTTGGGCGGACTATCCTGACGGACCGCAACCAGCCGAACCTCCACCGCTTTGAGCTCGAACTTAAGGATCGGCGTTACGCGCTCAATGCCCTTGATCATGCAAGCCGCGACTGATGCAAGGAAGAGTTCAGCGGGATTGAACGCGTCCGGACGCCCCTGGAGGTCGGTGTCCAAGACGATCTCTGCCGCTTTCGCCGTGGCGATGCTTCCATGAGCGTCAATGCGCCGCGCCTTGACTGTATACTCCATTGCCGATGTCTCCGGTGAACTGCTCGCGCATGTTCAATGTTGGGAGTTCGTGCCGCTATAGGCACATACACTTAGTCAGCTTTGGGTGGAAAGCAGACATCGGTGGCAACCGCTAGACCCGCTTCACTTCTAACGCTACAAATGTAGCACCACTCTCTCCGGAGCGAAGTTATGCGTCTAGTGAACGTCGCCGTTACGACCAGTCTTGTTTTGACCGCTTTCACGGTGACCGTCCCAGCATCTGCGGCTCCACGCCACTTCACACGGTCATTCGCAACGAGGATCGACGCTGCGGCAAAGCAGGAAGTCGGTTCTGGGCATGTTGCAGGCGCTGCAGTTGCTGTCCTGCGCGATGGTCAGCTCGTTTTCTCGAGGGGCTACGGCCGCGCTAATCTCGAGCTCGCAGCGCCGGTGACGGAGAAGACTGTTTTCCGCATCGGCTCGCTGACAAAGCAATTCACTGCGGCCGGCGTGCTGCTCCTGGCTGAGCAGGGCAAGTTGAAGATTGACGACAAGCTTTCTCTGTATCTGCCGAATTTCCCGCGTGCCGATGAAGTGACACTGCGCGACCTGCTGAACCACACCTCGGGTATCCACAATTTCACCGAGGGTCCGGCGATCGGCAAAATTTCGAGGACCGGCGCGACGGTGCAGCAATTGGTCGCCAACATCGCGGGCCAGTCGCCGCTTTATGACTTCGACCCGGGCAAAGGCTGGTGGTACAGCAACTCCAATTACGCGCTCCTCGGCGCTGTCATCGAAAAGGCATCCGGCGAAAGCTGGGCAACCTTCATGAAGACGGAAATCTTCGACAAATTGGGCATGGCGGAGACTGCAGCAGATGACGCGCGTGACGTGGTGCGTGGTCGAGCCGCCGGCTACAGCCTGATCGGTGGGACTCCGGGCAAGTTTCGCAACGCGGATTTCACAGACATGAGCGTGCCATATGCGGCTGGCGCCTTGCGGTCGACGGCTGACGACATGGCACGCTGGACCGCGGCGCTGTTCGGCGGCAAGCTTCTGAAGCCGGACTCCTTAAAAGAGATGCTGGCTCCCGGACGGCTACGTAACGGCGCCGAAAACCAGACAGTCATTGCCTGGCCGGGAGGCAACGCGTCCTCGCCGCCCGCCGGCTTCGTTCCTGGCTTCTATGCATTTGGCCTTGACCACCACTCTGAGGATGGCCGGTTCGTCATCGGCCATGACGGTTCGATCGCAGGATTCGACGCGGTGATGCAGACCTACGTAGACAAAAACATGACTATCATCGTGCTCACGAACACTAACGGCGCTGCACATCCTCTCGAGGCAAAGATCGCCGAGATTCTGACGCGCTGACTCGGCTGGAGCATCGCGCGCTAATGTCTGCTTTGGGTGGAAAGCAGACATTAACGACTGGCCTCTAAGCGCCTCGCCTGTTGACGACATTTGCGAGCGACGCTTGAAGTTCATCTGTAATCGAGGAGGGCGTTGGTATGCGTTTAGCGTTGGTTCTAGGTGGACTCGGTTCGCTGGCGACCTTTGGAATCGGCACCCCGGCCAACGCGGCCGACTGGCGCGTTTGCGGAACAATGGTCTGTGAAGGCAACAACGGTCGTTGCGGACTAGGGCGCGGGGAGGTTGACGGCGCATTCGTGCTCCAGCCGCTCGACGCCGAGGACCCGGCCATCGGTGGACCAGAGGCTGCGGTTGAGCGGCTCAAGCAATTCACACAGAACAACTATGGGGGTTCGGCGCCGCAGTTGTTCCTGAACACCGTCTGCCACGCCCGCGACACGGAAGGGCAGGCCGTCGCCGGTTACGAAGAATGGACCGCGAAGCTCGACCGTATCGCAACCAATCGGCGCTATATGCCAGTCACGATTGTTTTCCCGGGCTATGCGGGCGGAACGCGCGCTTCCGAGAAGCCGGACGAAGCTTCGCGCGAGCAGGCTGACGAGGAAGCGAGATCATCCGATCGGGGATCAGACGCCGCTGAGGCAAATCGTGAGCAGCCGAAACAAACCGATGCGTCGGCTGCAGCCGAACACGAACAGCAGCAGCGCGATGAGGCTGAAGCACGTGCCAAGCGCGAGGCCGACGCCGAAGCTACACGCGCAGAAGCCAAGCGTCTCGCCGACCGGAAGGCCGCGGAGGAAACCGAACGGCGGAAGGCCGAGGCGGCTGCCGCCGAGAAGCGGCGCGAGGAGCAGCGGGCTGAGTTGGAGCGCATCAAGGCCGACGCTGAAAAACGCTCCAAGGCCTCGCTCGACACTGACGCTAATACCTGCGTTTCGAATGCCGAAATGCAACTGAACGCATCCTTCCAAGGCAATACCGCAGCGCGCGTGATCAACGGGTGCGGCGTGCCCGTCGACATCCGTGTGTGCCTAATGACGGAAGGCGGCTGGAACTGCGGCGTCGCCTGGGGTGTCGCCTCGCAGGCCGGCTGGAGCCACTCCACCTTCAAGGCCACGGGTCCGGTGTTCGTTGATGCCCGGGTCAGTGGATCGAACAAACCATTGCGTCAGCCGAACTGATCGATTGGTCGTTGTTGCCGAGCTAGTGTCCGCAATGCGTGGAAAGTGGACATTATCGGAAGGTCGCGAGCGGCCACTTCATCTGGATGGAGTAGTGGCGAAAGCTCCCCGAGCGGCCGCATCGATAACATCAGCGACGATTTCGTGCTGCGTCAGGAAGACGGCATGGCTGGCTTTCACCTTCGTGACTCGAGCGCCAATCCGGTTGGCCATAGCGTCTAGCATGCGCTGATCAAAAGCCTTGTCGTCAGTTGGAATGACTGCCCAGCTAGGGCGCGATCGCCAGGCAGCGCTTGTCAGCTTCTCCCCAAAGGCGCTCATTCGGATGGGTACCTGCGAGTCACGAAGAAAGGCTGCGTCGGCATTGTTGGCGTCGCCGGCAAAGCCCACTTTGAAACGATCCGGCTTAATGTAACCAAAGCCGTCTGCGGCAGTCTCGATGACGAACTCGGGCGGAGTGGTGTAGCCGTCGTATTGCTGAGAAGTTGTTTCGCCGGCATCGGGCGACAGCGCCGCCACGTAAACCAAGCCGGCGACGAGATGATGTTCACCGGCCTCAGTGATCACCGTACCGCCCCAGCTGTGGCCGACAAGAATGGCGGGACCGTCCTGCCGATCGAGCGCGCGCCGGGTGGCCGCAACGTCATCGGCCAGTGAGGTAAGCGGGTTCTGGACCACCGTGACACGGTAACCTCGCTCGGTCAGATCGTTGTACACGCCGCGCCAGCCGGAGCCGTCGGCGAAGGCACCGTGAACGAGGACGACATTACGGACGGCGGCCGCCTTGCTGGCGGGCTCGGTCGCGCCACGCGCAACCGCAGGACCGGCCGAGACGGCAGATGCAGCGGCGAGAAGACCGGCGGCTATATTGGTAAAAGTCCTGCGCATGTTGGCTCTCCTGGGGAGCTTTCGATCACACCGTCGGCACGGTGCCGCCGTCGATGACAAATTCGGCGCCGTGGACTGCGGCGGCACGATCCGAGGCGAGATAGGCTATGAGGTCCGCAACCTCGGATGGCTCGGCTCCGCGTCCGATCGAGATTCCACCCAGGCCGTCCAGAACCGCCTGTCGCGCCTCTTCGATCGTGCCGCCGTTGGCCGCCTGCAGCCGCTTCAGAAACTCACCAGTCGATTCCGTCATGATCCAGCCGGGCGACACGGAATTTACCCGGACGCCCTTTGGGCCCAGTTCTTTAGAAATCGATTTGCTGTAGGTCCGGAGCGCAGCCTTGGCGCTGGCGTATGCAGTTGTGGCCTCGTGCAGAGGCAGCACAGACTGGATGGACGTGACGTGGATGACCGCGCCCGTGCCCCGTACGACCATCTGTGGAATCAAGAGACGATCGAGACGAACCGCAGCCAAGAGGTTGAGGTTCAGTTCGGAGAGCCAGTGTTCGTCAGTCAACGCAACGAAGCCACCGCCAGGCGTCGTTGAGCCGCCGACCACATGAGCGAGGATGTCGACGCCGCCCATCCGGTCCATTGCAGCATCAGCGAGGGCCTTTCCGCCTTCGGCCGTAGTCAGATCAGCCTGGACAAATTCGACGCCCTGGATGGGCTCCAGCGTCCCGCGCGCAGCAGTGATAACCTGAGCGCCTCCGGCTAGGAAGCGATCGACTGTCGCGCGGCCCAGACCCTTGCTGCCACCGCTTACTAGGACGCGCTTGCCTGCGAACTCGTTCGGATAAGCCTCGGCGCTCATAGCGAGATCTCCAAAGCCTTGATGGAGTCGTGGACGAGCGTGAATCGGTAGGTGAAGTGGAGCGGACTTCCCTTGAAGTCTCCGTGAGCCGGACCTTCGACCACGACTTGCCGATTCTCATTTCGGACGGTGTCCGGCGAGAAGATCGCCTTTACGGGCAGCACGGACTCCTCGAACAAACGTCGCAGCCCGGATTGGCCCTCGAAGCGATGCCCATCGTCGATGATGACCGCATCGGCATCGAAGGGACTCAGCATCGCCTCAAGATCCAGCTTTGCGTTCGCGTCGACGAATTGGGCGATGGGCTTTGGTAGCTCAATGGACATTTCGAATGCTCCTCGAAGATGAGGACATCCATTTAGCGATAGACAGCGTCTCGATAATCTGGACAAATCGTGATGCGGTATTGCGAGAAACAGGATTATGTCGCGCCCTGCAGTGATCGAACTAGAGGCCGTGCTGGAGATTATCAGGCGCGGATCATTTCGTGCGGCCGCGCTCCAGCTGGGCATGTCCACGACGGCATTGAGCAACGCGATCGCCAAGCTCGAGCGGCAGGTAGGCGTCCGCCTGTTCAATCGAACAACCCGCAGCGTCTCTCCAACCGACGCCGGGCGAGCGTTCGCCGAGCAGGTCGGTCCTGCCATCGAAGCCATTCAAACCGCGATGACCACAGCTCGCGCGCAGCAAGAGACGCCCTCAGGCACGCTGCGGATCAATGCCTTCGCAACAGCGGCACGTGAGATCATGGCGCCACTGATCCTCGAGTGCCTGAAACGGTACCCCCAAATTCACATCGACTTGGTCACCGAGGGCCGGCTTGTCGATGTCGTCGCGGCCGGGTTCGATTTGGGCGTACGTAGCGTGGACCTGGTACCCAGCGATACGATCGCGATCTCGCTCGGTCGTCCGCGGCCCATCGCTGTCGTGGGATCGCCTGACTATTTTAAGATCAATGGCGTGCCGAAGGTCCCACAGGATCTCCTTTCACACTCCTGCATTCGGGTCCGCATGCCCAATGGCGCTTTGTATCGTTGGCCATTTGAAAGGGGCGACGAGACCGTACAGGTCGACGTGCAGGGTCCGGTCACGCTTGATGAAGCCACACTGTCGCGGATGGCTGTTCTGAATGATGTCGGCATCGGCTACTTCATGGAGGCCGACGTGCGAGAGGACATCGCAGATGGTCGACTAATTCGAGTGCTTGAAGATTG
>Ga0307414_10001057_pt1 | contig 14090 bp, 13 predicted proteins | sample DK1Ometagenome_FD_203804 | JGI IMG/M metagenome (GOLD analysis project Ga0307414, IMG submission 203804) | Maize rhizosphere microbial communities from greenhouse at UC Davis, California, United States - DK15-O-3 | ecosystem: Host-associated > Plants > Roots > Rhizosphere > Soil | place: USA... | reverse complement strand
TTTAGGTGCCTCGCCTCCTGCTGCCGCTGGATTATATGCTTTTATGCAGGCAGAAAGTATCTATCGGCAGGAGCAGGAAAAGTTATTGGAATTATCCGCCTGGTTTGCCTCCCGGATTACTCCGGATTGGCAGCATGTGCCTGGATTTCCTGTTTTTTATCAGCCCGGCGAAAAGACATTTGAAAGGCTTTTGGAGCAGAAGATCCTGATTTCGTCCTTTCCTTACCCGGATCCTCAGAGTCGGCCCATAGATCGGGTGGTGTTGAGCAGTTGGCATACTAAAGAAAATATTAATCAGTTAATTTTAGCATTATGAAACGTATTCTATTTGTTTTCCTGATTTTAATCGCAGGGCAAGGTCTTCAGGCCCAAGAAACTACCCGGATCTGGATTGTGAGACATGGGGAAAAAGATCTGACAGACCCGAAGGAAAAAGATCCGGAATTAAGCATTGAAGGGAAAGAAAGAGCTGAAACGCTTGTTAAATACCTTGAAGGAAAGAAGATAGACGCGCTATTCAGCACAGATTACAAGAGAACCAGGGGAACGTTGATCCCGCTGGCATCGCAAAGAAATCTGGGCTTAAAATTCTATAATTCAAAAGACGATAAAGCCTTGGTTGATACGGTCTTAAATTACTATAAGGGAAAAGCCGTCGTGATTTGCAGTCATTCCAATAGAATATTGGGCATTATCGCTGCTTTCGGTGCAACGGCGCCTTTAAAAGAGATTACTGAGCAGGAGTATAGCCATATTTTTCTCCTGGAAATTAAGGGAGACCGTGTGAAACTAAAGCATAAGCATTATGGAAAGTTATAATTGCTCGAATGGAATGTCCATTAGGGCATAATTTTCCCAGGTCTTGAAGTCAAAGTGCCACCATTCGTTGTGAAGGACTTTAAATCCATGTGTTTCCATGACCCGGATTAATAAGTCCCTGTTTTTCCTGATGGGCTCAGGAAGATCGGTGTACGCAGCAGCAGCTTTCGCTGAAAAACTATCATATGGAGTTGGCATGGGGACATCTTTGCCTGTCTTCAGGTAAATGAGGCTGAGGTCAACTGCGCAACCTCTGTTGTGTCTGGAGCCTTGTTTGGGGTTGGCGACGAAGTTTTTGTTTGAAGCTTTAATATATAAGGTCTTCGTTGCCGTATAAGGGCGGTAGCTGTCGTAAATTTTTAAACCATAGCCTTTTTTGCGAAGCTCCTTTTGGATGCGTTTTAACTGATCGCTGACAGGCTTTCTCGCAAAAGCCCTGGCTTGTTTATAAACCGCCAGTTTCATGAAATTATTCGTAGTGGCATATCGAATGTCCAAAACAAGATCTGGAATCTCTTTTTTAAGTTCCACCAGTTTATTCTTCGGATTCTTCTGACAAGAATTCAGATAAGCTTCATAATTGCTGATTACTTTAATCGGAGCTGAAGTGCTTTTTTTGTCCTGCGCGAAAAGCGTAAAGAGAGGGAGACTGAGAAAAAGAAGGAAAAGAAATTTTTTCATTCTTTTTTATTGATTAGAAACGACCAGCAATTCTATATCCTTGTAGGGAAGACTAAACATGTTGGCCAGGTCTTTATTTGTGAGGTGCCCCTGATAGATGTATAACGCTTCTCTGATTCCGGGCTTACTCCAGACAACGCCCATTAGGCCACCCATATCTCCAATGTCTAGTAAGATGGGCGCAAAAATATTGGTCAGTGCATAGGATGCTGTTCGCGGAACTCGCGAAGCAATGTTTGGTACACAATAATGGATCACCTCATGTTTTCTGAAAACGGGATTGCTGTGATTGGTCACTTCCGAAGTTTCGAAGCAGCCACCCTGGTCAATGCTAACATCGATCACCACCGAGTTGGGTTTCATTCTGGTGACGGTCTCTTCCATTACAATACACGGGCTTCTGCCATGAGTTGCGCGAATTGCACCGATCACGACGTCGCAGGTAGTAATTGCCTTGCCTAAAACGATAGGTTGCATCACCGAAGTGAACACCCTGCTTCCTAAGTTGTTTTGAAGCCTTCTAAGGCGATAGATAGAGCTGTCGAACACTTTTACTTCCGCACCTAGAGATAATGCCGTACGCGCGGCGTATTCTCCGACCGTTCCGGCCCCTAAAATGACAATTTCGGTTGGAGGCACTCCGGTGAAGCCGCCAAGCATCAGTCCCTTCCCTCCGGTGGCAGTGCTTAAATATTCAGCGGCAATAAAAATTGACGTTGCTCCGACAATTTCACTCATCGCCCGGACAACGCTCAAAATTCCTCCTTCGTCACGAAGATTCTCAAAACATAGTGCATTGATTTTTTTGTTCAGGAGTGCTTTAAGGTAATTTTCTTTGAGGCCTCCCATTTGAAGGGCAGAGATCAGTGTTTGCCCTTTGTGCATCATCGCAATCTCCTCCAATGTTGGAGGAGCAATCTTTACAAGGATGTCTGCTTCAAAGACATCTTTTTTATGGAATGAAATTGTTGCTCCCTGCTCGCTGTAGTCATTATCGGAGAAATTAGCCCCAACACCGGCGCCGCTTTCAATAATTACCCGATGGCCATTGTTGATTAACAAGGCCACAGATAAAGGGGTCAATGCAATTCTATTCTCCTGAAAGGAAATCTCTTTCGGAATGCCAATGTACAGACTGTTGTTTTTTTTATTGGTTTCTGACAAAGTCTCTTTAGGCTGTATCAGCCCTTTTTGAGCAATTGAGGCCATTCCTTCACGTAATCCTGTAGCCATTTTATTTATCAATATTTGGATTGAAATTAAGCAAAATACCTGAAAATAAGTGCATTTGGAATTTATATTTTAGAAATTGACAGTACTCTTTCATTTTCTCCGGAGACTGTAATTTCTATTTTCAGGTAATGATCCGGCAGGAGTTCCTGAACTTTTTCCGGCCATTCGATCAGGCAAATATGGTCCGAATAAAAGTATTCCTCATAGCCAATGTCATAGGCTTCCTGAAGATTTTTTATTCTGTAAAAGTCAAAATGATAAATGTTCTTTTCCCTTCCTTCATACTCATTTACAATAGAAAAGGTTGGACTGGATACCACTTCTTTTACGCCAAGGGCCTTGGCGAGTGCCTTAATGAAGGTGGTTTTCCCAGCGCCCATCTCGCCTTCAAAGATAAAGATGCGCTCGTCCTGGGCAAATGCCAGCACATCTATAGCCGCCTGATCCAGGTCAGCTAAATGATTAACCTCAAGTTTCATCAGAGAGTAATAGTTATTTATGGTTTATTTAAAAAAAGATGGAATCCGAATCTACAGACTTGGATTCCATCTGATGTCATCTATTTATCTGGAGCTATAGGTCGCTACAGGAATGATCATTTCTTCCAGAGAGATCCCTCCATGCTGGAAAGTCTCATTATAATAATTCACGAACTGGTTATAGTTGTTTTGATATACAAAATAACGGTCTTCTTTTGCAAAGATATAATTCGAACTGATATTGATCTTTGGCAATTGCGCTTCATGAGGATTCTTGATTAAGAATACCTCTTTGGCATTATAATTTAGATTTCTGCCTTGCTTATAACGTAGATTAGTATTGGTGTTCCTGTCGCCAATCACTTTGCTTGGATGTTTTACCCTGATTGTTCCGTGGTCTGTGGTAATCACGAGTTTAACTTTCTTCTGGGAAATCTTTTTCAGCAACTCCATTAGCGGAGAGTGTTCAAACCAGGAAAGCGTTAACGAACGGTAAGCCGCATCGTCATTGGCCAGCTCACGAATCATCTGCATATCTGTCCTTGCATGAGAAAGCATGTCGACAAAGTTGTATACAATCGCGTTAAAATCGTTTTGAAGCAAGTTGTTAATTTGATCATTCAGCGCTTTTCCATCATCATAGGTCAGGATCTTATTGTAGCTGAATTTACAGTCCTTACGCAGGCTTCTTTTGATCTGCTCTGCCAGGAATGTACCTTCATGCATATTTTTTCCGCCTTCATCGTCGTCATTCTGCCATAATCCCGGGAAACGTTTTTCCATTTCTAAAGGCATTAGGCCTGAAAAAATGGCATTTCTTGCATATTGGGTAGCCGTAGGAAGGATACTGGAATAAGTATCTTCTTCGTCCAGACGGAAATGTTCAGTGATCAATGGGTTTATAATCCGCCATTGATCATACCGCAAATTATCGATCAGAATAAAGAATACCGGAGTGTTGTTTCCATTGATCAATGGAAATGCTTTTTTCTTCAGGAGCTCATTAGAAAGGAGCGGGGCCTTTCCTTTCCCGTTTACCCAGCCAAGGTAATTGTCTTCAATGAACTTGGAAAACTGTGTATTGGCTTCTGATTTCTGCATGGTAAGGATCTCGTGCATTTGAGGATCATCCAATTTTTCCAGCTCCAATTCCCAGAAAACAAGTTTTTTATAGACTTCCACCCATTCTTCATAGCTTAGTTTGTCATTTAAGGTCATCCCTAAGCGGCGAAAATCCTGCTGATAGGCCATAGATGTCTTTTCGCTGACTAAACGTTTATTGTCAATGATCTTTTTAATGGTCAGTAAAACTTGTTTTGGGTTCACTGGTTTAATCAGATAATCGTCAATTTTGGAACCAATTGCATCCTCCATTAAGTTTTCTTCTTCACTTTTAGTGATGAGTACTACGGGGACATCATTTCGGATATTTTTGATCGCAGTAAGGGTTTCCAGACCAGTTAGACCAGGCATGTTCTCATCCAGAAATACCAGGTCAAAATGCTCTTTACCAAAGGCTTCCAGCGCGTCATTTCCATTTGTAAAGGTGGTTACATGATAGCCTTTTTCGTTCAGTAGTAATATATGTGGTTTTAATAAGTTAATCTCATCGTCGGCCCATAAAATTTTGGTTTCCTGCATTATGTTATTTGTATAAAATAAATTAATCTTTCAAAAAAGAAAGTTCCCTTTCTTAGTATGGATAAAAATAGCAATTTTTGTACCGTATAATTTATTTTTAAGGATTGAACAAAAAGAAAATCATAAATGATCCGGTATATGGCTTCATTAATATCCCCTCTGAATTAGTATTTGACTTAATCTCACATCCTTATTTTCAGAGGCTAAGGTATATAAAGCAATTGGGGATGACCCATCTGGTGTATCCGGGTGCGTTACACACCAGGTTTCATCATGCTTTAGGTGCAATGCATTTAATGAGTCTGGCCATTGAAGTCCTTAGAAGTAAAGGTCATCCGATCAGTAAAGAAGAAGAAGAGGCTGCCACTATTGCCATTCTTTTGCATGACATCGGACACGGTCCTTTTTCGCATGCGTTGGAGCATACGCTGGTCAACGGAATCAAGCATGAAGACATCTCTATGCTGATGATGCAGAAGCTAAATGTAGAATTTGGCGGACGGCTGACTGCAGCAATTAATATTTTCAAAGGAGATTATCCTAAAAAATTCCTTCCGCAATTGGTTTCAGGACAACTTGACCTGGACCGGATGGACTACCTGAACAGGGATAGTTTCTTCACGGGTGTCAGTGAAGGAGTGATCAGTTTCGACAGAATCATTAAAATGTTTAATATTTTGGATGATCAGCTGGTGATCGAAGAAAAGGGGATCTATTCTATTGAAAACTTCCTGATCGCCAGGAGACTTATGTATTGGCAGGTTTACCTGCATAAAACGGTTGTTGCCGGAGAATATCTGCTGGTTAAAATACTGGAACGTGCGAAAGAGCTTTCCGGACATGGCGAAGTACTTTTTGCAACCCCGGCATTGCAGCATTTTCTGCGAAATGAAGTCAGGGAAGAGGAGTTTTTTAGTTCCGAAATTCATTTGGCGCAGTTTTCCAAGCTGGATGACCAGGATATTTTTGCCTCGGTTAAGGTTTGGGCGGATCATTCTGACCGTATACTTGCACAGCTTTGCCAAATGTTTATCCGTAGGAACCTTTATAAAGTAGAGATCAGCTCAGAAGCTCCTGATTTAGACAGGGTTCAGAGAATAAGAGAGAATACCGCAGATCTGATGAAACTTAATGCTCATGAAGTCTCTTATTTTGTTTTTACTGATGTCATTGAAAACAGAGCATACAACGCTGGAAGTGGAAATATCAATATTTTACTTAAAAACAATACCATTATTGATATTGCAAAAGCATCAGATTTATCTAACTTAGAATCCTTAGATAAGACCGTAACCAAGCACATACTATGCTATCCCCGAATAATTTAGCATTTTTTAACAAAATAATTAACTTTTAATCCCGTTTTTAGATTCTACATAGATCTAATGATTGGATGATAACCTAAATAGGTTTATTTGTTCATATCAATTTAACACTTAACTTTGTACGATGCAATTTACTGCCAAGCAGATAAGCGAATTTATAGATGGCACCATTGAAGGCGATGAAAACGCTAAAGTAACAGAACTTTCTAAGATAGAAAACGGGACTGCAGGGTCTTTATGTTTTCTGTCTAATCGAAAATATGAAAGCTATTTATATTCAACAAAAGCTTCAATAGTTATTGTGGGGAACGACTTTTTCCCTGCACAAGCTGTTGAAAGTACCCTAATTAAAGTCGCAGATCCGTACAGTGCATTTTCTGTTTTATTGGAAAAGTACAATGAGGTGGTGAATCAAATGAATATTCAGTCCGGAATTGAAGAACCTAGTTTTATCCATCCTTCTGCAAAAATCGGTAAAAATGTATTTATAGGTGCCTTTAGCTATATTTGTGAAAATGTGGTGATTGGCGACGGAACTAAGATCCAATCGCAGGTATTTATCGGTGCCGATAGTCAGATTGGAAGCAATTGTCTCGTTTTTCCTGGTGTAAAAATTTACAACAGAACGGTGATGGGCGACAATGTAAACATCCATTCCAATACTGTAATTGGTAGCGATGGCTTTGGTTTTGCGCCACAGCCAGACGGTACTTATTCAAAAATCGCACAAATTGGAAACGTGGTGATTGAAGATGATGTGGAAATTGGAGCGAATACAACAATAGACAGGGCTACAATGGGTTCTACCTTTATCAGAAAAGGCGTTAAGCTTGATAACCTGATTCAGATTGCGCACAATGTGGATGTTGGCGCACATACGGTTGTTGCTGCACAGACGGGAATCTCCGGTAGTACAAGGCTTGGAGAAAATTCTGTAGTGGGCGGGCAGGTTGGTATTGCCGGTCACCTTAGCCTTGCAAAAGGCACGCAGATTGGGGCACAGGCAGGAATAAACTTTAATACAACGATAGAGAATAAACAATGGCACGGCAGCCCGGCTCAGCCTTTAAGAGACTGGATGCGGGCCTCAGTGATATTTAAACAATTGCCAACTGTTGAAAAACGGATTGCCTCATTAGAGCAGACGATAGCAGAACTAAAAGCAATAATAGAACAAAACAGCACAATAGCAAAATAATGAATGTTAAGCAAAAAACTATAAAGAGCGAAGTTTCAGTACAGGGTGTAGGCCTTCATACCGGGGCGAATGTGACGCTTACTTTTTGTCCGGCACCAGAAAATCACGGATTTAAATTTCAAAGAACCGATTTACCGGGAAGTCCGATTGTTGACGCTGATTGTGACAATGTTACCGATACCGCAAGAGGAACAACCATTTCTCAGAACGGAGCCAGTATCAGTACTGTGGAGCATGTAATGGCTTCATTGGTGGGAATGGATCTGGATAATGTATTAATGAAGCTTGATGGGCCGGAAACACCAATTATGGACGGTAGTGCCATGTTGTTTCTGGAAGCACTGGAAAGTGTTGGCGTTCAGGCGCAGGAGGTTGACAGAGAATATTTTCAGATTCCTCACAATATCACTTATACTGAGCCTGACAGAAAAGTAGAGATTGTAGCCATGCCTTTAGATGATTACAGATTTACCTGTATGATCGACTATAATTCACCGGTATTGGGAAGCCAGCATGCGGGAATTTCAAGCATTGCGGAGTTTAAAAAGGAAATCGCTTCCTGCAGAACTTTCTGTTTCCTTCATGAGCTGGAATATCAGCTTCAAAATAACCTGATTAAAGGTGGTGATTTGAACAACGCCATCGTGATCGTGGATAAAGAAGTAACTAAGGAAGAACTTGACCACCTGGCTAAGATCTTTAACAGGACGGCTATGGAGGTTGCTCCTCAGGGAATTTTAAACAATATGGAGCTGCGGTATCAGAATGAGCCTGCCAGACATAAATTATTAGATATGATAGGTGACCTTGCTTTGGTAGGGGTTCACTTAAAAGGACATATTATGGCTGCCCGTCCGGGACATGCCGCAAACGTTGCTTTTGCTAAAAAGATTAAAGCGGCGATAAAAAAAGAAAAAAATAAAAAGGTGCAGCATGTTTATGATCCGTCTGTAAAACCACTTTATGATGTGGTACAGATTATGGAAATTCTGCCACACCGACAACCATTCTTGTTCATTGATAAGATCCTGGAGCTGTCTAAAACGCATGTTGTAGGGGTTAAAAATGTAACGATGAATGAGGAATTCTTCAAGGGTCATTTCCCTGGCGCCCCGGTTTTTCCTGGAGTGATTCAGATCGAAGCCATGGCCCAGACCGGCGGTATCTTAGTTTTAAGTACCGTTTCTGATCCAAGAAATTACCTGACCTTATTCTTAAAAATAGATAACGTACGCTTTAGGGCGCAGGTATTACCTGGTGACACCATCGTTTTCAGATGTGACTTGATGGAGCCAATCAGAAGAGGCATTGCACAAATGAAAGGTGTAGGAATGGTAGGAGGAAAAGTTGTTGTGGAAGCAGAAATGATGGCCCAAATTGTAAAAGTTAAAGAAAGCGAAACCGTATCATGATACAACCCTTAGCGTATATACACCCGCAGGCAAAAATTGCCGATAATGTAGTAATTGAGCCTTTTGCAGTGATACACAAGGATGTAGAAATTGGTGAAGGGACCTGGATCGGGTCAAATGTGGTCATCATGGATGGCGCCAGGATTGGTAAGAACTGCCGGGTTTTCCCTGGATCAGTGATCTCCGGCGTTCCCCAGGATTTGAAATTTGCAGGTGAAGTAACCACTGCAGAGATCGGCGACAACACGACGATCAGAGAATGCGTAACGATCAACAGAGGAACTAAAGATAAATGGAAGACCGTGATTGGCAGTAACTGTCTGATCCAGGCTTATTCTCATATTGCACATGATTGTGAAGTAGGTGATTATTGCATTTTTTCCAACAGTACAACCCTTGCAGGGCACATTACGATTGGAAATTATGTGGTTCTGGCGGGCTTAGTAGCCATTCATCAATTCGTAAAAGTTGGATCTCATGCTTTTGTAACCGGTGGTTCATTGGTAAGAAAAGATGTCCCTCCGTATGTAAAAGCAGCTCGTGAGCCACTTTCTTATGCAGGGATCAATTCAGTTGGATTGAGAAGAAGAGGTTTCTCTTCTGAGAAAATAAATGAAATTCAGGAGATCTACAGGGTCTTATTTGTGAAGCATAATAATGTAACCAAAGCGCTGGATATGATTGAAGCGGAATTTGCGCCCACAGAAATTCGTGATGAAATTGTTGATTTCATCAGAAATTCCAATAGAGGTGTAATGAAAGGCTTCGGTTCAGGAAGTTAACCTGGAATTTCATGAAGATCAGCTTAAATAAGGCCGGAAGAAGGTTTAATCAGGAGTGGATTTTTCGAAATTTTGATTACGAATTCCATACGCCAGGTAAATACGCTATCCTTGGACCGAATGGTTCTGGAAAATCGACCTTATTGAGTTTAATCCTTGGTAGTTTATCCCCTTCGGAAGGAGAAATAAGCTACCAGGGTGAAAAGACCATTGCTGTAGATGACATTTACAAACACCTGAGTTTCGCTGCACCTTACCTGGATTTGATAGAAGAATTTACGTTGGAAGAAACGATAGATTTCCATTTCAAATTTAAGGGCTTATACAAGGGCATGAGCAAAGCTGCAGTGTTGGAGTTGCTGGGACTGGAGAAGTCGCAGGACAAGGCTTTAAAATACTTCTCTTCAGGAATGAAACAGCGTACCAAGCTGGCACTGGCTTTCTGTGCAGACACACCAATTCTATTATTAGATGAACCAACTTCTAATCTCGATCAACAGGGGGTACGCTGGTATTTAGACTTAATCGACAATTTTACGGATAAAAGATTAGTCATCGTAGGGTCAAATCAGGAGGTTGAGTATTCGTTTTGTCAACATTTGATTCAGATCACGGATTATAAATAACGATTTTTTATATTTGTCATCTGCCTTGAATGCCGTTTAAACGAAGAAATCCAAGGAATAAAATATTTTTTTAATTTACTATTGTGTAATCCAAAAATAGTCTTTACCTTTGCGGCACGAAAAAGGGCCAAAATGGTTAGGCACAATTTCAAATAAAATGGCAAAAGCATCAGACGTAAAAAGTGGGAATATCCTTCGGTTTAACGGAGAGTTAATTCAAGTAGAAGAATTTCTACACCGCACTCCTGGAAACTTGAGAGCTTTTTACCAGGCAAAAATGCGAAACATTAAAACCGGGAAGCTGGTTGAATATAGATTTCGCACTGATGAGGAAGTAACAATTTGTCGCGTTGAGACCAATGATTACCAGTATTTATACGAAGATGGCGATTTTTTGGTAGTAATGGACATCAGTTCCTTCGAGCAGTTTAACATTCCAAGAACATTGTTCGGCGAAAGTGTTAAATTCTTAAAAGAAGGAATGAATGTAATCATCGCATTCGAAAGTGAAGAGCCAATTATGGCACAGATACCTTCACATGTCGAGCTGGAGATTACCTACACAGAGCCCGCTGTAAAAGGCGATACCTCTACAAACGCATTAAAATACGCTACTGTGGAAACAGGAGTAGAAATAAAAGTCCCAATGTTTATCAACCAGGGCGATAAGGTTAAGGTTGATACCCGTACAGGTGACTATATAGAAAGAGTAAAATAAGAATTTTCATAGTTTAGTTTTAGGTTTAGGTTGATTGTGGCTTCGGAGTGGTTCCCGAAGCCATCTTTTTTTACCCGCTTTTTTTTACCTTGGCTCCTGATCATCAGGACCGCAGGATTGCCCTCTTTATGCGCCCTTCCGCATTCCTTTTTTGGATCATTTTCTCAGCCTGAACATAAAGTGTAAAGCAATGAACAAATCAGAAATCAGAAAATCAGCACTGCAGTTGCGACAGTCTTTGTCGCCCGAAGAAGTGCATACGCTTAGTGTGAAACTCGTTGAACAGTTTGCCTTGCTGGACCTTTCCAGCGTGAAAATTGTCCATATATTTCTACCCATTAAACAGAAGAAAGAACCGGATACTTTTCTGATAATCGACTGGATGAAAATACACCATCCAGAGATTAAAATCATCGTTCCGAAAGCTGATTTTGACACTGCGTTAATGACCCACCATTACTATGACGGACTGGAAGATCTTGAAATGAGCAATTACCAGATTTTGGAGCCTCAAAAGGCTAAAATTCATACAGGAGAGGTGGATATGGTGATTGTGCCCTTATTGGCATTTGATAAGAATGGATACCGTATTGGTTATGGGAAGGGGTTTTATGACAGGTTTCTGCAGGGGATATCCACGCAGAAGATTGGCCTGTCGTTTTTTGATGAACTAAATGTAATTGATGATATAAATGAACATGACGTCAGGCTGGACAAATGCATTACACCAGACAAAACATATGTCTTTCCTGTAGCATAAAGCAAATTTGCAAACCATGTTTGCAGCGCATGGGCTGATAAGCCTTGCGGCATGGGTGATTTATCTTCAGACTTTAGTTGAAATTTAAATTAACGACTATGAAAAAGATCATCCTTACCCTCATCTCCGCGCTTTTTGTCAGCTTTTCTCTGGCACAGGTACCCACAGACCCTGCTCTCATTAAATCCACAGGACAATTACAATTTTCGCTCTTCGGCGGATTCAGCGCTCCGTTTAATGACTACCGGAAGGATATCGGGCGGGCCAAAAATGGCTATTTTTATGGACTGGCAATTGATCAGTTCTTCAATGGAAATCAATGGGGAATTGGCCTGGATGTCCGTTCTCTGAAACACGAGAGCCGAAAATTCGGATCCATTTCTTTTGCAAACGGATATCTGGCTACGGATTATCACAATGAACCGGCGTTTAAGCACTTTGGAATTAGCATAGGGCCAACTTATAAAGCGGCTCTTGGGAAGAAAGTCGAACTGGAAGCTTTTATGAGGACAGGTGTACTCTTTCAGCAGTTTCCTGAATATGTGCAATCGATTTATGTAAATGCTCCCGGAGGTGCTCCGGTTAAAATGTTCGACGATTATTATACCAATAATGAAAAAAATAAGGCCAAAGCCTGGATGGGGCTGGGAGGTTTCAGGGTCACTTATCAGCTTAATGATCATATTGGCCTGTTTTTACAGACAGACTACCTCAGCACTTTTGGAAAGCGGTTCGGTGGAGATTCCAGCCGATTTCATGTGATGAATTATAAGCCAACCAATCCTCTGGGTCCTAAAGACGTATTGATTGTTAAGAATGGGGTCATTACCAATATCAATCAATTCTATGAGTCAAGACCCTGCCCATGTGAAACCAATGTAAAAACATTGAATGTTGCCGCAGGAATTAAAATAAAGCTCGGGGCGAAGCCCAAAAAACTTCCGTTAATGCCAGTAGTAGTTGTGCCGGTAACCATTCCAAAAGACATCCAGGTAGTGGTTAAAGACAAACAGACTGGTCTGGTATTGAGTGGGGTAAAGGTAAAAATTTCAGGGAATGGGAAAGAATATGTTTCTAATAGCGATGTGAATGGGGAGGCAGAACGGGTTAAATCAGTGATAAAATTGGGTTATTTGATTACTGCGGAGAAGAACGGAGTTGTTGCGGATCCTGTGGGGATAAAACCAACAGATTTTGAAACAGATGCCACGGTGATTTATAAGGAGATATTTCTCAATGACCTTCGCTTTACGCTGATTGGAGAGACGATCAGGTCAAATGACAACAGCAAATTGCCAGGAATCAGCACTGTCCTTAGCAATACTTTTAACAATGAAAGCCTGGGCCAGGTTTCCGATGGAAAGGCCATGTTTACTTACCAGTTAGAGCAGGAATCGGAGTATACGGTGGTGGCGACTGAAGCAGGAAAGTTCTCTCAGACGGAGCTGGTATCTACCAAAGGGTTGGACCGCAGTAAAACACTGTATGTGGTGCTGAAACTCGGATTGAGTGATATCAGTGTTGGGGCGACCTTTGTCCTTAAAAATATTCATTACGATTTCGATAAATCCAACATCAGGCCGGATGCTGCGCCTATTCTCGATAACCTGGTTAACATTATGGTCAAAAACCCAAGCCTGAGGATCGAGCTATCCTCTCATACAGATAGCAGGGGAAAGGACGATTACAACGAGAAACTTTCTCAGAGAAGGGCCGCATCCGCTGTAAGCTATCTTGTTGCCAAAGGAATCGGACGGAGCAGATTAGTGGACAAGGGGTATGGAGAAAGGCAATTGCTGAACCAATGTGCGAATGGGGTTAAATGTAGCTCTGGAGCGCATGAGGCGAACCGTAGAACAGAAATTAAGGTCTTGAAATATTAATATGGGGGAGTTTTGCAATGGGGGGCTGTCTGGGACAGACCCCTTTTTATTTTTGTGCCTTGATAAAATCTGTAACGAGGTAGGCGATCGCTTTTGCGGTTCCGGTACTCTGTCTTCCGTCGTGAAGAAGGATTGCGCCTTCACAAATGTGCATATAAGCGAGTTTCTTCTCCGTACCGAGGATTATCCTGCGGATGTCATTAATATTGAATCCTGAGGGCGTAAATGCGCTGGATAAGAGGTTTTCTATGCAGTCAAGGTCAATTTCTAATCCAATTTCGTTTGCTAAGTTTTTCAACAGCGGTTGAAGCTGTTCCATAACAGATTGATTATTTTTTAACAAGTCATCGAAAAAGAGGGCATCGATATTGGGATTTTCACTGATTTGATCGAGGATACCAGTGTTGTTGTAATTTTGGTGGAGTCCGAAAATGGCATATTTCCTAAGGAATCCATTTTTAATCGCATAACTGAATCCATTTCCACTATGTCTGCCATTTGTAGGTCTCAGATCAGCATGCGCATCAATATTC
>Ga0307414_10001056_pt1 | contig 14098 bp, 14 predicted proteins | sample DK1Ometagenome_FD_203804 | JGI IMG/M metagenome (GOLD analysis project Ga0307414, IMG submission 203804) | Maize rhizosphere microbial communities from greenhouse at UC Davis, California, United States - DK15-O-3 | ecosystem: Host-associated > Plants > Roots > Rhizosphere > Soil | place: USA... | reverse complement strand
AGGGCGTCCCGCTCCAGGATTATGCAGCACATTTGATGATCCACGGCACGCTGCACCTTCTCGGCCACGACCATATGGACGAGGATGAAGCGGCTGACATGGAGGGTCGTGAGGTCCGCGCCCTCGCCAGGTTGGGGATTTCCGACCCCTACGGAGACCGCGGCTGATGGCGACTCGAAACGAGGAGGAAGGCGGCAACCGGCTGTGGCGCGGGATGCGGGCGCTGCTGTTCGGCGAAGGCCATGAGGAAACGCTCCGCGAGCAGATCGAGGAAGCGATCGACGAGGCCGAGGACGAGCCGATCAAGCGTGGCGACCTGTCGCCGACCGAGAGGCAGATGCTTCGCAATCTGCTCCATTTCGGCGACCGCACGGTGGGCGAAGTCTGCGTCACGCGCGGCGACATCATCTCGGTGCGGTCGACGGTCAGCTTCGACGATCTGATCGCCGCCTTCGCCGAAGCCGAGCACAGCCGGCTGCCGGTCACCGGCGACGACCTCGATGAGGTCGTCGGCATGATTCACATCAAGGACGTGTTCAAGGCGCAGAAGGATCCGAGCCGGCCGCGGACGATCGAAGGCCTGCTCAGGGCGCCGCTGTTCGTGCCGGAGTCGATGGGTGTGCTCGACCTGCTGGCGCGGATGCGGACGGAACGTATCCACCTCGCCATCGTCGTGGATGAGTTCGGCGGAACCGAGGGCCTGGTCACCATCGAAGATGTAGTCGAGGAGATCGTCGGCGAAATCGAGGACGAACATGACGAGCAGGCGGATGGCATGCTCACCATGCTCGAGGAAGGCCTGTGGGAAGCCGATGCCCGGGTCGAGCTGGAGGAGCTGGCGCGGGTCGTCGATGCCCGGCTGGCGACTGCAGAGGATGAAGTCGATACGCTGGGCGGGTTGGTGTTCCTGCTGACCGGCCATATCCCGGCTAAGGGCGAGTCCGTGCTCCATTCATCCGGCTGGCGGCTCGAGGCGGTGGACAGCGACCCTCGCAAGATCGTTCGGGTCCGGCTTCACGCTCCAGAGCCGCAACTCAATGAGCCGATGCACGAGAAATAATGCAGCGACGCTTGCTTCCCCTCGCCGCGCTGGTCGCGGGCGCAACCTCCGCATTTGCCTTTCAGCCGGTCGGCTGGTGGCCGTTGATGATCCTAGCGATTGCAGCGCTCTGCGAGATGGTTGCCCGGGCGACATCGTTGAGGCTGGCGCTCTGGGTCGGCTGGCTGTTCGGGCTCGGCCAGTTCGTCATCGGCCTTAACTGGATCGCGACCGCCTTCACCTATCAGGCGGCGATGCCGCCTTGGCTCGGCTGGATCGCGGTGGTGCTGCTATCGCTCTACCTCGCTATCTATCCGGCGATGGCTTCGGGCCTAGCCTGGCGGTTCGGCGCCAATGGCCGCTTGGCGCTAGTGCTGGCCTTGGCTGGCGGCTGGGCGATCACCGAATGGCTCCGCGCCACCATGTTCACCGGCTTTGCCTGGAACCCTGTGGGTGTGGCGATGGTCGACACATTCTTCAGACACACAACAACGCTGATTGGCACTTACGGTCTCTCGGCATTGACCGTTCTTTTAGGCGGTGCCGCCTGGCTCTGTGTCAGGCGCCGGCTGTTGGGCGCCACCATATTGGCAGGTGCGGCGCTGTTCGGTTTTGTCGCGCTTGCCCTGAGCCCTCCGCCTTCCCTTAAGGGGCCGCTAATCAGCGTCGTCCAGCCGAATATCGGGCAGCAGGATAAGTGGCGGCCAGGTTTCGAAGAGGAGGCCTACCGCCGACTGGAAGGCTTGACCCTTAAAGGGCGGGGCTCTCCACGGCTGATCTTTTGGCCCGAGGCGGCGGTGACCGATCCGCTGGAAGATGGGCGCGCTGCCGTAAGCCGGATTGCGGAGGAGGAGCGGCTTCGGGCGACGCGTGCGTTGGGGCCGGGTGACGTGCTCATGACCGGAGGCTTGTCAGTGACGTCCGCCGACGGTGACACCGTCAGCGGCGCGACCAATAGCGTCTACGTGCTCGAGCCGTTGGGCCGCATAGGCGGCCGCTACGACAAGGCGCATCTCGTCCCGTATGGCGAATATCTGCCAATGCGGCCGCTGCTGTCCGCAATTGGCCTGTCTCGCCTGGCGCCGGGTGACATTGATTTCGCCAGCGGCCCCGGCCCGCGCACCGTCCAGCTGCCCGGCGACTGGGGCAAGGCCGGATTTCAGCTCTGCTACGAAATTATTTTCTCGGGAGAAGTCGTCGATCGGCGCAATCGCCCGAACTTCATCTTCAATCCATCGAACGATGCTTGGTTTGGTCCGTGGGGACCGCCACAGCACCTGGCGCAGGCTCGCCTTCGAGCGACCGAGGAGGGTTTGCCGGTCATTCGCTCGACTCCAACGGGCATCAGTGCCGTGATCGATCGAAGCGGCTTCCTCTTGTTCCAACTGCCTCTTGGAACCTCGGGCGTAATCAATGCCGAGTTGCCGCCTGCCGCTGATGAACCCACCCTCTTTTCCCGCCTCGGCAACTTCATCCCGCTCGCGCTCGGCTTCATCCTTCTCATCGCCGCGATTGCGCTCGACCGCCGCGATCGCTACACGGCCATATAACGAATCCTTTATATCTTAGTTTTTCGCCGATTTCAGCCAAGGATCAACGGCTTTCCATGCGCACCTCCTATCTTTTTACCTCCGAATCGGTTTCCGAAGGCCATCCCGACAAGGTTGCGGACCAGATCAGTGATGCGATTGTCGACCTGTTCCTCTCGAAGGACCCGGAGGCGCGCGTGGCGTGCGAGACGCTGGTGACCACGCAGCGGATCGTGATTGGCGGCGAAATCCGCTGCAAGGGCGCCTATGACGAGAAGCAGTTCTCCGACACCCATGGCTGGGCGCCCGGCGTGCGCGACGAGATCGAGCAGACGGTGCGCCACGTCGTCGAGAAGATCGGCTATGAGCAGGACGGCTTCCACTGGAAGACCGCCGACTTCGAGAATCACCTGCACGGCCAGTCGGCGCATATCGCCCAGGGCGTCGACGCCACCGGCAACAAGGACGAAGGCGCTGGCGACCAGGGCATCATGTTCGGCTATGCCACCGACGAGACGCCCGACCTCCTCCCGGCCACCCTCTATTACAGCCACAATATCCTGAAGCGCATGGCTGACGACCGCCACTCGGGTCGCGCGCCGTTCCTCGAGCCCGACGCCAAGAGCCAGGTCACGCTGCGCTACGAAAATGGCAAGCCGGCCGCGGCAACGACCATCGTCGTCTCGACCCAGCACGCCAAGGGCTATGACCAAGGGGCCCAGGAGGCCGAGCTCCATGCCTATGTGAAGCAGGTCGTCGCCGACGTGCTTCCGGCCGACCTGCTGAGCGACGCAACCGTCTACCACATCAACCCGACCGGCAGCTTCGAGATCGGGGGACCGGACGGCGACGCCGGCCTTACCGGCCGCAAGATCATCGTCGACACCTATGGCGGCGCCGCGCCTCACGGTGGCGGGGCGTTCAGCGGCAAGGATCCGACCAAGGTCGACCGCTCCGCCGCCTATGCCGCGCGCTATCTTGCCAAGAATATTGTCGCGGCCGGCCTCGCTCGACGCTGCACCATCCAGCTGAGCTATGCGATCGGCGTGCCCGAGCCCTTGTCGCTCTATGTCGACACGCACGGCACCGCCACCGTCGGGGACGACCAGCTGGAAGCGGCAATCGGCCGCATCGGCAAGCTCGGCGGCCTCACCCCGCGTGGCATCCGCACCCACCTCGGGCTCAACAAGCCGATCTATTCGGCCACCGCTGCCTACGGCCACTTCGGCCGCAAGCCGGAAGGCGATCTTTTCCCCTGGGAAAAGACTGACCTGGTCGAGGATTTGAAGGCGGCGCTGAACGAAGTGAAGTCGGTAGCGGCCTAGCCCTCCCGGCAGCGAATCCAGCGGCGCTTGCCGTTTCGCCACAGGGACCCGTCATAGTTGGCGCCATGCCGTGTCGCGCGCAGCCTTGCCTCGTGGCGCATGGCGTTGCGGTCGACGAGGTCGACGCGGACTTCCCGCGCATCGAACCAGCTTTGTGCGACTGCCGCGGGCACTTCGCGGCGATTGTCGGTCAACCTGACCGACACGACCGCGGGGACCGCCGTGTGGCTGATGACCAGCGCCAGTTGGATCGGTCGATTGCCAGCGGTGCTGCAGACAAGTCCGGTCGTCGCATTGGCCGGCGCGGCCGCCAGCAACGCGGCTGAAATCGCAAGAAGCTTCTTTTTCATGAGCATGATCTTGCCGCCAGCTTGATGAACGGGGGCCGAAGCGACTAGGCGCATGGCCATGACGGCGTTCAAGGAAGGCGATCCGACGACCCTCAACCGGCTCTATGGCCGGTCGAGCGGGCACAAGCTGCGTAAGGGTCAGTCGGACCTGGTTGAGACACTCCTGCCGTCGATCGCCGTTCCCACAGAGGGCGAAATAACCCCGCAGCGGCTGTTCGGGGACGACCGCCCCCTCCACCTCGAGATCGGTTTCGGCGGCGGGGAGCACCTCGCCTACCGCGCCGACTTGCTGCCGGACCATGGCTTCATCGGCTGCGAGCCGTTCCTGAACGGCGTTGCACAGGCGCTCGGCCAACTCCGCGACCAGCACCTGGCCAATGTACGGATCCACATGGGCGATGCGCTCGACGTGCTTCGCCGGCTCCCCGACCAAAGCCTGACGATGGTCTATCTGCTGCATCCCGACCCCTGGCCAAAGGCTCGCCACGCGAAGCGGCGGATGATGAACGACGGGCCGCTCGACCTGATCGCGGCCAAGATGAAGCCGGGCGGCGAGTTTCGGATGGCGACCGACGATCCGACCTATTTGAACTGGTCGCTGATGGTCATGCAGCGGCACGCTCACCAATTCGAATGGGTCGTGACGGAGCCGGGCGAGTGGCTGCGCTACCCATCCGGCTGGCTCGAGACACGCTATGCCGCCAAGGCCCGACGCGAAGGCCGCATCCCGCATCAGTTCCGGTACCGCCGTCTTGGCTGAACCGTTTCGCATCCCTAACTAGGTGCCATGGACGTCAAAGACTCCGTCCTCGCAGCGATCGGCAACACGCCGCTGATCAAGCTCCGGCGCGCGTCGGAGGAAACCGGCTGCACAATTCTCGGCAAGGCCGAGTTCATGAACCCCGGCGCGTCTGTCAAGGATCGAGCCGCGCTCGGCATCATCACCGACGCCATCGACCGCGGCGACCTCAGAAAGGGCGGGCTGGTCGTCGACGGCACCGCCGGGAATACCGGCATCGGCCTTACCATCGTCGCCAATGCGCTTGGACTCCGGACCGTGATCGTCATTCCGGAGACCCAATCGCAGGAAAAGAAGGACACGCTCCGAGCCTTGGGCGCGACCCTGCTTGAAGTGCCGGCCGTGCCCTACAGGAATGACAATAATTATGTGAAGGTTGCGGGACGAACGGCCGCCCGACTGGCCCGCGAGCATCCTCAAGGCGCGATCTTCGCCAACCAGTTCGACAATGTCGCCAACCGCGACATCCATGTCCGCACCACCGGTCCCGAAATCTGGGAGCAGACCGGCGGCAAAATAGATGGGTTCGTCAGCGCCATTGGCACCGGCGGCACCTTGGCCGGGGTGGCCGCGGCCTTGCGCCAGCGCAAGCCGGACATCGTCATCGCGCTTGCCGATGTGCCCGGCGCGGCAATGCACAGCTTTTACACCACCGGCGAGCTGAAGTCGGAGGGCAGCTCGATCACCGAGGGGATCGGCCAAGGCCGGGTGACCGCAAACCTCGAAGGCTTCGCGCCGGACAGGAGCTATTTCATCCCCGATGCCGAAAGCCTCGCCACGACCTTCGCGATGCTAAAGGACGAAGGACTGGCGCTCGGCCTGTCCTCGGGAGTCAATGTCGCCGGTGCCACCCGCCTGGCGCGCGAGCTCGGCCCGGGAAAGACCATCGTCACCATGCTGTGCGACCCCGCGACCCGCTATCAATCGAGGTTGTTCAACCCGGAATTCCTGCGATCCAAGGGCCTTGAGCCACCGGCCTGGCTCGAAAATATGGAAATCGTCGAACCGGCATTCGCCTGACGGGCAAGCAGCACTATATCGCCACCACAAACGACTCAGCGGAGGGAAAAGCATGACGCTTTCGATTGGCAGCGTTGCCCCGGATTTTACGGCCGACACCACCCAGGGCACGATCAACTTTCACGACTGGATCGGTGACAGCTGGGCGATCCTCTTTTCGCACCCCAAGGCCTTCACTCCGGTTTGCACGACGGAACTTGGTTACATGGCCGGCCTCAAGGACGAATTCGCCCGCCGCAACACCAAGATCATCGGGCTGAGCGTCGACGTTACGTCCGACAACATGAACTGGCTGCCCGACATCGAGGACGTATCGGGTAACAAGGTCGATTATCCGGTCATCGGCGACAGCAACCTCCAAGTCGCCAAGCTCTACAACATGCTGCCGGCCGACGCGGGCGAAACCGCCGCGGGCCGCACCGCCGCCAACAATGCGACTGTTCGCACCGTCTACATCATCGGACCGGATAAGAAGATTCGAGCGATGCTGCTCTACCCGATGTCGAGCGGGCGCAACTTCGATGAAGTGCTGCGCCTGCTGGACTCGGTCCAGATCACCGAAAAAATGGGTGTCGCCACCCCGGTCAACTGGAAGCCGGGCGAGCATGTCATCATCCCGCCTTCGGTCAGCGACGAGGCGGCCCGGGAAAAATATCCGGACGGCTGGGAAACGGTGAAGCCGTACCTCCGCCGCATTCCGCAGCCCGCCGACTAATCGTAGGCGCGCACAACGGCCCGAGAGATCAGCCGGTCCTCCAGCGAATAATAGAGGTGGATCAGCCCATCCGGCTGGAGGATCGCGGAAGCCGCGAAGGCGATGTCGGTCGCCGCGCGGTCGCTGGCCGGCGGTGGCAACAGCAGCGGCTCGACGCCGCGCCCGGTGATGCATTCGCAGCCCTGGTCGAACGTCACCCAGCCGATCCGCCAGCGCGCGTCGTCGGTGGCGCCATTGTAGAACATGACCGGATCGCGTCCCTGCTGCTGGACGATCGGACCGGGCGACAGGTGCCAATTGTCCCAGCTGTCCTCGCGGATCGGCACCATCTCCTGCAAGGCGGTCCATTCCGTTCCAAGTTGCGGGGCCCTGGCCATGCCGATGCGCGACGCCCCGTCTTCGGCATATTCGTAGAATAAGCGCCAGCTTCCGTCGGGCGCCTGCAGCAGCGTCGCTTCCTTGAAATTGCCCTCCCCCGCCGGCGCCTTGAAGATCACTTCGCGCTTCTCGAGGGAATAGGGGTCGGGGCCCGATGCCAGCAGCATCGCGCCTTGCCGTCGATCGGCATGCACGCCGGTATAATAGACCATCAGCCCGCGGTCGTCCGGGATCACGGTGGGGTCCTCGACCCCGCCGGAGTCGATCGACTCAGGTCCAGGGACGATCACTGGCCTCGGGTCCATATTGAAGGTCAGGCCGTCGTCGGAATAGCCGCACCAGATAACGCCTGTCGGATCGAAGGATCGAAAGGGGTTGGGCACGCCCCGCATCATCATCCACAGCTTCTGGTCCCTGCCCTGCCAGACATAGGGGCTCATCCAGTCCATCGACTTCAACGGCTCGCGGGCGATGAGCCACACCGCCTCGACCTTTTCGACGACATAGGCGACCATCGATCAGGCTCCCTGCGCGATGGTCAGCGATAGCCCGCCGTCGATGACGATGCTGGCCCCCGTGATATAGTCGGCCTCCGGCGACAGCAGATAGGCGACCAGCTCCGCCACCTCCTCAGGCTTGCCCGCCCTGCCCCAGGGAATGCATTTTTCCCTGCGCCGCAGCTCATCAGGGTCATTCATCGCTTTCTCGTTCATGGGCGCCAGGATCATCCCGGGCGCGACGCTGTTCACCGAAATGCCTTGCGGCGCCAGCTCCAGCGCCAATGTCCGCGTCAGTTGGGATAACCCGCCCTTGGCGGCGTCATAGTCCGCACCGCCGGCCCGCGGCGCGAACTCGTGGATCGAGGAAATGTTGACGATCCGTCCAGGCCTTCCGCCAAGCCGCCGGACCAGTTCGCGGCTGGTCAGGAACGGGCCCCGCAAATCCGTTGCAATCACTTGGTCGAACTGCTTCGTGTCGAGCTCGGCAACCGATTTGCCCGACATGTTGAGACCTGCGGAGTTGACCAGCCATTGGGCCGTTCCGAGCTGTGCGGCCTCATCGAACAAGCGAATCACCCCGCGCTCGTCGCTGACGTCGCATTGCACGGCCAGGCCGCTGCAGCCGGCCGCCTCGACCTCGCCGATCACCCCCTCGGCGGCCTTGCGATCGTCATGGTAGGTGATGACCACATCGGCTCCGCCTTTGGCCAGCCGAATCGCGCAGGCCGCACCGATCCCCGATTCCCCGCCGGTCACCACCGCCAGGGTCACTTGGGATCGAGCCTGAGCAGCCGCCCCCCACTTTCCCCATCCTCGAGCAGAAAAACGCTGCCATCGGGACCCTGGTCGATCGCCCGGATCCGCGCGTTCATCGGCCAATGGTCGGCCTTTCGCGCTTGGTCGCCGTCGATGTCGACGCGGATCAGTGCTTCGCCCGACAGCGCTCCGACCAGCGCGTCGCCCTTCCATTGAGGGAATTTGTCGCCGGTGTAGATCATCAGCGCTCCTGGCGAGATCGACGGCGTCCACCAGACCTTCGGCGCCTCGAAACCGTCACCGGCCCTGTGATCGGGGATCGCCCCGCCGCCATAATGGCTGCCGTTCGAGGCCCGCGGCCAGCCATAGTTCCTGCCCGGAAGAATCAGGTTGATCTCATCGCCTCCCTGCGGTCCCATCTCCGATTCCCACAGCCGGCCGTCCGGCGCGAACTGGATACCAAGCAAGTTGCGGTGGCCGATCGACCAGAATTCGGCGGCAACGCCCCCTCGCGACGCGTAGGGATTGCCCGGCGCGGGCGCACCTTCATGGGTCAGCCGCAGGACCTTGCCGAGATTGCCGCTGAAGTCCTGCGCAGGCGCCATCTTCTGGCGGTCGCCGGACGTCAGATAAAGGAAACCATCCGGTCCGAACGCGATGCGGTGCGAAAAATGGCCGTCACCGCTGACTTTTGGCTGCTGCCGCCAGATCACCTTGAAGCCGTCGAGCGACACGCCGACGGGCCCACCGGGAACCGCCGGTCCGGTGAACAACAGTCGCCCATAGCCGAGCGCAGCACCGCTCGTGCCGTTGGGGCCGGCCTCTACAAAGCTCAGGTAAACGCGCTGATTTGCGGCAAAGTCCGGATGAGGCATGACATCGCCGAGGCCACCCTGGCCCGCGTTCACCACCTTCGGAACTCCAGTCACCGCCGTGCGCTTGCCATTGGTGACATCGACCAACCACAGCCTGCCTTCCTTCTCAGTCAGCAGGGCTGCATTGGTCAGCGGCAAACCGCTTCCGGGTAAGAAGGCCATCGCCCATGGGGTGTCGAAATCCGCGATCTCATTGACCGAAAACGGCCGGTCGCCACGGGCTTCCGGCTGTGCGGATCCTTCCGATTGGCAGGCGGCGCACAGTGCCGCTACTGCCATCGCTTGCAAAATATTCCGGCTCAACCGACATCTCCCTTGTTAACAGGGCGAAACGAAGGACTTGCATGGACAAGGTCGGCCTTCTCTCGCTTGCCACCGCCCTGCCGCCATACAGCGTCGAGCAGTCCGTCGCGAAGACCAAGGCGCGCGAGGTTTTCGGCGGAAGGAAAGAGCTGTTCGACCGGCTGGCGGGCGTGTTCGACAACGCCGGAATCAGCAGGCGGCACATCGTCGCTCCGATCGCATGGTATGAAGGCCATCATGGCTGGAAAGAACGCAACCGCGTCTATCTGGATGCATGCGACGCGCTGTTCAGGGACGCGGCAACCGCCGCCATCGAACAGGCGGGACTGAGGCCTTCCGACATTGACGGAGTGGTCGCGGTCTCGACCACCGGCATCGCAACCCCGAGCCTCGACGCTCGAAACGGACCGGTGATTGGGCTGCGGGACGACATTCGGCGGGTGCCGGTGTTCGGCATGGGCTGCGCCGGCGGGGTGAATGGCCTGGCGACCGCCTCGCGGCTCGCAGCGGCCGAGCCCGGCAGCCGCTGGCTTTTCGTTACCATCGAGACCTGCTCGATCGCCATCCGCCTCGACAGCGACGATCCGGCGGCAATCGTCGCCACCGCCATCTTCGGCGACGGCGCTGCCGCCGCCATCGTCCAGGCCGGCGAACCAGGCATTGCCGCGATCGCCGGCGCCGGCGAGCGGATGTGGCCGGACACGCTGAATATCATGGGCTGGAGGGTCGAGGACCCAGGGCTTGCGGTGGTGTTCGACCGGGCCATTCCCCCATTCGTCGAGGCAGAGTTCGCCGGTGCGGTTGACGGCATGCTGACCGGGATGGGCCGAAGCCGCGGCGACATCGGGCGCTTTTGTTGTCATCCCGGCGGGGTGAAGGTGATCGACGCGATCGAGAGCGCGCTGGAGCTGCCGATCGGCTCGCTCGACCTCGAACGCGATGTGCTGAACGATTGCGGAAATATGAGCGCGCCGACCGTGTTGTTCGTGCTCGACCGCCTGATCGCGCGCGGCCTGCCGGAACGGACCATGCTGACCGCCTTCGGTCCGGGCTTCACCTGCGCCGCAATGCTGCTGGAGCGGGCATGATGTGGCAGGGCGTCGCCGTTCTGGCGTTCGTAACGCTGCAGCGACTGGCCGAGCTGGCGCTATCGCAGCGCAACACGAAGACATTGCTGGCGCGAGGCGCCTATGAAGTCGCGCCCGGGCATTATCCCTTCCTCGTCCTGCTCCACGCGGCTTGGCTGGCGGCGCTGTGGTTCCTGGGCCCGGGACCGCCGCTCGAGTTCGTCCCGCTCATCATCTTCGCGCTGCTGCAGCTCGCCAGGCTGTGGGTCATCGCGACCCTGGGCGAGCGCTGGACGACCCGGATCATCGTCCTTCCCGGCGCGCCGCTGGTGAAGTCAGGCCCGTACCGCTGGTTCAACCATCCCAACTATCTGATCGTGATCGGCGAGATAGCGAGCCTGCCGCTGGTATTCGGCCTGCCGATGGTCGCCATCGTCTTCAGCTTTCTCAATGGCCTGATGCTTTGGGTCCGCATAAGCTGCGAAAACCGGGCGCTCGGCCGCTAATTCTTCTTCCTTGCGACTCTTGGGGGCCGCGCCTATATGGCGGCCACTCTCCTCGACATCGTAAAGGCGTTGAGGCTGAGCCCGGAGGGGCTCGGCGCCCAGAGGGTTTGAATTTTGGAGATCGCTTGACCGATACCGCTGCCATCGCTCGGCTGATCGAGCCCGCCGTCAAGGAACTGGGCTTCGATCTCGTGCGCGTGGCGATGATCGGCGGCACGTCGGACCCGACGCTGCAGGTGATGGCCGAGCGCCCCGATACGCGCCAGCTCGACCTCGACGACTGCCAGGCCATTTCGCGTAAGATCAGCGACCTGCTCGACGCCGAGGAAGCTGCCGGCCGCGATCCGATTGACGGCGGCTACCGGCTGGAAGTCTCCTCGCCCGGAATTGACCGGCCGCTGACGCGCCAGCGTGACTTTGCGGACTGGGCCGGGCACGAGGCCCGCCTCAAGCTCACCGAGACCCTTCAGGGCGCCAAGCAGGTTTCCGGAATTATCGAGGGCATCGACGATAATATCGTGACCATCGCGACGCCCAAGGGCGTCCGCGAAGTCCCCTTTGAATCCATCGCGTCGGCCAAGTTGCTCTTGACCGACAAGCTCATCAACGCCACCGCGCCGCTCAGCACCGAGGGCGCCGATTTGATCAAGACGGAAGGTTGAAGACCATGGCCACTGCCGCACCCGCTGCCGCGACCGCCAACAAGGCCGAGCTGCTCGCCATCGCCGACGCGGTTGCGCGCGAGAAGCTGATCGACAAGGGCATCGTCATCGAGGCGATGGAGGACGCCATCCAGCGCGCCGCCCGCGCCCGCTATGGCGCCGAGAATGACATTCGCGCCAAGCTCGACCCCAACACCGGCGACCTTCGCCTGTGGCGCGTGCTTGAAGTGGTCGAAGAGCCGGAGGATCATTTCAAGCAGGTCGACCTCAAGGGCGCCCAGAAGCTGCAGAAGGGTGCCGCGATCGGCGACTTCATCGTCGACCCGCTGCCGCCGATCGAGTTCGGCAGGATCGCTGCCCAGGCGGCCAAGCAGGTCATCTTCCAGAAGGTCCGCGACGCGGAGCGCGAGCGGCAGTATGAGGAATTCAAGGATCGCGCCGGCGAGGTCATCACCGGCGTCGTCAAGCGGGTCGAGTTCGGCCATGTCGTCGTCGACCTGGGCCGCGCCGAGGGTGTCATCCGCCGCGACCAGCAGATCCCGCGCGAAATGGTGCGCGTCGGCGACCGCATCCGCTCGCTGATCATGCGCGTCGCTCGCGAGACCCGGGGCCCGCAGATTTTCCTCAGCCGCGCCCACCCCGACTTCATGAAGAAGCTGTTCGCGCAGGAAGTGCCGGAAATTTACGACGGCATCATCGAGATCAAGGCCGCCGCCCGCGATCCCGGATCGCGCGCGAAGATCGGCGTCATCAGCTACGACAGTTCGATCGACCCAGTCGGCGCCTGCGTCGGCATGAAGGGCAGCCGCGTCCAGGCAGTCGTGCAGGAGCTGCAGGGTGAGAAGATCGACATCATCCCGTGGAGCGAGGACACCGCGACCTTCGTCGTCAACGCACTCCAGCCGGCCACGGTCAGCCGCGTCGTGATCGACGAGGAAGAGAGCCGGATCGAGGTAGTGGTACCCGACGACCAGCTGAGCCTGGCCATCGGCCGCCGCGGCCAGAACGTCCGCCTCGCATCCCAGCTGACCAATTCGCAGATCGACATTTTGACCGAGGCCGATGCCAGCGAGAAGCGCCAGCGCGAGTTCGTCGAACGTTCCGACCTCTTTCAGACTCAACTCGACGTCGATGAAACCCTGGCTCAGCTGCTGGTGGCCGAGGGCTTCACCAGCCTCGAGGAGGTGGCCTATGTCGAGGTTGACGAGATCGCTTCGATCGAGGGTCTCGACGATGAGATTGCGTCCGAGCTGCAGAGCCGCGCGACCGAGGCGCTGGAGCGCCGCGAAGCGGCCGCCCGGGAGGAGCGCCGCAAGCTGGGCGTCGAGGATGCGCTGGCCGAATTACCCTATCTTACCGAGCAGATGCTGGTGACCTTGGGCAAGGCCAATATCCGGACGTTGGACGACCTCGCCGATCTGGCCACCGACGAGCTGATTCAGAAGAAGCGTGCCGAACCCCGCCGCCGCGCGGAAACAGCCAACAAGCGCACCGAGGAGAAGGCCGGCATCCTGGCCGATTATGGCCTTAATGAAGAGCAGGGTAACGAGATCATCATGGCCGCCCGCGCCCACTGGTTCGAGGATGAACCGGCCGCCGCAACCGAGGAGGACGCGGTTGCGGAAAAGGAGCAATGATCCGCTAGACGCGCACGTTCCGGAGCGCACCTGCATCCTGTCGCGGCGGACCGCGCCTCGAGAGGAATTGATCCGGCTTGCCCTCGGCCCTGACGGCCAAGTCGCGCCCGACGTCCGCGCTCGGGCGCCCGGCCGCGGGGCGTGGATCGGCGTCGGCCGCAAGGCACTCGACGAGGCGAATGCCAAAGGCAAGCTCAAGGGTGTCCTCGCACGCGCCTTCAAGGCCGACGCATTGCAGCTGCCGGCCGATCTTGGTGAGCGAATTCAGTCGGCTCTCCGGCAGCAGGCACTCGACCGGCTGGGCATGGAGACCCGCAGCGGAATGCTGATCAACGGGGCCGACAAGATTGAAGTCGCCGCGCGGCAGGGCAAGGTTCAATTGCTGATCCATGCCGCCGACGCCGGCGAGGACGGCCGAAGGCGGCTGGACCAGGCTTGGCGGGTCGGGGGCGGCAGTTCCCAGGGGTTGGTTTTTCCCGAGGAACGTACCATCTTATCAATGGCGCTGGGCCGCGAGAACGTGGTACATATCGCCCTGACTGACGCTGGCGCTGCAAGGCGCGTGCTTCACGCCATCAACCGGTGGCAAGCTTTCATTGATCCCGATGCTGGGTTAGAGCGCGGCCACGCCGCGGGA
>Ga0307414_10001055_pt1 | contig 14098 bp, 9 predicted proteins | sample DK1Ometagenome_FD_203804 | JGI IMG/M metagenome (GOLD analysis project Ga0307414, IMG submission 203804) | Maize rhizosphere microbial communities from greenhouse at UC Davis, California, United States - DK15-O-3 | ecosystem: Host-associated > Plants > Roots > Rhizosphere > Soil | place: USA... | reverse complement strand
CTACATGGACTACGGGATTTGCTGCAGACATGTCGCACCGCCTGGTTGGTAGGGTTGGACTGCTGGTTCACTTGCTGGGATTGTGGAATGCCCCATGTCGAGCGCAGCATTCCCTGGCGATTTTGAAGCCGGAAAAAGCCGCGGCTTCCGCCGATCGGTCGCGGCCGGCGCTATGCACTTTGACCAATGTATGACGGCAATACGACCCGAAATGTCGCCCCCGTTCCGCGATTGTTCTCCGCGCGAATGCCCCCGCCGTGAGCTTCGACGATGGAACGCGCGATCGAGAGCCCCAGGCCCATGCCATGGGGTTTCGAAGTCTGGAACGACTTGAACAGCTGGCCCAGGCGTTCGGCTGGAATGCCGGGGCCGGCATCGACGACGCGAAATTCGATGTCGCCGTGGGAAATCCGCGATACACCCAGGAAGACCGGCTGCTGCGGGGTGAATCCGGGGTCGGATACACCCATCGTGTCCACGGCATCCATCGCATTCAACATCAGGTTGATCAATACCTGCTCCAGGTGCGTGCGATCGCCACGAATCAATGCAGGCGTCGCCAGCAATTCGCTCGCCAGGGGAATGCGGCGTCGATACGCGTCGGCCGTGATCAGGCCGATCACATCCTCGGCCACGGTGTTCGCATCGATGACGTCGAGTTCGAATTCCCGATTGCGCACCAGTGTGCGCACGTGCCGTATGACATCGCTCGCCCGCAAGCCGTCGCGGCGGATGTCGCTGAGAATCTGCCGTACCTCGTCCAGCGGCGGTTCGGCGCGTTCGAGGAGCATTTCACCCGCGTCGGCGTTGCTCAGGATGGCGCCCAGCGGCTGGTTGATCTCATGGGCGATCGATGCCGTGAGCTCGCCGACGATCGCCAGGCGCGAAGCGTGCATCAGCCCCTGTCGTTGCTGTTGGGCCGCGGTACGCGCTTCCGCCACCACACTCGCCAACTCGTAGGTCATCATGCCCACGGCGAGCAGGAACAGGTAAGGCGTTGGCGACCGGAGTCCTGCAAGCCCCTGTTCCAGCAACTGGGCATGGAACATCATGGGCAGCAAGGTGACGCCTATTCCACCGCCCAGTACTACTGCACGAAATTTCTCGGCCGACGACCACAGTCGGATCGCCCCCTCGATCACAAGTCCGGCCAGGACGACCATGGCAAGCGTGGTGGTCGGGCTCAGGAAGCTTTGCAACCCTACCGGAAACTCCGCGCTGTCAGTCGCCAGTACAGCCAGCTCACTCAGCAGGGCCGATCCGAACACCAGCGTCACCACAAGCCCCGCCAGCCAGCGCCGGCTGAATTTCCCGGCCGAATACTCCACGGTGAACCAGCTCGCGGCGATGAGCCATGCAAAGCTGAAGCAGGCGGAGATGTGTTGCTTGAGAAACAGGCTTTCTTGCGGCAAGCCGCGTTGCGGAAGGCAATAAGCGGCAAGTGCGCCAGCCGCTGCCAGCGATGCCAGCGCAAACCAGAAATGCTCGCCCGCAGCCCGGTTTCGACTCCAGACCACGAAGTGCAAGGCAGCCGCCGTCGCGAAAATGGCGGACGGCATCAGTAACAGGACGATTTCCCCGCCCACGTTCGCTCCTTACTTACATGCTTGCTATCCCGCCTCCTGCCCCTGTCCGCCGAGTATCGCGCGATTGGAAATGCCGCACGCATCCTCAAGCAACCATTCGTCGGAAAGTCCGGGACCCGCCAAGGGCCGATGTGATCCCGTAATGTGCGACGCGCCGGGGCCACAGGGCTTGTCCGGGCACACTCTCAGTACCCCTACCCCTCCAGCGGCGATGATTGCCACGGTGGGGCGCAGGCAGGCGCTTACCGTGTCGCAGGGCATCGGGCGCAGCAGGCGCCAGTTGCTGTCGTAGCCCTCGCCGTCGTGGTGCAAGAACTGGTCTGGTCATGCCTTCGGATCGCCGCTTCGATGCATCCACCAGAAAGAATACGCAGCCGAGCTTGCCGTCCTCTGCCGCTGGCGGCCCGGCCAACCTCGGCAATCTGCGGTCCGTGACCAGCTGCTCATCCGCCAAGCGGGATCGCTACCGCCACCAAGGCCAAGCCGCCGAGCAGGAATCCCAGCCCGACGATCCACGGATTTCCCAACGTATAGCGTGCCCACCAGTGGCCGGTGATGAAAAGCAGCGCCAGCAATACTGCGTTCGATACGCGCAACGCCAGGCGTGCATCGTCTAGCAGCAGGAACGGAATGGCCGCAGGGACGCTGGTGAGCACCACCAGCCAGAAGCTGGTGAAGGCGCCCAGGATGTCGTCCTTGCCGATCCCAGCGGCCGCAAGCGGGCTGGAGCGAAGGTTCGTGGCGACACGCAGGTACAGGGCTTCGCGTTCCCGAGGTGGAGCGATGTCGCCCAGCAACCCGTCCAATTCTCCCGCAACCACGGTTACAGCCGCCCGATCGTCATTGGTACCTCGCACGGCCTGCGCGAGGCGTCGAACCCGACCCCTATGGAACAACTGGCTCAGCATGTACAGGGCCCCATCGATGATGCCCCACGCGATATTGCATCCGATCACCGCAATGAGGAGCTGACGCGCCCCTTCGCGCCCTTCGTCTTCGATGACCATTCCCGCGCCAAGCGTGAAGGTGAGCGTCATCAGGAGGCCGAACAATACCTCTGTGAGGCTCGTGGCCGGATCGAGATAACGGTGCACAAGCGAAGAGCGGCCTTTCGCGCTTGTCGAACCATCATGCTGTTGCATACGTGTTGACCCTCCGTCCAGACACCGGTTTTCCGCCAGCCCTCAGGAGTTGCGTCTTGCCGCACTGGTGGCCATTGGTGCCGACCTACTGCGGCCAACCAGGGCGTAGAAGGGTGTGATCATCAGCAAGACCACGGTCGCATTGCTCACCAACTCGCTGCTTTGGCCGATGACGACCCCGGCACAGTACGCGCAGGCCAGCAGACCAATACCGAACCACAACCACCGCTTCGCGGACGACATGTCCAGCGTGGCGTTCAACCGCCACATCGCGACGACCGAATAGATGTACGGCAGCGCCATCAGGACCACCGTGGCATTGGTGATCCGGTAGAACTGGCTTGCGATGTCCGGCGACATGGTCAGCAGCAGCAGTCCGGTCATCAACACGCCCGACAGCACCAGGTTGCGTGCCGGCATGCCGCGGCCATTGAGTACGCTGAAGGCGCGCGGGAACATCCCGTCCGCAGCCGCAGCCTGGGCCGACTGCGCGACGATCAGCATCCAGCCGGCCAGCGAACCGGCTGCCTTGAGGATAGCGGCCAGCGAGATGATCATCGCGCCCCAGGTGCCGAACATGATGGCGGCCACGTCGGCGAACGGGGCGTGCGAGGCCCGGAGCGCGGCATTGGGAACGATGCCCATGATCACGGCGCAACAGGCCACGTAGATCACGGTCGAGATGGCCAGGCCGATGAGCGTGGCCAGGGGCACGTTGCGCCGGGGGTTCTCGATGACACCGGCCGAGACGGCGGCGCTCTCGACGCCGAGGAAGGCCCACAGGGCGATGGACGCGCTGCTGGTGATTGCCGATGCCGTGGTCCTGGCTTCCGGGTTCCAGCCCGCCAGGAAAGTCTCGTGGTTGTACCAGTGCCAGCCTAGCAGGCCGACGACGGCAATCGGAATGATGCCGGCGACGGTGGTGAAGGTGGTGAATTTTCCGACGGAGCTCGCACCGCGCGTGTTGAGCCAGACAAAACCCCAGATCACCGCGGCGGTCGTGCCATTCGCCAGCCAGGGATTGCTCAGGGCCGGGAAGAACACTGCCAGGTAACCCGTAACCGAGACCGCGATCGCGACATTGCCTATGACATTCGCGATCCAGTAGATCGTGTTGGTCTGGAAGGCCGCGAACGGGCCCATGTGGTCGCGGGCATAGGCATAGGGACCGCCGGCTTTTGGATCGACCATGCCCAGATGGGCGAAGACCAGGCCGATGGCCGTGGCGCCCAGGGCCGATACGATCCAGCCGTACATCGAGATGCTGCCGATGTTGGCCAGGCTCGAGGGCAGCAGGAACAATCCCGTGCCGACCATGTTGGTAACCACCAACGACGATGCACCCACCAAACCCATCTTTCCGCCGGATGTGCTCGCCATGACGCTTGTCCCTTACTTTTTTGCCTTGATGCACTGGACATAGCACTCGCCGTCCTCGACCTCGACCCCGTGTGTGTCGTGGCCAAAGCCGGGAAATGCGTGGTCCCAGGCCTGCAAGGACTTCAGGTAGCCGATCCACGGCCCGTTGGCCGGGCCGGCGGACTCGCCGGGCATCATCATCGGAATGCCGGGTGGATAGGGCACGATGCTCGTGGCGATGATGCGATTGGCCAGATTTGGCAAGGCCACACGTTCGATGCGGCCCCTGATCAGTTCCTGGTAGGCATCGGCCGGGCTCATGATGGCTTGGGGAATCGTCGAGAACGCCTTCTGCAGGTGCGCCGTCTGTCCGCCTTTCTTGATCACGGCGAACATCCTGTCGCCGAGGTCGCGCAGGCCCATTGCGCCATAAGTATCCGGATGATCGGCGACCAGGCCGGGCAACACCCGCGACAGCGGCGCGTTGTCATCGTAGTCGCGCTTGAAGTCGACCATCGCCGCCAACAGCGTGCTCCACTTGGCCTTGGTGATGCCGATCGAGAACAGGAACAACACGCCGAAATCGCTGGTCTTTTCGACCTCGATGCCGCGCGCGTGCAGGTAGCCGGTCAGCAGCGTGGCCGGGAAGCCGCCGCTCTTGGCCAGTGAGCCGTCGTCCTCGATGCCCGGGACCAGTACCGTGACCTTGACCGGATCGAGCATGCAGTAGCCGTCTTCGAGCTTGTCGAAGCCATGCCAGGTGTCGCCCGGATGCAGGACCCAGCAGTCGGAATGGGTCGCCAGGTGCTCGGGCGAAGCATCTTCGAACGCAACTTTCCTGCCGGACGCGTCCTTGACCTTGTCCGCATTCCAGGTCTTGAAGAACCATTCCTTCTTCTTGGCGTACTCACGCCCGATGCGTCCGACGACCTGGCGGAAGGTAATGGCTTCATCGAGGCTTTCGCGGGTCATGGCCACGCCACCGGCACCTTCCATCATGGAGGCGGCGACTTCGTTCGAGGCCATGATCGGATAGAAGGGTGAGGTCGACCCATGCATCATGAACGACTCGTTGAAGAGCGCATGCGGCATCGGCCGGCGGCCTTCGCGAAGGTGGATATAGGACGCCTGCGAAAACGCCGCCAGCAGCTTGTGCGTGGAATGCGTCGTGAAGATCGTCGGCCCCTTCGGGTCATGATTGGCGACATCGCCGTCCATCGCGATCCGGCCGGCGTACAGCGGATTGAACCGCCCGTAGCCAACCCAGGCTTCATCGAAATGGATGCAATCCATCCAGCTTCCCAACTCCTTCTTCACCCGGACGGAGTCGTAGAACAGGCCGTCGTAGGTCGAGTTGGTCACGACCGCGAACACCGGCTTCTTGTCCTTGAGGCCCTTGGACAGGGCGTTCGCCGCGACTTCCTTGTTGATCGCGGCCTGTTTGAAACGTTCGGGGTAAATCGGACCGATCAGCCCATAACGGTTGCGCGAGGGCACCATGTAATGCGGGATGCCGCCGGTCATGGTCAGGCCGTGTTCCAGCGATTTGTGCGCGTTGCGATCGCACAGTACGACCTGGTCGCGGCCAACGCAGGCCATGAAGATGATGCGATTCGAGGTCGACGAGCCATTGGTCACCGAATAGCTGCGCTCCGAACCGAAGATCCGCGCGATGTATTTTTCACTCTCGCCGATCGGACCGGTGTGGTCGAGCAGGGAGCCAAGCTCACCCACGCTGATCGACAAGTCGTTCCTGAAGATGTTTTCGCCGTAGAAATCGTAGAACGCGCGGCCGGTGGGGTGCTTCAGGAAGGCCGTGCCGCCGGTGTGCCCGGGCGTGTGCCAGGAGTATTCGTTGACCTGGGTGAAATTGTACAAGGCCGTCGTCAGCGGGCCGAACAAGGTCTTGGCGTAGCCGCGCATGGCCGCTTCGACGCGACCACAGACGAAGGTCGCGGCGTCATCGAGCAGCCAGACCAGCTCGTCGATACCTTCGATCAGGTCGATCGTGAGGCTCTTGGCACGGTCACGCTCGGTCAACAGGAAAATCGGAATGCGTTCGTTGCGCGCGCGCAGGGTCTTGATCAGGCTGGCCGCGGCGGCGTTGTTCGATTTGCCGTCTTCGCCGGGCAGCGACCAGTCGAGCATCACTGCCCGCAGCGAAGTGTCTGAAATGATCGTTGCCTGGGCGTCCTCGACGTGGGCAGCGGTGACCGTGTCGATGCTGCGCCCGGCGAATTCGTCGACCAGCTGCTTGCAGGCGCGACCACCCGCGGTATCGGTGCCGATCCGGGAATGCACCAGGAGGACAGCGGGTTTCTGGCGTTGCGTACGGCGCTCAAGCATGGGGGATTCTCCTGGTCCGCAGTCTTGGATTGGATCGGTGTTCCGTCACGACGTCGCCCCGCACAGGGCGGCGGCGCCGCTACCTCTTGCGCTTGGCAGACTTGGCGGCCTTCGCGACTTTCTTGACCTTTGGGGCCGCCCTGTCACCCGGAAGGGCATCGTTGCGGACCACTTTCGCCCACATGTCGCCGTTCTCGTCGGGATGCACGTTCTGCACCTCGCGGCCGAATCCAGGGAAGCGCTTGCCGTAGGCTTCCACGGCCTTGAGGTAATTCACGATCGGTCCGCCCTTGCGACCGGCGCGCTCACCGGGCATCAACACCGGGATGCCCGGCGGATAAGGCACGACCATCAGGGCGGCGACACGACCGGGAAGATCGGCGATGCGTACTTCCTCGGTACGGCCGTGGATCAGGTGCTGGTAGGCGTCCGCTGGCGTCAACACCTGCTCGGACAGGACTTCACCGGCCTGGTTGGCCATGGCCTGCAGGTCGAACTCGGTCATGACCTGGTGCATTTCATCGCATAGCTGCGGCAGCGTCATGTCGCCGTAGCGGTCGGGATGCTCTGCCACCAGTTCCGGCAGCGCTTCTTCCAGCGAGGCATTGCGGTCGTACAGGCGCTTGAACGACAGCAGCGTCTCCATCAAGGTGCCCGACTTGCCCTGGGTCGTGCCAACCGAGAACAGGAACAGCACCGTGTAATCGCCGGTACGCGCGATTTCCTGGCGACGTCCCGACAGGAACTTGGTCAGGATCGCGCCGGGAATGCCGCGTTTGGCGATTTTGCCCTGCGCATCGGTACCCGGGCACAGGATCGTGACCTTGGTCGGGTCGAGCATCGCGAAGTCGCCTTCGACGACGTCATTGGGCAGGCCATGCCATTTTTCGTTCGGGCGCAGGGTCCAGCAGCCCGGGTCTGTACACAGCGTCGACGTCGGTGCCTTGAAGAAATCCACCGACTTGCCGCCGACACGAACCTTGTCGGGCTGGTAGATCGAGAAGCACCAGTCGCCTTCCTTGGCGAAACGGTCGGCAACGGAAGCGACCGTCTTGCGGAAATCGACTGCGTAACGGATGGTTTCGCTCAACAGGACCGGGCCGGTCGGCTCGTCCATCATCGCGCTGGCGATGTCCAGCGAGGCGATCAACGGATAGAACGGCGATGTCGTGCCGTGCATCATGAACGCTTCCTTGAACGGCGCGTGTTCCATCCGCCCACGGTCGCTGTTGCTGACATGGATGTACGAGGCCATCGAGAACGCCGGCAACATCTTGTGCGTGGACTGCACGGAGAATACCGTCGGCCGGTTCCTGATGTTCTGCGGCACGCCCATCGCGTAACGGTTCTTGTACAACGGGCTGAACTTGCCGTAGGCGTACCAGGCTTCGTCGAAATGCACGCGCGGCACGCTGTCCGCCAACAGGGCGGCGACCTTGTCGACGTCGTAGAGGATGCCGTCATAGGTCGGGTTGGTAACCACCGCATGCACGGCCTCGGTGGAGGCGGCACCTGCCGTCAGGGGCGAATCCTTGATCAGGCCCTTGATGTGTTCCCTGGTGAAGCGCTTGGGCGGTATCAGCCCGATCATCCCGTAACCATTGCGGCTGGGCTGGAAATACACCGGTCGCGATCCTGCCAGTGTCATCGCATGGTTCAGGGATTTATGGCAATTGCGATCCACGACGACCATTTCGTTGGTGCCGACGGAGGCCTGGATGACGATGCGATTGGACGCGGACGAACCGGCCAGCACGTAGAACGTCGTGTCCGCGCCGAATACGCGTGCGGCCATGCGCTGCGATTCGGCCGGCGGGCCTTCCATGTCCAGCCAGGAGCCGAGCTCGACATTGGAGATGCCGATGTCGGCGCGCATGATGTTTTCGCCGAAGAACCTATGGAACTCCGCGCCCGCCGGATGCTTGAGGTAGGCTGCGCCGCCCATGTGTCCGGGCGCGTCCCACTGGTAGGCGCCTTCTTCCGTCAGCTTCTTCAGCGCCTTGAAATACGGCGGCAGCAAGCCGGCGTGGTATTCCTCGATGGCGAACTGCAGGCGTCGCGCGAAGAAGTCCGGCGTCTCGCCTATCAGGTTCACGTACTCGCGGACTTCGCTGGCGACACTCCACGGCAGGTTGGGCGTATTGACCTCGCGCGTGATCAGGAAGACCGGGATGCGCAGGGATTTTTCGCGGACGGCGCGGATGATCTCCGACACCGGGCCTTCGCGCATCGCCGCGGTTTCGCCAAGATCCCAATCGATGATCAGGGCAGAGTACGAGGCCGAGCCACGCGCGACTATCAGGCCGTCCTCGCAAGATGTCGCCCGGGTTACCCGGATACCCTCCTTCCGGACCGCCTCCCTGAGCCTGGCCAGCGACAGCTGGTAGACCGAGTCATGGTCGGGTGGATCGCTGGTGACGAACAGGACCCACGGTTCCTTCATTGACATGGCAAATCTCCATCGACCACGCCGCATCGTGAATACGGCGCGTCGATCATGGGTTGAGGTCGTAGCGCACCGTCGCCTGTATGCGTTGCGCATTGCCGGAAGCGCCCGTCATGTCGGTGTTCTCGCCCCACAGGTATTCGATGCCGAACATGGCACGCTCATTGAACTGCCAGGCCAGGTTGACCGATGCGAACTTCGTTTCCTGCGGCAGCGTCGGGTCGAGGATCAGATCCGCATCGGGATCGATCTTCAGATAGGCATAGGAAGCGCTGGTACTGAGGTCGTCCTTCCAGCTGTGCGTATAGCCAACGCCATAGCCCTCGGCGTCGATCGCCTCCAATCCCAGCTGGGGGTCGAACGCCGCGTCCAGCCCCAGGCCGCTGATGTCCTGCAGGAAGTTCGCATAGCCCTTGCCGAAGCTGGCCCACCCCTGCACGCTGTCGTCGCCGAAGACCCCCGCGGCGGCCGTCAACTGCGTGGCATAGGCCGAGGTGGTCCGCGTCCGGTCGTCGACCGCGCTCTGGACACCCAGATCACGGAACAGGTTCACCCACTGGACATGGTAGTCCGGCGTTTCCCAGCGCAAGCCCAGCGTCATGTCCGGGTAGCGGGAATAGGTCTCGTAATCGCCGAGGATTGCGATGTCGGCTTTGGGCTCCTCCAGCGACATCGGCAGGGTGAGCTTGCCCTCACCAGCCCGGTAGAGCACCGGCGTGTAACGTATCTGCGGGGCGTACTTGAACGTGAACGAGTTGGGACCCTCGTAGTCGAGCGTGTTGGGGAAAACGTCGATATCCGTAAAGCCCGACAGGTAGTAGCCCGCCAGCAGCGAATAGTTCTTCGTCTCCAGCTCGCCATACAGATACTGGAGGTTGTAGTTCATTTCTTCGCCGTTGAAGCCGAAGAAGTTGTTCTTGTAGACGACCTTCATCACGCCGTAGTCGGTGTCGCGCCGGAAATCCATGCGGAACACGCTCTGTTTCGCACTCAGGTTGGTTCGCGAACCCGAGTCGTCGAACGGTGCGCCGCTCACGGGAATCGAGGACGGGATGAAGAGATCCTGGTAGCCCATGAACTTGTCATCGAACATCATGTCGAGCTGCGCCACCACATCCAGCTTGAGGAGGTTGCCGGTGTCTCCGAGGCGCACATAACCTTCAGGCAACGGGTCCGCCACGCCAGCGGGCGCTGACGGGGGGCGATGGACGCGCGATGGCTCGTCCAGTTCGGTCGCTGTCGCCGGTGCAATGAACGGTGCCGCGGCGACTTGCGGCGTTCCCGGCCCCACCGCCGGCTCCTTGGCTTCCAGCTCGTTCAGGCGATCCTGCATCTGCTGCATCGTTTGCTGCTGCTGTTGCATCGCCTGTTGCTGCTGCTGCAACTGCGCCTGCATCTGGACGATCTGGGCCCGCAACTCCTCTGTCGTGCCCGAGGATTGGGAGAAGGCCGATTGACTGGACATCGCTGCAATCGCGCAGCCAACGCCGATAGCGATCTTCTTTCTTAGGTTCGTCATCACAACACCTCAAGGTTGCAAGGCCGGTGCTCAGAGGCGCCATGCTAGGCGTTGAAATGCAATAAAACAGTTGCCCCAAGGGGCAGGCCTAACAGCATGTTCGGGCAATTGTCAAGCCACCACGAACCCTGTCCTATACACGCACCCGGAAACGTACTCACCGCCCGGTTGAGGTTGCCTTCGCGCTGCGAACCGGCGTCGCATCAGGTTCCAGGCGAACCACGTCTGGACTGTGTTCCCAAACCTTGTCGGCCACCGGAGCCGGCACACGAACCAAGGGCCCTGCGATGAGCACGACAAGCGCGAAGAAGATGAGCCTGATGCAGCTGACCGTCCTGGTCGCGGTCAACATGATGGGGTCGGGCATCATCATGCTGCCCGCCAACATGGCCCAGGTCGGCGCGATTTCATTGCTGTCCTGGATCGTGACCGCGCTCGGCTCCATGGCCATCGCGTACGGCTTTGCGCAGGCAGGCGTGTTCAACACCCGCGCTGGCGGCATGTCGGCCTACGCCGAGGACGCCTACGGCAAGGACGGCTATTTCATGGTGTTCATCCTGTACTTCCTTTCGCTCGCCATCGGCAATGTCGCCATCGCCATTTCCGCGGTCGGCTATCTTTCCGCATTCTTCCCTTGGGTCTCTTCGACTCCGATCGCGACCTGCGTCGGCGTGATCGCCCTGATCTGGCTTACGACGGTCGCAAACTTCGGCGGCCCGAGCATTACCGGCAAGATCGGCGCGATCACCGTGTGGGGCGTCATCATCCCGGTAGCCGGCCTGTGCATCATCGGCTGGTTCTGGTTCAGTGGTGCCACCTTCAACGAAGCATGGAACCCGAAGAACCTCGGTATCGGCGAGGGCATGACTTCGAGCATCGCGCTCACCCTTTGGGCGTTCCTTGGAATGGAATCGGCCGCGCAGAATTCCGACGCCGTCGAGAACCCGAAGAAGAACGTCCCTCTCGCCTGCATGATGGGCACCTTGGGCGCCGCGGTCATCTACATCATCTCCACGACCGTGATTCAGGGAATCATGCCCAACAAGGTGCTGGCGGAGTCCACCGGTCCGTTCGCCGACGTCTACGCGCAGATGTTCGGTCCGACCGTCGGGACGATCATCCGTGCGCTGGCGATCATGGCCTGTCTCGGCTCACTGCTGGGCTGGCAGTTCACTATTGCCCAGACCGCCAAGACCGCAGCCGGCGAGCGCCTGTTCCCCGCCTTCTTTGCCCGGGTAAACAAATTGTCGGCCCCGGTCATCGGCATGATCGTCATGGGCGTCGTGCAGACCCTGCTGGCCTTGTCGACGATTTCACCGAACCTCAGCGAGCAGTTCGGAGTACTGGTCAGCCTGGCGGTCGTGACCAACGTGATCCCGTACATCATCGCGTTGTCCGCGTTGATGGTGATCATGCGCAAGGCCAATGTCCCAAGGAAAACCTATCGGATCAACGCCTTCGTGGCCGTCATCGGCATGCTCTACAGCACCTATGCCATCTACGCCTCCGGTGCGACCGCCGTGATAGGCGGCACCATTGTCCTGGCGCTGGCGTTCATCGCCTACGGATTCATGGCGCACCGCTTCGTCCCGGATGCAAACGTCGCGCCGGCTCGCACGCCCTGACAGGACCGGATTCAGGAGAGACACATGCACATCGCACGATGGTTTACTGCAGAAAAGACCTCCCTGAAGTTGGGAGTCTTCGCAGCGGCACTACTGGCCCCGGCGCTACTGCTCGCACAGACGGCGCCGGCATCCAGCACGCTCGACCGCGTGCGTACGTCGGGCAAAATGACATTCGGTTACTTTGCCGCCGCCCGGCCCTTGTCCTACCGGAATTCTTCTGGCAATGCCGATGGCTATTCCGTCGCGCTATGCCGCGGGATCGCCGCCATAGTGAAGCAGGAACTGGACCTTCCCAACCTGTCGGTGCAGTTCACTCCGATCGATGCCGATCCCATCGGCGCGGTGAGAGACGGCCGGATCGACCTGCTGTGCGCGCCCATGCAACCCACGTTGTCGCGCCGCGCGGACGTCAGCTTCTCGCTTCCCGTCTTTTCCAGCGGCACAGGCATGCTGATGCGGAAGGATGGATCACGCGAGTTCCGCGAAGCCATCGAGGGTCGAAAGACCGACGAACAGCCGCTGTGGCGCGGCTCTCCACGACTGGCGGCCCTCAATCAGCGGAACTTCGCGGTCGTCGCCGGAAGCTCCGCCGAACGCCGGCTAACGGAGCGCAAGGGCGAGCTCAACGTCACCAGCGTGATCACACCGGTCCGCGACCTTCAGGCGGGCCTGCAACGGGTACTTCGCCGCGAGTCCGACGCTTTCGTGGGCGATCGCAGCGTACTGCTCGACCTGGCGCACAATGACCCCGCAGGCAAGGATCTGATCGTGGTCGATCGCCTCTTCGATCACACCTCGCTTTCCCTGGCGATGCGGCGTGGCGACGAGGATCTCCGTCTGCTGGTCGACAAGACCCTCAGCCGCCTTTACCGCACGGGCAGGATCGACGGAATCTATCAACAGCACCTTGGGAAGCCTGACGCCGCCACCCATGAGTGGTTCCAACGGGTTGCCGAGCCGGAATGAGGAGCAGCGTGGCCGTTCGCTGATCGGCCACGCTTCGCTTGACCCGCCACTTCGCAATGTCGATGACCCGGCTGGATCAGAGCCAAGCCGGGTCCGCCGTGAAATCGATGGTCAACCAGAACTTCGGTGTCTGTGGGCCCAACCGCTCGGCGATGGCATGCCGGATCCGATCGATCTGCTCGATTGATTCGATGCTGTAGCCGCGCGGTACCAGTATGTGGATCTCGACGAACTGCGCCCGCCCCACTTGCGCGACGTGGCTGGTGAAGTCGACGAACCCATACTCCGTAATCACGTCCTGAAGGGTCAGCTTCACCTTCCCGTCGAGCCCGCTGGGGGCGACTTGCAACACTTCCCGTATCGCCCGCCAGGTGGACCGCATCGGCACCGGCAGCATCGCCACGGCGATGCACAGCAATATGGCCGAGTCCAGGTAAGGGATCCATTGTTCAAAACGCGTTCCTTCCATTGCGATGGCGAAGCCGAACCCGATCAGCAACGCCATGCTGAGGAAGCCGCTGACCAGCCAACTACGCGAATCCAGCGCCAGCAATCCGGACTTCATGCGCCTGGCATGGCCCCGCATACAGAACGCCATTCCCATCCCGACCACGCACAGGATGCCGGCCCAGACCGCACCGAAGTCGTACGCGACTTCATGGCCGCCGGACATCAGGCCATACACCGCATTGATGGCCGCATAGACGCAGGCCAAGGCGAGGATGGCTCCCCCGAAGACTTCGACCATCGGTTCCAGATGCCAATATCCGTACTGGAACCGACGGCTTCCCTCTGATGCGACCAGTCGCGACACGGCCAGTGACGCCGCCGTCAGCATCACATCGACCAGGCTGTACATGCCGTCGAACACGATGGCCTGGGAGTGGATCAGCAGGCCGCTGGCTACACCCACCGCCCCCACCACCAGCGTCACGGCGATCGAAAATTTCAGCAGGCGTTGCTCAGGTCGGGTGTCCATTCACGTCTCCAGCCGGTTCAGAAGCCATCGGAAGTCATAGGTGGCCACGATAGCGCCTATTCGCGCCGCGCGATCCCGGGCCGCGCGATCCCGGCATGACCCGGCCACGCCGCTACATTATCGGCGA
>Ga0307414_10001054_pt1 | contig 14101 bp, 11 predicted proteins | sample DK1Ometagenome_FD_203804 | JGI IMG/M metagenome (GOLD analysis project Ga0307414, IMG submission 203804) | Maize rhizosphere microbial communities from greenhouse at UC Davis, California, United States - DK15-O-3 | ecosystem: Host-associated > Plants > Roots > Rhizosphere > Soil | place: USA... | reverse complement strand
CGCACTTCGATGCGGTCGGGGAAAACATCGACGATCGAGAAGCCGTTTCGCTCTTCCATCTGCGCGATATCCCTGATGTCCAGCGCTGCCGCATGAAATGGCGGGACGCCGCGCGCGCTGCTGGGGAGACCAGGTGTGCCAGTGCCGATGGTGCCAGGCAAAATTGCCTGAATCGGATTGGCCGAGAGGTCCAGATTCGCGCTGCGCGTGATGCTGGAAATTGCACTGGCATGCATATCGCCGGAAATGCTCACTGCAGCCCGCGTCTTCTGTCCGCTCAGTGCAGCAGCAAGTCGTTGATGCTGCTCGAACCAGCCTTGTTGCCAATAGCTTTTGTCGTTCTCGAACGTACTCTCGCCTGATGGTGCATCAGAATACCATTCGCCCAATTTCCCGGCGCTCCAGCCAAAAGGATTGGAAGGCACCTGGATAAGTTGCTGCGCCGCAGATTTACGCAGGCGATCGATCAGATAGGTCTCGGCCTCAGGAAAGAGCACGCCTGCATTGGGCCCGATCGACCAGCCACGCCGACAGTCAAACAGGTTGAGCTCCAGCAGTTTGCCGATCCGCACAGTCTCGACAGTCCCCGATTTATAGGGATCGCCCAGATCTGGCCGACCGAGCGCGACAGGATAAGCCATAGCAGCCGTGCGCCGCTGGAGGTTGAATGTGAAAGGACGGGGCGGCAAGCTGTAGCCCCAGGGCCCCGCATTATCATTCTCATAATAGTCGTGGTCGTCAGTCACGAAGACCAGCGGCACGGACGCGAAGCGATCCTCATAGATCGATGCGATCTGGCGGCCCACGATGGTGTTCAGCGACTTTCGATTGGTCTCTGAATCAAAGGCGCTGTCCTGGTCGATCCACGCGATCTTGCGATATTGTGCTTCGGTCGCAGCGCGCCGAGCCGGGTCACGACGATATTTAAGAGCAGTGTCCAGATCCCAATAGACATGATCGCCGTTGTCCACCGCCAGATCGGGCTTGAAGGATAAAGCCCTGTCGAAAAGAGCGCGGCGAACTGCGACTGGAAGGTATGCGCGAGCGAACGATCAAACTTCGGCCCCATTGGTATGACATTGTTGGAACCAAAGCTTGGGAAGATGTCCGTGGCCGTTCGCTGCAACGCGACTTGACCGGCAGCACGCGAAAAGTCGCAGGCTGACGCGTGCGTGCCCACACCCGGATCGACGAAGTGCTGACATTGCCAAGCTGTGGACCATGCGTCAGTCCATCGAGCTTTTGCACAAGCTGCGCCGAAACGGGTGAAGGCAACGCAAGCAGTGGCCAGATGATGGCGGACGCAGCGAGACGACGAAATGTGAATTGTTTCATGAGAATATCCTCCCGAAGGTTCAAAAGCGCGCGCGCAGCGTCGCGCCGATTGTGCGGGCATTGCTAATGGCGCCGGTGATCAGGCCCTGGTTTGATGCGGAGAGAGCTTCGAAATATTGCTTGTCGAACAGGTTCGTGACCCAGGCAGCCAAATCATATGTCTCATCCTGCAGCCGCAGGCCGATGCGGGCATTGGCAACACCGTATCCGGGAATCCGCGTGTAGATGGAATTGCTGCCGCTCGTGTCGTTCGATGATCGGTGATTATAGTCGAGACGCGCGTAGATCTGGTCGTCAGATGACAAGAGCGTGATCGGCTGGGCTATGTCGGCCGAAATATTATACATAAATTTGGGCGCATTCGCGAGCTGGACGCCGGTTAGATCTTGTACCTGCGCTACCTGGTCCGCTTCCTAAAGCGGAGCTGCACAATGAAACTATTAGACGGTAAGGTTGCGATCATCACCGGCGCGAGTTCGGGAATCGGGAAAGCAGCAGCCACATTGTTCGCTGCCCAGGGTGCAGCGGTGGTACTGGTAGCGCGGCGACAGAGCCAATTGGACGAATTGGTTCATAATATCGAAGAACGTGGCGGGCGCGCGCTCGCGATGGCAGGGGACGTGAGGAACGAGCATACTCACCATGAGGCCGTGTCGGCCGCACAATCAGTCTTTGGCGGCTTGCACATCGCCTTCAACAATGCAGGGACAGTGGGACCTGCCAAACCTTTGGCCGAATTAGCGCCATCGGAATGGTCAGACGTGCTGGCGGTTAATTTGACCGCAGCTTTTCTTGGAGCTCGAGCACAAATTCCAGCCATGCTGAAGGGGGGAGCTGGTGCGATCGTCTTCACGAGCAGCTTTGTGGGAAACAGTGTGGGACTGCCGGGCATGAGTGCTTACGCCTCAGCCAAGGCCGGACTGTTGGGCCTCGTGCGTGGTATTACGGCTGATTATGGCGCAGCAGGTATCCGTGCAAACGCCCTGCTTCCCGGAGGCACTGCAACCGAGATGGCTGGCGATGCCGCTCAGCGAGACTGGGCAGCTAGCTTGCACGCCATGAAGCGCATCGCAGCGCCTGAAGAAATTGCCAAAGCAGCGTTGTTTCTGGTCAGCGACATGGCAAGTTTTGTCACGGGCTCCGCCTTGTGGGCTGATGGCGGCAATGCTGCCGTGAAACTCTAATCCCATTAGCGCCGTCTGCCCGTCCAAAGACGCGTGCCGCCATTTTCCGGGGTAAATGGCACAAGCGGCCACATCACGTTGACGAGATATTCAACCGACCCTTTAGGCCCTTGCCACATGTCCTGATCGCGATGCGGCAATTGCGGCAAAGCGTCAGGGTGGATTTCGATGGCCTGTGTGAGGTTGAGATTGATCCGCTCGCACCAGGGCGACAGCATCTTGTTGACCACGCCCAGGACGAGTGGGTGCATCACAAGACGCTCCGCGAGTGGGGACCGCGTCAACAGACTTCCGAAGCGGCGGGTCCGCTCGCCGTAAAAGACGCCCTGGCACAGCGGGGTCGCCGCGAAAACTGGATCCAGGTCCATGTCCAGGCGCGCAAGGACCGAAGGATCAAGCGCGCACTTTATGGTGGACCAACCATCCCGGTAAAGGTGCGTCGCATGACGATCAGCAAGGAGGCTCATGCGACCACCTCGGCTTCCTCGGTGACGTAAGTCCCTGTCCAGCCAAGCCGCTCGGGCGTGTCCGACCGGATATGAATGAGGAAGGCACCGATCGGCCCGCCCGGGATGCGGACGGCAGGCCCCAAGGGCTCCGCCTGCCATCCCAGGGACAATATTTCCTTCCGGAACGGCTCGGGGATGACACCCGTATAGCATTTGATGCCGCGTTCGATCGCCACATCAACCATCGCAGAGAAGAGCATGTTGCGAAGCTTGCGGCGGTGCTCTGCGCCATGGCGCTGGGGTAGGCATAGCCGCGTGCTTTCCCAGGTCGCTTCATCGGCCGGGACGCCGAATGGGCAAAGATGCGGGAAGAGCGTGCTGAGCATATGCGGCCGCGTGGTCGGGAAAAGTCGGATCGACGCTGAATGAGCACCGTCAGCGTCGGAGGCGATAAGATAGATGGTATCGGCGTCGTCGAACTGGTCGATTTCGTACGCGTTGTCGATGACGGGAACGTCCCAACCGAAAAGATCAACGAACAGTCGTTTCCGGTCCGCAAACATGGATTGCAGCAGCTTGCCGTGATGAGGCGAGGACTCGTTATCGATTATATGAATCATGGGACGCTCCGACCTGGTTGGCATCCCGCGATTTGAGCAGCAGGAGAATGGTCAGAATAGACCGAGCGATTAGCCGGGTTGACGGCGCCCTATTTCCTCAATGCCGACCTCACCTGCGAGTATTGCAGCCGCCAGAAGTTCAGTTCGGTCATGTGCGTTGAAGAGGCGGCGGGCATCGGTCAGATAACTATCGACGGTGCGCGGAGCGAGTGAGAGCGCTCGCGCAATCTCCTTGTTGGAAAGCCCCTGCCCTATCAAAGCGACACAATCTCGCGGGCGAGGGTTCAATCGCGGTAATGGCGCCGGAATTTGCTCTTCTCCGAACAGTCGTAGGGCCGCCTGGAACGCAAAAATACCGATCATTTGTGCCGGTCCAAGATATCGCTCCGCACGTTCCGGCTCGCGAATGCCTGCAAATGTGCAGGAGCCGATGCGGGCTCCCAGTCGGATGTAGGGAATGGTGATCCCTTCATTCAACCCTTCGCGGGCGCCAAGCTCAAAACTTAGGCGATCGCGTCGGCTCAATGTAATGAACCGATGAAGATCGGACCAAAGAAAAGCACCTCCAGAAAAGAGGCTGCCGCGGAAAACAGGGTCGCGCCGATAGCTGTGGTTGCTGAATAGGCGCTCGACGGCAGCTTGTGGATAGTTTTTTAGATCGACCAGACCTGGCCGCGCAGTCCGCAGGTCGTCATGATGTATCAATGCAAAGTGGTTGAAGCCCATCGCGCGCGAGACAGCCTCCATGATCGACCGTAGCTCATGCAGTTCACGAACGGAGCGTATCTGTCGTACTGCTTCCTCTGCTAGAGTGAAAAATCCGGCAGAAATGACGCTCGCGAAAATGGCTACATCATCCATGGCGTGACCTCATAAGTCTTCAATCACTGCTGCTCACCTCCAGATATTGAACGGTCCCGGATGAGTAAGACAACGAACACACGACGTAACATTATTAAAACTCTACGTTCGCGCGTCGGCGCCCAAGCAAATTCTACGACATCAATTCTTCGTCGCGCCGAGTGCCTTTCTTCCAGCGATGGCGTCAGCCTACACAATGAAAAAGCAGGTCAAGGCCCGATAATCGCGTTCGTCCGGGAGAGTGCCGAGCTTCTACTACGTATTTTGTGGCAACACCGACACCACACGGACGTCATTCGCTTCACAGGTCGCCAGCAACGCCGCGCTGGGAACATAATCTGTAACGAAAATATCGATCTGGCTCATATGGCCCACCCGCACCGGCGCGTTCCTGGCCAGCTTGGTCTGGTCCGCAACCAGCACGACCGAACGGGCGTTCTCGACAATCGCGTGCGAAACCTGAACCTCGCTCAAATCGAAATCGAGCAAGGAGCCATCTTCATCAATCGCCGAGGTGCCAATCACCGCGAAATCTACCTTGAAATTCCTGATGAACTCGACCGCTGCAGGACCCACGGATGCACGATCCGCATGGCGGACGCGGCCGCCGACGACGATCACTTCAATGCCAGGGTTTCGGCACAAAATGTCGACGACATTCAGATTGTTGGTGATCACCAGAAAGCCTGATCGCTCGGCAAGCGCCCGCGCGACTTCCTCGGTCGTGGTGCCGATGTTGATGAACAAAGACGCACCATCCGGGATGAGGTTGGCGGCTGCACGGCCGATCTGGCGTTTTTCTTCCACAGCAAGGCGCGCGCGCGCTTCATGACCCAGGTTTTCCACACCGGAGCTCAGCACCGCGCCGCCATGCACCCGACTGAAAATGCCATGGGTACAAAGATCATTAAGATCTTTGCGGATCGTTTGCGGTGTAACGCCAAGGTTGGCGGCCAGTTCATCGACAGACACACGTCCATCACGCCTTGCCAGCTCGATGATCTTGCGATGACGCGTATGGAGCGAATTGGTCATGGTGAAACGGCGACTTCCCTGTGCGCCACCCCCTTGGCATGTCGCGAGAGTACCCGCAAGGCCAGCACTCTCGCACCCAGACGGGCAATCAGATTGGGCGCAATCAGTCGAGCAACGTGCGCTCGACGGCCTTGCGCCAGCCGCCGATCATGCGCTCACGCAAGGCGCTGTCCATGCCCGGATCGAACCGGCGTTCACGGCTCCAGATCCGGTCAAGAGACTCCAGCCCATCCCAAACGCCTGTAGCAAGTCCGGCCATAAAGGCCGCGCCAAGGGCCGTCGTCTCGACGATTGCGGGCCGCTCGACCGGAGCAACGAGCATGTCCGAGAGAAATTGACACAGCCAGTCATTCACGGCCATGCCGCCATCCACGCGCAGCGCCGTTTCACCCTCGCCGATATCGGCCTTCATCGCGTCGATCAGGTCCATCGTCTGATAGGCGACGGATTCCAACGCGGCACGCGCCAGATGCGCATCGGTCGCATCGAGTGTGAGGCCGCAGATCAGGCCCCGCGCGTTCGGATCCCAATATGGCGCGCCCATGCCCACAAATGCTGGCACCATGTAGACGCCGTGACTATCCGGCACGCGGGTCGCCATGCCATCGGTTTCTGAGGCATGCGCGATGATCTTGAGCCCGTCGCGCAGCCATTTGATCGCGGCCCCCGCGACGAAGATCGACCCCTCAAGCGCATAAGTGGTTTTACCGCCCAGGCGATAGGCGGGTGTCGTCAGCATCCGCGTTTTCGATAGCACAGGCTCGGTGCCGATATTCATCAGCGCGAAGCAGCCGGTGCCATAGGTCGATTTTGCCATGCCCGTGCGAAAGCAGCCTTGCCCGAACAGCGCAGCCTGCTGATCGCCGATCATGCCTGCAACCGGTATGGCCTTGCCCAAAATCTCCGGGCTGCAATGGCCGAAAATATGGGCATTATCATGCACGTCTGGCAGCAGGGATGCGGGAACACGGAACAGCGCCAACAGCTCCTGATCCCAGCTCTGATTCATGATGTTGAACAATAATGTGCGGCCCGCATTGGTCGGATCGGTCGCATGAACTGCGCCGTTGGTGAGCCGGGAGAGCAGAAACGCATCGATCGTGCCAAAGGCCAGCTCGCCCCGGTCGGCAGCCGCGCGGGCGCCCGAGACATTATCGAGGATCCACGCGATTTTGGTGGCTGAGAAATAGGGATCGATCAGGAGCCCCGTTTTGGCCGTCACCATCGCTTCAGCGCCGGACGCTTTCAGGCGCGCGCAGTCGTCCGCCGTGCGACGATCCTGCCAAACGATGGCTTTGTGGATGGGTTTGCCGGTTGCCCGGTCCCACACAACCACGGTCTCGCGCTGGTTGGTGATGCCGATCGCTGCGATATTCCCCGCATCCACCTTAGCCTTGGTGACCACTTCGCGCATCGTGGTGACGGTGTCATTCCAGATATCTTCCGGATCATGCTCGACCCATCCAAGCTCGGGATAATGCTGCTGGAACTCGCGCTGCGTGGTTGCGATGGCGTTCGCGGCGGCATCGAACAGGATGCAGCGGGTCGATGTCGTGCCCTGGTCAATTGCAAGGATGTAGGGCGGGGTCGCCATGGTCGCTCTCCTGTCATCACGCCTGTTGAAAGCGCGCTTGGGTTTCAGTCTGCAGTGCCGGCTTCTGTCGGGATCGGTCCCGGAACAGGGCGGGTATGACGTGAAGGGAGGAACGGCCTGATCAGCCAGTGATACATGCTGGCGCCGAGTACCCCGCCAATGAACGGCCCAGCGATGGGCACCCACCAATAATTGCCCGGGCCAGGGAAAGCAGATTCTCCCCATCCAGCAAGATAGCCGAAAATGCGTGGACCCAGATCACGGGCCGGGTTGATCGGCCATCCTTCAAGATAGCCTGCGCCGCCGCCGATCATCGCCACCAGCAAGCCGATGATGAGCGCGCTGGAGTTCGCCTCCGGCGCCTGCGTGTTATATTCTTCGGTGATCGCGAAGATGCCAAGCAGCAGGATGCCGGTCAGCACGATCTCGTTGAAGAAGGCGCGAATGGGTGTGATATGTGCGCCCGGCGCCGTGAAGAACACGCCGGCTCCCCCGCCCGCCGCGCGATCCACGCCCTGCGTGAGATTGAACGCGTCGATGACGGGCGAAAACATCATGTAGACGACAGCCGCTCCCAGAAATGCACCGATCGTCTGCGCGATCCAGAAGGGGATGACTTTGCGCTTGGGAAAGCCGCGATAGATGGTGAGCGCCAGCGTGACAGCCGGATTGGCATGTGTGCCCGAGACCGCGCCGGTCACGTAGATCGCGATGGTGACGGCAAGGCCCCAGGTAATGCAGACGCCGAAATAGGCGGTCTTGTAAGGGCTTGGATCATACAGAAAAAACATCGCCGCTGCCGAGCAGCCAATCGTGATGATGATGAACACAGCGACGCATTCGGAAATCAGCTCGCCAATAAACGCCTTTTTCGGTGACACAGGCCCCTCCGGATCTTGTTTTCAGTTTTGCAATATTATGCCGTGGTGGTTCAGTCGCCCCTTATCCGGCCTCCGCATGGCCAATGAATTGGGACGCAAATTTCTCGATCTCGTCCGCCCTCATATGTAGCCCGAGTTTTGAGCGACGCCACAAGATGTCATCGGCTGTCTGCGCCCATTCCTTTGCCACCAGATAATCGACTTCAGCCTGAGTGAGCCCAGCCCCGAAGCTTTCGCCAAGGTCGCTCAACTCTTTCGCGCCATCCAGCAACTGGAAAGCCCGCGAGCCATAGCTTTGCGCTAGTCGGCGGATCATCTCCTCGCTTAGAAATGACGCCCTCTCGCGAAGCGCGTCGATCAGACCGGTCAGGCCGCCTTCGCCAAGATCGCCCCCCGGCATTGCAGCTTGCTCCGTCCATGCGGGACCCAGATCCGGCAGATCGCCCGCCAGCCGATCCATCACCTCTTCCGCCAACGCGCGATGAGTGGTGATCTTGCCACCGAAAATGCTCAGGACGGGCGGCAACCCGCCTGCATGATTAAGTGACAACACAGAATCGCGGCTGATTTCCGACGCATTGGTCGTCGCATCGTCATACAGCGGGCGCACGCCTGCATAGCTCCAGACGACATCGTGCGGCGCGATCTGCGTTTGGAACCATCGGCTCACCGATGTGCACAGATAATCAATTTCGTCTGCATCGATCTTCACATCGTCCACAGCGCCGTTCCACTCCACATCGGTGGTGCCGATCAGCGTGAATTCATCTTCATAGGGAATAGCAAAAACGATGCGCTTATCAGGATTCTGCAGAATATAGGCGTGATCGCCATCGAACAGACGCCGTGTGACGATGTGGCTGCCTTTGATCAGCCGCAGCGTGCCAGCACTCTGGATACCGGCGCGCTCGGGTAGAAACTTGGCGGCCCAGGATCCGGTGGCATTGACCAATGCGCGGGCGGTGACGTGCTGGCGCTGTCCATCGGCCAGCTCAAGCGTAACGGCCCAGTTTTCGCTTGTCCGCTGTGCATCGACGCACGTCGTGCGTGTCATGATCGTCGCGCCGTGCTCGGCGGCATCCTGCGCATTGGCGATCACCAGTCGGCTGTCATCTCCCCAGCAGTCGGAATAGAGATACCCTTGCTTGACGCGCGGTTGAATGGCGTTGCCATAGCCTTGCGCGTCCAGCTTGATCGCTCTCGATGCGGGCAGACTGCTTCTCCCGCCCAATCGATCATAGAGGAACAGGCCAATCCGCATCATCCAGACCGGTCGCATGCCCCGATCATGTGGAAGCACGAACTGGAGCGGACGGATGAGGTGGGGTGCGGCGCGCATCAGGCGCTCACGTTCGGCGAGCGCTTTGGCGACCAGCCTGAACTCGTATTGCTCAAGATAACGCAGTCCACCGTGGATCAGCTTGGTGCTGGCGGAGGAGGTGTAAGCTGCCAGATCAGCCTGCTCCACCAGCAGCACGCGCGCACCGCGACCGGCAGCATCCCGCGCTACCGCCACGCCGTTAATCCCCCCACCGACTACAAGAACATCATAGCTTGTCTGCATCTCCTCATTTCGTACGCAATCGACACGAAAGTCAATTGCTTTCGAAATGCTCGAAATAAAAGCGCGTTTCGCGAGTTATTCCGTCACCCAGCCGCTCGGTCGACGCGGTTAGCTGCGCACGAAACTCGCTTCGTTCACATCGCCCTTGCCGGAATAGAGTTGATGGCGGGACAGGCGCACAAGGGGTGGGTGCGTCCCGGGGAGGGCGTTCGCGGCCCGGCGCTGGCCGGGGGAAAGGCCGGTGCATCGCTCTTCTCTGCCCAAGCCAACGCTGCCGAGAGCGCATCGAAACTGTCCGTCGCTGGGCCGCCCGAGCAATGAGCCATTTCGGAAACCGAGAACACTCGCACTATGTCCGCTGCACGGCCATGCAGGTTGTTCACTTCATTCCATCAGCAAATCATATCACTGATCGAGAATACTGGATCGGAGACCCCATGGGGCACGATCATCTTGCCTCCCCGACGCGCAAATGCGCTTATATCACGCGAACGCGCGCTGATATCCTGCCATGCGGAGCGGGTGGCACCGCAACTGTTGGCACCAGCGACGTCTCCCACAACCGGCGCGTGCTTGCGGATCGAGGCCAAAGGCCGCTGCCCCGCCTTTGGCGGGATCTGTGTTGATCGCAATATCATGCCGGGAATCCTGCGAGCACGGCATAGCCGTGTAGAAGCGCAGGCAACTCGGCTGCGCCCAGCAAGCCGATCGCATCGCCCAGCTCGCCATTGGTGCCGCGGCCGCGCTGTATGACGAAAGCGCAGGTTCCAGCTTTCCGGCATTCCCAGATGGAAGCGGTAGCATAACGCTGGCCATCGACAATGGAAACGGTCACTCGACCACAAATCGCATGGCGCCTGACGCACGCAACGGTCACGTCCTGAACCGAACCGGAAAGCTCTTTGCCGAGGACTGAACACCCAGCGTCCCTCTTTCCATCCAATAGAGATGTTTTGAACTTTCGAACGAAAATAACGAACCATTTATCTTTTCACTTGCCGCTTCCCTTCCTTATGAGTAACCAGCAGTCCTAGACGTTGATAAATCAACACCTAAGACTGTGACTAATTATTTACACGGGAGATAAGGAACGACGGACTGGGCAACCAAGGAACCTCGATAATCGAATTTTATCGAGGAAGCTTCGTCGCTCTGCTTTGTTTTTCGCATTGCCTGCTTTGGCCCAGATTTGCGAATGCACCTTTGCGCTGGCACAAATCGCCAACGCCGGATTGCGAGTTTCTGGTCTACCGCATCAATGCCCGTCACCGATCTGCGGAGGCGGATGCACGCTCTGACCGCTTTTAATTCAGCTACTAGGCTCGACGCCGCTGATACCTCCCGAGCCAACAGCAGCAGGGCGATAAGCACCTAATTTTGCTTCCAACTAACTGCCACCAAAGAAATAAGAGGAGAGGGATGTATGAACGTTCAAAAGAGGGAAAAGTCGAATTTTGCTCCAAAATGGGTGCTTCTAGTATCGGGCGCATTGGTCGGCATTGCAGTTTCCAGCTCGGCCGCAGCTCAGGATCTAGCGCCCAGCGCACAAGCGCAGACTGAAGCAACCGCCCCCCCAAATGAAGATGCGAATGTTGACAGCATCGTCGTGACTGGCTCGCGGCTCGGTGTCACCGGTTTCACTTCGCCAACGCCCGTAACCATGATCGGCAGCGATCGCATCGAGAAGACGGTTGCATATTCCGTTGGTGAAGCGCTGGCTCAAATGCCGTCCTTCCGCTCGACCAACTCGCCCGGTACGGCGGGCATCTTCCCGGCAAATGCTGGCGCGCGCATCTCCGACCTCCGCGGTCTTGGTCCGTCGCGCACGCTCGTCCTCGTGGATAGCCGCCGCTTCACGCCAAGCACGTCCACCGGCACCATCGATCTCAACCTGATCCCGACGCTGCTCGTCGAGCGCACCGACATCGTGACGGGCGGCGCATCGGCGGCCTATGGTTCTGACGCCGTGTCAGGTGTCGTGAACATCGTGCTCAATAAGCGGCTTGAGGGCATCAAGACCTCACTCGGCTATGGCGTGACAGATGTTGGCGATGGCAAGACTTATTCCGCCCAGTTTGCAGCAGGCAAGAGCTTTGACGATGGTCGCGGTCGCGTGATCTTCGGTGCGGAATATAACAAAGATGAAGGAACCGGCGGCTGCTACACCCGCAATTTCTGCGGCAATGAGATTGCCGATCTTACCGGCACGCCGGGCGTGAATGGTCGCCCCGCCCATAATATCACCAACAATGTCCGTACGGGGACGCTGACCCCAGGCGGGCTCATCACGGCGACAGTTAATGCGGCGGGCGTTCGTACGCCTGCGCGTGGGGGCGTGCTCAGCGGCGTTCAGTTCGATGCGGGCGGGCAGCCTTCCGCGTTTGTGTATGGCCAGAACGGCAATGCGCTGTTTCAGGAGGGCGGCACCGGCGCCGGGCTGAACGCCTTCTTTGACGATCCGCTGCTTTCCATTCCGGTCGAGCGTTACAATTTCCTCGGCCATTTCGAGTATGAGGTTTCTTCGGCCTTCACCGGCTTTGTGGAAGCAAGCTACGGCCATGTCACGGGCAAGACGCGCGGTCCGGAAATTCGCGATATCGGCTTCCCGCTCACGGGCGACAATATCAGTATTGAAAACCCTTTCCTGCCTGACTCGGTCCGGCAGACGATGGCAGCCAATGGCATTGCTGCACTCACGCTCGGCAAGCTTGGCACTGATTTCGGCACGATGGACAGCGTCTCGACCCGTGACACGATGCGTTTGCTCGCAGGTGGTAGAGGCGAACTCAGCGATCGCTGGAGCTGGGATGCCTATGCACAATATGGCGTGACCGATTATCATCAGGTGACGATCAACAACCGCGTTACCGCGAATTTCAACAAGGCGATTGACGCGGTTGCAGGCCCTGGCGGCGCCCCGGTCTGCCGCGTGAATGCGGATAGCAACCCGAACAATAATGATCCTGCCTGCGTCGCGCTCAACATCATCGGGCAGGGGCGTTATTCGGCGGCTGCAAAGGCCTATTCATTCGGTACAACGGTGCAGACGAGCGTTTTCAGCCAGACAGCCGGGGCTATCAACTTGCAGGGCAGGCCTTTTGATACCTGGGCGGGGCCTGTGGCTCTGGCCTTTGGTGTAGAGGGTCGTCGCAACAGCCTGGAAATTGCGGTCGATCCGATTTCTGCCGCAAACGGCTTCTACGTCTTCAACCAAACCCCGTCCGAGGGTGATGTGAGCGTCGTCGAAGGCTATGCCGAAGTCGGTGTGCCGCTGCTCAAGGACAGCGCTCTAGGATCGAGCCTGGAATTGAACGGTGCGGTTCGCCAAGCCCGTTACACCAACACGAGCGGCGCAACGAAAAGCAAGTTCGATGCCACCACCTGGAAAGTTGGTCTGACATATCAGCCGTTTGAGTGGCTGTTGCTGCGCGCAACCCGTTCGCGTGACGTGCGGGCGCCGAACACGTCGGAATTGTTCACAACGCCGGTTGGCGGCCTTGCCGCGATCTATGATACAAGGACCGGCACTCAACCGTTCGCTCAGCTGTTCACGGGCGGCAACATCAATCTAAAGCCGGAGACGGCCAATACCTTCACGGTCGGCGCTACGCTCCAGCCACAAGGCGTGTTGAACGGCCTGCGTTTCTCGGTCGATTATTACAAGATCAAGATTGACGATGCGATCGCCAATCTGGGCGCGCAGACGATTGTCGACAACTGCAACTCGACCAATGCCGCCGACCTTTGCTCGCTCGTCACACGCAACGGCAACGGCTTTTTGCAAAGCGTTTCGGTGCCGTTTCTCAACCTGAACCAGCAGGAACTGCGCGGGCTTGATTTCGAGGCAGGCTATCGCAGGCCTTTGGGGATCGATCGTGCTATCGATCTGCGGGTGCTCGCGACGCGCACGCTCGAACTATCCAACAGTTCGCAACCCGGCGTGAACCGCGCAGGCGACAATGGTCCGCTCGGCGTACCAAGCTGGGTTGTCGATGGGTTCGTCTCGGTCGATTGGGGTCGTCTGGGCGTCAATCTGCAGGGCCGCTATCTGTCGAGCGGCAAGGTCAACGCCGCCTATGTCGGTCCGGAAGACGCGGGCTACAACGTGATGCTGCCCAACAGCATTAACACCAATCGTGTGCCTTCGCGCTTCTATACGAATGTCGGCCTGACCTTCGATTTCATCGCCGACGGGTCACGCAAGGTCGAGCTGTTCGGCAATGTGAGCAATCTGTTCAACGTGAGGCAGCCCGGATTTTGGGACGGCAACAGCAACGCTGTCTATTATGACAATATCGGTCGTCGCTATCGCATGGGCGTGCGGGCAAGCTTCTGATTAAAATGCTCTGGCCGGGGCAGCGTAAAGCTGCACCGCCCCGGCCAGCAAAAGACATGCATGAATGAGTGACGAGGGCGTATAGGCAGCGCATGATCGGAGGCGAAAATCGCAAGGATCAAGAGCGGCCAGATGAAAAGACCATTCAGGAGAGTGAAAATGAGACTAATCCTGTCGTCAATTGCGGCGTTTACGCTCATGTTGACTGGGGCGCCTGCCGCGCTCGCTCAGCCCGCATCTTT
>Ga0307414_10001052_pt1 | contig 14104 bp, 10 predicted proteins | sample DK1Ometagenome_FD_203804 | JGI IMG/M metagenome (GOLD analysis project Ga0307414, IMG submission 203804) | Maize rhizosphere microbial communities from greenhouse at UC Davis, California, United States - DK15-O-3 | ecosystem: Host-associated > Plants > Roots > Rhizosphere > Soil | place: USA... | reverse complement strand
TGCAGGCCCACGCCATAACCGCCCACCCACATGGCGCCGGTCTGGTCGCGCAGCAGCACGTTGACGTCGTTGCCGGCCAGGCCGCCGGGCAGGTGCGGGTTGTGGCGCAGCTGGCGCACCAGCGCGCCGGTGGCGCCGTCCAGCCAGGCGATGCCGTCCGTCAGGCCGGCCCAGACCGTGCCGTCCTGGCCCTGCGCGAGCGCCTGCAGGCCGCCCTTGAAGCGGGCGGCCAGCCAGTGCGGGTGGCCGTCCGCCTCGATGCGGCCGACGCGGCCATCCACACTGCCGAACCAGAGCCGGCCGGCGGCGTCCTCCAGCAGCGCGCTGATGGCGACGCTGCCGTCGTTGCCGGTGCCCGGCAGCGCCAGCGCCGTCCAGTCGCCCTGCGCGCCGCGCCGCGCCAGGCCGCGCCAGTGGCCGGCCCACAGCGCGCCGTCGCGGCCCACGGCCAGCGCCAGCACGCGGCGTTCCGGCTGGCCGTCGACGAGCAGCGGTTCGGTCTCGAAGCGCCCGGTGCGGGGCTCGAAGCGCAGCAGGCCCTGGCCCAGCGTGCCCACCCAGACGCGGCCGGCGCCGTCCTCCGCCAGCGCGCGGATGGGCGTGGCGCGCTCGCTGCCGCTGCCCAGCATGCGCACGCGGTCGAAGGCCGGGTCATAGCGCGCCAGGCCGTTGACCTCGGTGCCGATCCACATGCCACCGTCGGCCGCCGCCGCCAGCGAGCGCACCCAGCCGAGGTTGCGCTGCACGGGCGAGGCGCCCTCGCGCTCGATGGGGCGCAGCCGGTAGCCGTCGAAGCGGGCCAGGCCATCGCTGGTGCCGACCCAGATCAGCCCCTGCCGGTCCTGCGCCAGGCTGCCCACCACGTCGCGCGGCACCGGCACGTTGGCGAACTGCGGCTCCAGCGCGCCGGGCGCCGTCTGCGCACCGGCCAGGCCGGCCAGCACGGCCAGCAGCAGCGCGGCCATGCCGCGCCAACGCGGGGGCCGGCGTGCTGTCATGGGCGAATCAGAACACACGGCCCAGCCTCAAAACGCCAGCGCGTTCGTCGCCTTGACCTCCTCCATGACGGCGTACGTGCGCGTCTCCCGCACGCCCGGCAGGCTCCAGATCACGCTGCCGATGAACTCCCGGTACGCGCCCATGTCGCGCACGCGTGTCTTCAGCAGGTAGTCGAAGCCGCCGGCCACCAGGTGGCATTCCAGGATCTCGGGGCGGGCCTGGACGGCGGCCTTGAAGGTGTCCATGACGTCCTGCACCGTGCGATCCAGGTGCACCTCGATGAAGACCAGCATCGCCGCGCCGAGCTTGGCCGGGTTCAGCCGCGCCTCGTAGCCGAGGATGTAGCCGTCGCGCGTCAGCCGCTTCACGCGCTCCAGCACGGCGGTGGGCGACAGGTGCACGGCCTCGGCCAGCTTGAGGTTGGAAATCCGCCCGTCGGCCTGCAGCACGCGCAAGATGCGGGCGTCCGTCTTGTCCAACCTGGTTTCGTCGTTCATCTGGATTTTCGTCGGCCGTTCCTGCAATTGTTGGAATTTAATCCAAGGGCCGCTTCAATACATTGCTGGATCTCACCAGGAGCCCGCCATGCCAACCTTTGTCGCCCCGCCCGAGCATCCTCGCCTACCGGACCCTTATCGGGCTGAGACGGGTGTCGTCCAGGCGCTGGCCGAGCGCGTCGGCAACGCGCTGGACTGGCAAGGCGTGGTCGCGATGGCAGCGCCCTGGGTGGAGCAGGTGCGCCGGAACCCGGCGCCGTTCTGGGCCATGGAGTCGCTGCTGCGCGAATACCCCATCACCAGTGCCGAGGGGCTGGCGCTGATGCGGCTGGCCGAGGCGCTGCTGCGCGTGCCGGACGCGCCGACGGCCATCGCGCTGACGGCCGACCAGCTCGGCCGCGCGGACTTCGATGGCGCAAGCGTTGGCAGCCCGCACAAGATGCTGGCCGCGCTGTCGGCCTCGGCCATCTCCATGTCCAAGCGCTTTCTGCCGGGTGCCGAGGACGACGGCGGGCTGTTCAAGCGCCTGGGCGCGCAGACCGTGGTGGCGGCCACCGTGCGCGCCATCCAGCTGCTGGGCCGGCAGTTCGTGCTGGGCCGCAACATCGGCGAGGCGATGAGCGAGGCGGACGACGCGCGCAGGCAGCAGAAGAACCTCAGGTTCAGCTACGACATGCTGGGCGAGGGCGCCCGCACGGAAAGCGACGCGCGGCGCTACCAGGCCGCCTATGTCGGCGCCATCAAGGCCATCGCCTCGGCACGCCGGGCGGATTCACCGGAGGCGGCGGACGGCATCTCCATCAAGCTCAGCGCGCTGTTCAGCCGCTACGAGGTGCTGCAGCGCGAGCGAGTGTTCGCCGAGCTGCTGCCGCGCGTGTGGGAGCTCATCGAGCTGGCCGCTGACGCCAACATCAACCTGACCATCGATGCCGAGGAGGTGGACCGCCTGGAGCTGTCGTTGGACGTGCTGGACGCACTGGCCGCGCGCATCGCCATGGTCTACCCGCAATGGCGCGGCTTCGGCCTGGCGGTGCAGGCCTACCAGACGCGCGCGCTGGCGGTCGTCGACGAGGTGGCCGCGATCGCGCGCAAGCACGGCCTGCGCTTCATGGTGCGGCTGGTCAAGGGCGCCTACTGGGACGGCGAGATCAAGCGCGCCCAGGAGCTGGGCCTGAGCCACTACCCGGTGTTCACGCACAAGCAGCACACCGACGTCAGCTACCTGGCCTGTGCCCGCGCGCTGATCCAGCATGCCGATGTCATCTACCCGCAGTTCGCCACGCACAACGCCGGCACCATCGCCGCCATCGTGCAGATGGCCCGCGCCACCGGTGCGGCGTTCGAGATGCAGCGGCTGCATGGCATGGGCGAGGGCGTGTACCGCGAGGTGTTGAAGGACGGCTCCATTCCCTGCCGCGTCTACGCGCCGGTCGGCGAGCACCGCGACCTGCTCGCCTACCTTGTGCGCCGCCTGCTGGAGAACGGCGCCAACTCGTCCTTCGTGCACCAGCTCGCCGACCCGAGCGTGCAGGTGCCGGAGCTGCTCGGCTCGCCGCTGCTGGACGTGCGCGGCACCGGCGCGCTGCCGCTGCCGCCGGCGCTCTACCTGCAGGACGGCCGCGGCCGCCTCAATTCCGCAGGTGCCGACCTGACCGCCCCCTCGCAGCGCACGCCGCTGCTGGCCGCGTTGGCGAACACCGCCGTGCGCGCCGTGCCGGAAGCCACGGCCTCGGACGTCGACGCCGCCATGGCGCGCCTGCACGCCGGCTTCGCCGGCTGGAGCGCCCGCCCCGTGGCTGTGCGCGCCGGCATCCTGCGCCGCGCGGCTGACGACCTCGACGCCCGCCTGCCGGAGTTCTGCGCACTGCTGGTCAAGGAGGCCTTCAAGACACAGGCGGACTGCGTCGCCGAAGTCCGCGAAGCCGTGGACTTCCTGCGTTACTACGCGGACCAGGCGGAGGCCGATTCGGACGGCATGCGGGGCCGAGGCGTCTTCGTCTGCATCAGCCCGTGGAACTTCCCGTTGGCGATCTTTGCCGGCCAGGTCGTCGCCGCGCTGGTGGCCGGCAACGCCGTTGCCGCCAAGCCCGCCGAGCAGACGCCCTTCGTCGCGCTGAAGTTCATCGAGCTGCTGCACCAGGCCGGCGTGCCGGCCGATGCGCTCGCATTGCTGCACGGCCCTGGCGAGACAGTCGGCGCCGGCCTCGTGGCCCACGCGCACACGGCCGGCGTGTGCTTCACTGGCTCCACGGCGGTGGCGCAGATCATCAACAAGGCGCTGGCGGCGAAACCTAACTCCCCTGTGCCACTCATTGCCGAGACCGGCGGCCTGAACGCGATGGTGGTCGATTCGACCGCGCTGCCTGAGCAGGTCATCGATGCCGTCGTGCAGAGCGCCTTCCGCTCCGCCGGCCAGCGCTGCTCGGCGCTGCGGCTGCTGTGCGTGCAGTCCAGCATCGCCGAGGGCGTCATCGAGATGCTGAAGGGCGCCCTGCAGCAATTGCATGTCGGCCAGCCCGCCAACCTTGCGACCGACGTCGGCCCCGTCATCGACGACGAGGCCCACGCCAGCATCAGCCGCAACGTCGAGCGACTCAAGCGCGAGGCCAAGCTCATTGCCGAGGCGCCCGTTGCCGAGACGATGCCGCGCCAGATCCGCCCCGTCGCCTTTGAGCTGCCCACCGTCCAGCACCTGCGCGAGGAGATCTTCGGCCCGGTGCTGCACGTCGTGCGCTTCGACGGCTCCGTCGACGAGGTCATCCAGGACATCAACGCGCTCGGCTACGGCCTCACGCTGGGCATCCAGACGCGCATCGACAGCCGCGCCCAGCGCCTGGCCGACGAGGCGCGCATCGGCAACGTCTACGTGAACCGCAACATCATCGGCGCGGTGGTCGGCGTGCAGCCCTTCGGCGGCGAAGGCCTGTCCGGCACCGGCCCCAAGGCCGGCGGCCCGGACTACCTGCGCCGCTTCTGCGCCGAGCCGGTGCTGGACGCGCCCGCGCCGCCGCTCGTGCTGGACGGCCCCGCCGACGCGCTGGCCGTGGCGGCCGACCCGGCCTGGCGCGCCACGCCGTTGGCCGACCGCATCGTCACGCTGCGCCGCGCCGCCGACACGCTGGACGCGCCCGCGGCACTCGCACTGCGCAGCCTCTTCCCGGCCGCGCACGCGCTGTTCGACGACGTCGTGCTGCCCGGCCCCACCGGCGAGAGCAACACGCTGCGCCACCATGCCCGCGGCGTCTTCGCGGTGCTGGGCCGCGACGAGGCCGGCCTGGCGGCGGCCGTCAGCGCGCTGCTGGCCGGCAACAGCGCCATCTGGCTGGGCGGCGACGAACGCGCCCGCCAGGCCCTGTTGCGCGCCGGCTTGCCGGCCAATGCGCTGACGCTGCTGCCCGACTCGGCCCTGCCCGGCCTGCTTGCCGCACCGCAACTGGCCGGCGTGGCGCTGGCGTCGTCAGACCCAGCCGCCGCCCACACGCTGGCCCAGGCCCTGGCCGCGCGCCCCGGCGCCATCCTGCCGCTGGTCACAGCGGCCGGCCATGTGCGCCAGCTCTACCGCTTCACGGCGGAGCAGACGCTGACGGTCAACACGGCGGCGGCGGGCGGCAATGCCGCTTTGCTGGCGGGCGTGGCTTGAAGCCGGTGGCTTCGGTTCAATAGAAACCTTCCCGCCGGCGGTAGCGCTCGGCGCGTTCGGTGTCGTACTTCGTGGCGTCGAACGCCTCGCCCTGGATCGCGCGGTGCACCTGGCCGCCGGTCGGCAGGGCCGATGGGTCCACGAAGTGCGCCGGGTCCCACAGGGCGGACCGCAGGAAGGCCTTGGAGCACTGCGTGTAGGCCTCCTCGATGTCCACCAGCAGGCCCAGCACCGGCGTGCGGCCTTCCAGCGCGCAGGGCGCGAGCAGCGCGGCGTCGGTGGTCAGCGTGGCGCGGCCGTTGACGCGGAACGTGTCCGTCGCGCCAGGCACGATGAAGATCAGGCCCACCTGCGGGTTCGCCAGCACATTGCGCAGCGAGTCGGCCAGGCGGTTGCCCGGCCGCTCGGGGATCAGCAGCGTGCGCTCGTCCAGGATGCGGATGAAACCGGGTGGATCGCCGCGGGGGCTGACGTCGCAGCGGCCGGTTGCATCGCTGGTGGCGAGGCAGACAAACGGCGAACGCTCGATGAACACGCGCGTCGCCGTATTCAGCCGGTCGGTGATCTTGGCGCGGGTCAGCGCGGCGGGCTCGCCGATGAGGGCGCGCAACTGCGCCTCGCTGTGGACGATGTCGGCAGTGAGGCGATGGGACGGCGGTGTCATGGGCGCAGGCGATGCAGGCGGTGCGCCCATTGTGGGCGCAGCGCGGCGACGAAGCGGCTCGCGCCCAGCGCCAGGGCCGCGGTGACGGCCAGCATTGCCGCCATGTGAACGGCGACGGCTGCCAGCGCCAACGCCAGTGACCCCGACGCCGTGATCTCGCGTGCCGGCGAGGCGCTCAGGCATAACGGCACCAGTGCGGGCACCAGCATCAGCCCGCTGCCGTGCAACGTGGCCGCCGCAAAGGCGCCGGCCGCGATGCCGCCACGGCGCTGGCGCCGCAGCAGCACGAAGGCGCCCAGTGCCGCCATGCCGGCCAACGGCGCCAGCGCGTCCATGGACCCGCCCAGCACGGCGACGCTTCCCGCCACCGCGGCGACCGAGGCCGCATGCCCGAGGGCAATGGGCCCGAGCGCGCGCAACGCCTGCCGCGCATCGCCGGCGCGCGGCCCGCACAGGGCGGCCAGCCCCCAGCCCGTGCACGGGTTGAGCCCATGCAGCGCGCCAGCGCCGGCCACGGCCAGCCAGGGCCACAGGTCGGTCATCGCCGTCAGGCCTTGGCGCCACCGCAGCAGGCCGCGCCGGCCGGCGCGTCCTCGTAGCGGTCGTGGTGCCGCACCCACTCCATCGTGTAGGCCAGGCCCGCCTCGTCGCGGCCCTTGGGCGTCAGGTCAACCAGGTTGTACGTGCCCATCATCACTTCCACGCCACGGCCAAACGTCGAGTACGTGTGGAAGACGTCGCCCGCGTCGTCCTTGTAGAACACGCTGATGCCCGGCGCCTCGGTCTGCGGAAAGGGCGTCATGTGGAAGTTGTAGAACACCTCGCCATCGACGCGGTCCTCCGGCGCAAAGCTGACGTTGAAGTCGCGGTTGAAGTCGTTGCCGTGCGACGAGGCCCACGGGAACTGCCAGCCCATGCGGGCCTTGAAGGCGAGCAGGTCGGCCAGCGGCGCGCGCGAGACGGCCAGCAGCGCGATGTCGCGGTGCACCAGGTGCGCGGCCATGCCGTCGAGGTGGTCGGCCATGAACGAGCAGCTCTTGCAGCCCTGCTCCCAGCCGGGGCCGAACATGAAGTGCTGCACCAGCAGCTGGCGCCGGCCCAGGAACAGTTCGCTTAAGGACCGCGGGCCGTCGACGGTGTCGAACACGTAGTCGGTCTCCAGCTTCACCCACGGCAGCGCGCGGCGCGCGGCGGCGAGGCGGTCCTGCCGATGGGTGAGGTCCTTCTCCTGGGCGAGCAGGTGCTTGCGGTGGGCGATCCAGCGGTCGCGCGACACGACGGGATGGGGCGTGGGGGTCGTGGTGCTCATCAGGGGTCTCCTTGGGTTGAGCGTTGCAAACAGCCATGCGGCGGCTTCACCCGGCTGCGGGTGGGCTCGTCAGGCTTGGGGAATCAGGCGGCGGCGCGCTTGGGGCGGCGCACGGCTCTCACCTTGCCGGTGCCGCCGCCACCGGCGTAGAAGAGGTCGCGGCCGTCGGACTCCAGGCCGCTGACACCAGTGCCGTCCGGCATCTGCAATTGCGCCAGCACGGCGCCACTGTCGGGGTCGATGCGGCGGATGTCGCTCGCCTCGTCCTCCCAGGTGCCGTGCCAGAGCTCGCCGTCCACCCAGGTCACGCCGGTCACGAAACGGTTGCTCTCGATGCTGCGGCGCACGGCGCCGGTCTCGGGGTCGATCTGGTGGATCCTGCGCGCCCGGTACTCGCCCACCCACAGGCTGCCCTCGGCCCAGGCCAGGCCCGAGTCGCCACCATGGCCGGGAGCCGGGATGGAGCCGACGACGGCGCCGCTGGCCGGGTCGATCTTGTCGATGCGCGCCTCGGCGATCTGGTACAGGTAGCGGCCGTCGAAGGCGGTGCCGGCGTCGGCGGGGCGCTCGATGCGCTGGCGCGTCTCGCCGCTGGCCGGGTCGAAGGCGACGAGCGCGGGGCCGGTGGCGGCCCAGACGCGCTCGCCGTCATAGGTCACGCCGCCGACGTTGGCGGCGCCGTCGAAGGGGCCGTACTCGCGGACGATCTCGGCGGGCTGGGTCTTGAGGGTCATGGCTGGCTCCGGTGGGTTGGCGCCGTGTGCAGCGCATGACCGGAATCTACGCAAGCGGCAGCGCGGCGGGGAGTAACAAGATCGTCGTGAAACCCACCAACGGCGGCGCCAGCCAGCGCCGCGAGCGTGTCTGGCCGATCGCACGCACACGGCCAGCGGCCTCGAGCTCGGCCAACTCACGCTGCACGGTGCGCTGGCTGGCGCCCAGGGCCAGCGCGAGGGCCGAGGTGGACCAGGCCGCCCCGTCGGCCAATAGCGCCAGCAGCTCGCCGGGCTCGCCCTCGACGGGTGGCGCGAGCACCGCGACGTCCCGCCCGTCGTGCGGCCGCAGCGCAAAGCCGCGCGCCGTGGCGGCTATGTCCGCGAGGCCCGCAGCCAGCGCGCGCAGGCGGCCGATCTCCACGCGCAGCCGCGCACGGTGCGTCTCGTCCATGTCACGCGGATTGCGCAGGCGGAAGGTCCGCGCGATCAGCGTGTCGCGGGCCACGTCGCCGGGCCAGGCCTCGGCCAGCGCGCGCAGCAGCGTGAACAGGATGGGCCGGCTCGCCAGCGGCAGCAGCGCCTCGCCGGCGCGCAGGGTGTGGCGGCAGGCGTCGACCACCAGCGCGCCCGAGCCGAGCAGCGCCGCCACCTCGTGCAGGCGCAGCGACTTCGACTCGCCGTTGCCGACGCGTCGTGCAGCCGGCTGGTCCAGCACGGCCCGGGCCTGCGCGGCCTCGGCCTGCAGCGCAGGAATGCCGGCGAGCCTCACGGCCGCCTCCGCGTTGCCCAGCGCGGCCTGGGCATCGGCAATGCGCAGCGAGCGCAACGCCAGCTCGGCCTGGGCCAGCGCGGCGACGGCAGCCGGCAGCGCGGGCAGGCCTTGCGTGTCGACATCGGCGAGCAGCGCCGCCGCTTCGTCCAGCCGCCCCAGCAGCAGCCAGCGCCGCGCCGCGATCAGGCGCGCCTGCAATGCATTGGCCCGGTCGCCGCGAGCCTCCAGCGTGGCCCGCGCAGCATCCAGCGCGCGCGGCGGGTCGCTGAAGTCACGTATCGCCAGCGCCACCTCCGCCTCGGCCACCACGCAGCGTGCCCGTGCCGTCGCCTCCTGCGCGCCAAAGCCGTTTGTGGCCTGCCGCAGCAACTCCCGCGCGCGCGCCAGCTCGCCGAGCTGCGCCATCGCGATGCCGCGCAGCGCCAGTGCCGGCGGGTCGTCGCGCAGCGCCACGCGCTTGAGCGCCTGCAGCGCATCGCCCGCGGCAAGCGCTCGGGCGGCGGCGGAGATCAGCGAGTCCATCCCCCGAAGGCTAACTTGCCGCGGACCTCCGCGTCGGCCACCATGCCGCCACACGCCCGCTGTCACGGCGTGCAGGGAGAAGCACGATGTTTCCTTTCGTCTGGTTCTGGGCGCCGCAGCTGCGCCTGCCCTTCAGCGGCGACGTGGCGCAGGACATCGAGCCCAGCCTCGACCTGTTCTTCGCCGGCATCAAGCCCCGCTCGGGCAACCGTCGCATCGAGGCCAGGGCCTTCGACGTGGCGAGCTACGGCGACCAGCTCGGCGTCATCACCAAGCTGCTGCTCGAATGGGCCGAGCGGCTGCCGGCCGACGCACAGCTGGCTTCAGTCCCGCTGCAGGAGCTGCGTGACATCCACGCGCGCATCGAGGCGATCAAGGACGAGGAATACGGGCGCGAGCTGCTGGCCCTGGAAGCGCGCGCGGAGGTCCTGCGCCGGCGCCGCGCAGTCGCTATTCGATGACGAGCAGCGTCACGCCCTGACGCGGCAGCGTGAAGTCGAGCGACGCACTGCCCTTGGCCACCTTGAGCGCCGGCAGTGCGGCCGGCGCCATCGCCGAAGCCGCCTCCAGCTGCGCGTACTGCTTCGCGTCGGGCGCCTGCGGCGAGCCCATCGCCTGCCAGGCGGTGAAGGCGTTCGCATGGGTCTTGTCCACGCGCGACTGCGTCACGGCGCGCGTCGCCTGTGGCCCCAGGCCCGTGAGCTGCAGGCTGACCGCCGCGTCCGGGCCGTCGGCATCGTCGTCGTGATAGTGCCAGGCCATCACCGCGACCTTGCCGTCAGGCGCGCGCGTGGCGAGCACACCCACGTCGGGGCGCCCTCGCACGCCCTGGGCCAGCAGCTCGTCCAGCGGCACCTCCGCGTCGCTGGACGCGGGCAGCTGCGTCGGCCCCAGCCTGGCGAACATGCGGAACACGTTGAGGACCGGCAGGTCCACGCCATTGGTGGCCAGCTGGCGGTAGCCGGCGAACCAGGGTTGGTCCTCGAAGGTGAAGGCCCAGGTCAACGCGCCGTCCAGGTTCACCTGGTGGCGCTCGGCCAGCTGCCAGATGCGCTTGTAGCTGGCCGCCGTGTAGCTGGAGTACATCGTGCCGTTGCGGTAGGCGTTCGCCGGGCCGGGGCAGGCGGCGCAACCTTCGGGGTCGTTCTCGCCGATGACGATGGGCTTCGTTCTAAGCTCCGGCACCGCGGCGATCTTCTTGAAGCCGTTGGCGATGCCGTTGAGTTGCGGCGCCATGCCCATGCGCACGCGCCCTTCCACGAAGCGTGGGCTGCCCTTGGCGTGGAAGGCGAGGAAGTCGGTCGGCGTGCCGACCTGGCCCGTCGCGTGGTTGGTGCCGCTGACGATGTGCTTCAGGAAGGCGTCCATGAAGGCGCCACCCGAACCGGCCACGTCCGGGCCGCCCACGCGGGCGCCCGGCAGCGCGCGCCGCACGGCGGCGATGGCGTGGTCGTGCAGCTTGTTGAACTCGTCCTGCGTGCCGGTCCAGTAGGCCGGGCCGTTGGGCTCGTTCCAGACCTCGAAGTACCAGGTCAGCACCTCGTCGCGGCCGTAGCGTTCCACGCAGTGCTTCGTCCACTGGTAGACCAGCTCGCCCCACTTGGTGTAGTCCTTGGGCGGCGCGTTCCAGCCGCCGGCGATCAGGTCGTAGGCAAAGCCCGGGCGCCAGCTGTGCTGGTACGGCGTGCCGGGCTTGGCGCTGGACAAGGCCTGCGGCATGAAACCGATCTGCAGGTAGGGCCGCACGCCGCGCTCGAGGTAGCTGTCGATGATGCGGTCGGTGACGGTCCAGTCGTAGATGGGCCTGCCGTCGCGGTCCTCCGTGTAGGCATTCGTGCTGCCCCACTTGAAGGCGGGCGTGCCGTCGCCCGTGTTCAGCAGGTTGTGCGCGCGGAAGTAGACCTGCCCCGGTTTCAGGTCGCCCAGCGCTTTCATCAGCTTGCGGCCGTCCTTCATGGTCGCGTAGTTGGGCTCGTCGGCGCCGAAGAAGCGCCAGATCGGCTTGAGCTCGCCCACCGCGCGGCCGGCGTCGACCTCGATGCGGACCGGGAACGGTGCCGCGGGTTGGGCCTGCGCGGCGGCGGCCACCAGGCCGGCCATCACGAGAGCGAGAGTGCGGCGCAGTGGCTGGGTCGTCATGGCGTGGAGGGAAGCAAGCGGCGGCCGAGTGTAGGAACGCCGCTTCCGGCGCGGGGCGCCCGCCGCCATTCGGTCAAGAGAATGAGTGCAGCTCGAGGAACGCGACTGCCGCTGCCGACAAGCCCACGATCTTGTTCGTGGCCTGGCGGTAGCACTTGAAGTTCAGCTCTGTCTCGGGCCGGCCGTCCTGCCAGTCCGCGAAAGCCTTGAGTTCCGCGCGGCCGAGGCGGCGACTGGCGAGCGCCGTGCGCCTGATGGTGATGCTGACGCGCGGCGTCTGCCGCTCCACGCCCGGCACACGCGGCGTGGCCGTCGCCGCCGTGACGACGCCGCGCGCCACCAGCCCTGTGCCGCCCTCGTGCTCGCTCGCGAACAGATAGACGACGTCTCCCACGGCGATGCGCTTGCCGCCGTACATCGTCTTCTGCGCGGCGAACTCGAACTGCGCGGCCAGAGGGTCGGTGATGCGGGCCTTGAGGGCGAACATGGCGGCTTCGATCAATCGGGTGCGCGAATGATCGCCCACGCCGTGCCGGCCGCCCCCGAGCCGCCGGAGCGCCCTATCCTGCCGCCGCTTCGGATGAAGGAGGGGCGATGAACCGATGGCGTGGCCTGGCGCTGGCAGCGCTCTTCTGGATGTCGGCCTGGAGCGCGGGCGCGGCCGCGCCGGCGTCGACGGAAGTGCAACTGCTGTCCGGCACCGGCCCGGACGATGCCGTGCTGTGGGACTTCACCATCGACGGTGGCATGCGGGCCGGCGAGGCCGCGCGCATCCCCGTGCCGTCCAACTGGCAGCTGCAGGGCTTCGGCCACTACCAGTACGGCTACGACAAGGGCCCGCGCGCGGCCGACCGCGGCCTCTACCGGCACCGCTTCACCGTGCCGGCAGCCTGGCAGGGTCGCCATGTGCGCATCGTGTTCGACGCGGTGATGACCGACACCACCGTGCGGCTGAACGGCCAGCAGGTCGGGCCGGTGCATCAGGGCGGCTTCAACCGGTTCAGCCACGACATCACGCGCTGGATCAAGCTGGGCCATGAGGCGAACGGCGTCAACGAGCTGGAGGTCGAGGTCAGCGAGGCGTCGGCCAACACGGCCACCGACATCGCAGAGCGGCATGGCGACTACTGGGTGTTCGGCGGCATCCACCGGCCGGTGTGGCTGGAGGCGTCGCCGGCCGAGTCCATCGCCCACGTGGCCATCGCGGCCGAGGCCAGCGGGGCACTGCGCGCCGAGGTGAGCCTGCGCGGCAGCAAGACGGTCACACGCGTGGTCGCCCAGGTGGCCACGCTGGCCGGCCAGCCGGTGGGCGCGCCGTTCAGCGCCGACATCCCTGCCGGCGGCGCGGGTCGCGTCAGCCTGCACGGCCGCATCGACAAGCCGGCGCTGTGGTCGGCCGAAACGCCCAACCTGTACTGGCTCGACCTCACGCTCTTCGCCGGCCCGCAAGCCGTGCACCATGTGCGCGAGCGCTTCGGCTTTCGCACGCTGGAACTGCGCCAGGGCGACGGCCTTTACGTCAACGGCCGGCGCGTCATGCTCAAGGGCGTCAACCGCCACAGCTTCCGCCCCGCGACCGGCCGCGCGCTGTCGCGTGCGCAGGCCTATGAAGACGCGCGGCTGATCAAGTCCATGCACATGAATGCCATGCGCGTGGCGCACTACGCCCCCGACAAGGCGTTCCTGGAGGCGGCCGACGAGCTGGGCCTGTACGTCATCAACGAGCTGTCGGGCTGGCAGAAGCCGCACGACACCGAGAACGGCCGCAAGCTGGTGCGCGCGCTGGTCGAGCGCGACGTCAACCACCCCAGCATCCTGTTCTGGGCCAACGGCAACGAGGGCGGCTGGAACACGGAGCTCGACGGCGACTTCGCGCTGCACGACCCGCAGCGCCGCCCCGTGCTGCACCCCTGGTCGCCGTTCGGCGGCATCGACACCAAGCACTACCCGCGCTACCCCGACCTGCTCAAGCGCCTGGCGGGGCCGCAGCTGGTCATGCCCACCGAGTTCCTGCACGGGCTTTTCGACGGCGGCGGCGGCGCAGGCCTGGATGACTACTGGCGCGCCATGCAGACCTCGCGCAACGGTGTCGGCGGCTTCCTGTGGAACCTGGCCGACGAGGGCGTGGTGCGCACCGACCAGGGCGGTCGCATCGACGTCTTCGGCGCCTACGCGCCGGACGGGCTGGTGGGGCCGCATCACGAGAAGGAGGCGAGCTACTTCACCGTGCGCGACATCTGGTCGCCCGTGCAGGTGGACACACCGCGCCTGGACGCCCGCTTCGACGGCCGGCTGCGCGTGCACAACCGCCACGACTTCACCCCGCTGTCGACGCTGCGCTTGCGTTGGGAATGGCTGCGCTTCCCGGCACCCGATGCGGCTGGCGCGCCCGGCAGCGGGCCGACCGTGCTCGCGCAGGGCATGCTGGCCGGCCCGGCCGTGGCTGCGCAAGCGACCGGCGAACTGAAGCTGCCGCTGCCCCCGGGCTGGCGTCAGGCCGACGCGCTGCGGGTGACGGCGACCCGGGGCGATGAGACCGTGCTGAGCTGGGTGTGGCCCACGCCCCACCGCGCGCAGCCGCCGGCCGGTTCGCGCGTCGGTGCGCCAGCGGTCGTGCGCGGCGACGGCTTCATCGACCTGGCGGCCGGTGACGTGTCGGCGCGCTTCGACGCGGCGACCGGTCTGCTGCTGGGCTTGCGCCGTGCTGGCCGGCTCCATCCCTTGTCCAACGGCCCGCGCCTCGTGCTGGCCCGGCCCAGGGACAAGGCGGAACCCCAGCGCCACGAGCCGGTGGCGCGCGGCGACGGCGTGCACGAGCTGCCGGCGCCCGCCATGGCCAACTCGGC
>Ga0307414_10001051_pt1 | contig 14107 bp, 11 predicted proteins | sample DK1Ometagenome_FD_203804 | JGI IMG/M metagenome (GOLD analysis project Ga0307414, IMG submission 203804) | Maize rhizosphere microbial communities from greenhouse at UC Davis, California, United States - DK15-O-3 | ecosystem: Host-associated > Plants > Roots > Rhizosphere > Soil | place: USA... | reverse complement strand
CGGTACGCCGTGGGAAATCGTGCCCGTGCAGAGCGGATCGCCCCTCGCCCATGTTGCCGCTGCCGGCTCGCCCAACATCGAAGCCTTCAGCTTCTTCTGTCAGGCTGGCAGGCCGATGATGGCCGTGCTGCTCAACAAGGCCTCGCGCAGCCCAGCCCTCACAGTCACCTGGAATTTCGCGGGGTCGCTCGTCAACATCCCGGTTTCTCGCGGCAATCGCGAAGGGACGTTCTGGCAGGCGAGCCTCGCGGGGTCGCCACTGATTGCTCAGATCATGCGGGGCAAAGAAAACGCGATGTTGAGGCTCAATGGCCAGCTGGAAGGCGAAGCATCGCTCAGCAATGCCGGGCCAGCCTTGCGCACAGCCATGAGGCCGTGCCTGCGGCTTTGACCGCGCACGCCCTGACCGACACTATGGTGTAAGAATATTAACGGCTTCTGGGGCATGAGCATGTCTCCATCTAGGGGGTTGGCTCGATGCGACTATTCCGTGCGCCGCTGTTGATCGGTGCGGCCCTCGCCGCGCCGTCCGCAGCCCATGCTGGCTGGATGGAAGCTGACAAAGACCCGCTCGATCTCGTTTGGTTGACCATCGCAGCCATGTTCGTCGCCCTGATGCGCCTTGGCTTTCTGTTTCTGGAAGCCGGGATGGTCCGCTCCAAGAACAGCATCAATGTCGCCATGAAGAACTTCGCGGACTTCATCGTCGCGGGCCTTTGCTTCTCACTCCTCGGCTTTGCGATCATGTTCGGCGCGAGCCAATCTGGCCTCATCGGCTGGACGAGCGATTTCGCGTTGGCAAGCTTCACGGGCTCGGGCGTGATTGCCTTCTTCTTCTTTCAGGTCATGTTCTGCGGCACGGCGGCGACCATCGTCTCCGGCGCGGTGGCAGAGCGCATGCGCTTTTCCGCCTATCTGCTGTTCACCGCTTTGCTCGCCGGGCTGGTCTATCCGATCGCTGGCCACTGGATCTGGGGCGGTCTGCTCACCGATACCGGGCCGGGCTGGCTGGGGGGATTGGGCTTCGTCGATTTTGCGGGCTCAACGGTCGTCCATGTGGTCGGCGGCATGGCATCGCTGGCGGCCGTGATCGCCATCGGCCCGCGCATCGGCAAGTTCACCGCAGAGGGCTCGCCTGTCCGCATTCAGGGCCATAGCCCCGTGTTGACTGCCTCGGGCGCATTGCTGCTCTGGGTCGGCTGGTTCGGCTTCAATGCTGGCGGAGCCGTTGCGGGCACGGCGATATTCGAGCAGGCGCTGCTCAATACACTGCTCCCCGGCGCCGCTGGCGGCCTGTTTGGGCTGCTGATGGGGCGGCGGATCGATGGCTACTATGTGTATGAACGCGCGACCAATGGCGTGATCGCCGGGCTTGTTGGCATCACCGCTGGCTGCGCAACCTCAACCGCGCTGGGCGCGCTGCTGACCGGCATTGTCGCGGCTGGCTGCGCGATGGCCGCGCACTATGTGATGGAACATCGCCTCAAGCTGGATGATGCGGTGGGTGCCGTGCCCGTCCATGCCGTGGGCGGTGCAGTCGGCACGCTTTGCGTTCCCTTTGCGGCAGCGCCCGGCACGATGGCGAATGGCCTTTGGACACAGGCTGGCGTGCAATTGCTCGGCGTGGTCTGCGTGGGCGGCTTCACATTCCTGTGCTGCTATTCCGCCTGCCTGTTGTGGAAAAAATTCAACCTGCTGCGCATCAGCCCGCAGGAGGAAATGGCGGGCCTGAACGAATCCGAGCATCGCACAAGGCTGGGCGCGGCGGATTTGCAGGCTGTGCTGATGCAACTCGTCAACGGTCAAGGCGGGCTGGATAGCCGTGTCTCGACCGATGTGGGCGCAGAGAGCGAGGACCTTGCCCTCGCCTTCAACGCGCTACTGGAAAAGCTGGAGGTGGAGCAGAAGATGCTCAACGAACAGCTGATGACCACCCATGCCAAAGCCGAGCTTGAATTCACCCGTCGCGAGCGTGCCGAAATCGAGCGCGCGATTGCCGAGGAGCAGCGCTTGCGGCAGGACGCCCGTGAGGCTGGCCGCCGCGCGCAGCAGCTGGAAACAGTGCTGGCCTCCTTCGATGAGACGATTGCACGTGCGGTCGAGACGGTGCTCCAGGCCTCCAGCGCACTCAACAGCACGGCAGATGCGCTCTCATCCGAGGCAGAGCATACCGATCATCGCGCGCTGGCAGCATCGGAAAACGCCAAGGAAGCGCTGGATCGTTCGATGGCCGTAGCCAGCGCAACCGAGCAAATGTCCACCAGCGTGCGCGAGATTGCAGGCCAGATGGACCTGATGCGCCGGGTCGCCGTCGAGACCGCCGAGACCGGCAAAAATGGCATGAGGCTGTTCACCTCGCTGAACGAGAGCGCTGCGCAAATCTCCCAGATTGTCGACTTCATCCAGACGATGGCCAAGCAGACCAATTTGCTGGCGCTCAATGCGGGCATCGAGGCCGCGCGCGCGGGCGATGCGGGCGTAGGCTTTGGCGTCGTTGCATCGGAGGTGAAGGGCCTTGCGCACCAGACCAGCGAGGCAGCGGGCAACATCATGAAATGGATCGGCGATGTGACGCGCGCCATCAATGAGGCGATGGCCGCCATGACCAGCATTGCCGGTGCCGTGGAAAAGACCGAGACGGCGACGGTGTCGGTTGCATCCATCGTTTCGCAACAGGCCGACGCAACGCATGAGATCAGCCTGCATGCCTCGCGTGCGGCGCGCGTGTCGATGGATTTCAACGGACAGATGAATGACCTCTCCGTAACCACCCGCTCGACGCGCATTTCCGCTGACGATGTGCGTCAGGCCTCAGCACGGCTCAGTGAGATGGCGCGTAATCTGAGCGACTCGCTCGCGACGGAGTTCAGCCAGTTCAAGAAGCGCGTGGGGGATATCTAACGCACGTTCAGCCCCAGCTCGCCCAGCAATTGCCCGGCCTGCTCGCGGGAGATGGTGGCGCCGCGAAAAAGATTGGCATCCATCAGGCGCAAGCCACCAATATCGGCACCGCGCAGATCAGCGCCCTCAAAGCGCGAACCCATCATCACCGCGTCGCGCAGGCTGCAGTCCTCAAACGTCACCGCGCGGAAATCGCATTTGCGCAGGTCCGCCTGTGCAAAGTCGATCTTGCTGAGCGTCTGCTTGCGGAAGGAGAAGCCCGGCAGCTTAGCGTGAATGAGCAGGCATTCCTCAAAACGCAGCTCCAGCGCCTTGGCATCGGACAAATCCGCGCCGGTCAGCTTGCAGCGGATGAAGCTCGCGCCAGACAGCGCCGTGCGGCGCAGGATGCAATTGTTGAAATCGCTGGCCGTCACGCGCGCGTCGCTCAGATCGGCGCCGGTAAATTGCGCGAAGGCGGCGCGGGAGGATGACCAGACCGTCCCCTCCAGCTTCGCGCCGGTCAGATCGGCATGGCGGAAATTGCAGCGTTCGAAGGTCCAGCGGGTGAGATCAAGCCCGGCAAGATTGGCCTCCTCCAGATCGCAATCGACGAGGTGGCTGGGCGACGGCAGCTGCTCGATATCCGCACGGGTCAGCACCTGATCGCGAACCGCGCGGTCGGAGAAGAGATCATCCATCGCGACGTGGTAGCGCGCGAAGCTCCGCCGATCTACTCCCCGTCCGCCAGCGCCGCATTCGCCCGGTCGCCAGCCACATCGCTCGCCAGCCCCGCAGCCTTGCGCTCGGAATAGCGATCCACCAATTGCGTCGCATGGGGCCGGGTCAGCACCGTGAAGCGCACCAGCTCCTCCATCACGTCCACAATCCGGTCGTAATAGGCCGACGGCTTCATGCGGCCCGCCTCGTCAAATTCCTTATACGCCATCGCGACCGATGACTGATTGGGAATGGTGAACATCCGCATCCAGCGCCCCAGCAGGCGCAGCGTGTTGACGGCGTTGAAGGATTGCGAGCCGCCCGAGACCTGCATCACCGCCAGCGTGCGGCCCTGCGTGGGGCGCTTGCCCTTCAGCTCCAGCGGCAGATGATCGATCTGCGCTTTCATTACACCGGTAATCTGGCCATGCCGCTCCGGGCTGCACCACACCTGCCCCTCCGACCATAGGGAGAGCGCCCGCAGCTCGTGGACTGCCGGATGATCGTCCCCCGCCACCTGATCGGGCAGCGGAAGATCGGATGGATCGAAGATGCGCGTTTCTGCGCCGAAATAGTGCAGGATGCGAGCGGCCTCTTCCACGGCGAGCCGGGAGAAGGAGCGCTCCCGCAGCGATCCATAGAGCAGCAGGATGCGCGGCGGTGGCTGATCCTCCCCAATGCCAAGCGCGGGTCGAGTGATGGCATAGTCGGGATTCAGCGCCGGGAGATGGTCGGGGTCGGGCAATGTGCGGATGCGGCTCATGACAGGGCCTTTCGCTCATACCAGCCCCGGCTGCGCTTCACGATGGCCACGACCGAGAGCATCACCGGAACCTCCACCAGCACGCCGACAACCGTCGCCAACGCCGCACCGGACTGTAGCCCAAAAATGGAGATGGCAGCGGCAACAGCCAGCTCGAAGAAATTGGAGGCGCCGATCAACGCCGCTGGCCCCGCCACGCACCAGGCCACGCCAAAGCGACGGGAGAGCCAATAGGCCAGAGCGGCGTTGAAATAGACTTGAATGAGGATGGGCACCGCAATCAGCGCAATGACCAGCGGCTGGGCGATGATTTGCTCACCTTGAAAGCCAAAGAGCAGCACCAAAGTTGCAAGCAGGGCCACGAGCGACACGGGCCCAAGGCGCGCGAGCAGCCTGTCCAGCGCACCCTGCCCGCCCGATGCCAGCAAGGCGCTGCGAATGATCTGCGCGGCGATGACCGGGATGACGATGTAGAGGCCGACTGACAGCAAAAGCGTATCCCACGGTACGACGACCGAGGCGACACCCAGCAGCAGCGCCACCAGCGGCGCGAACAGCAGCACCATGAGCAGATCATTAAGCGCGACCTGACTGAGCGTGTAGGTCGGGTCGCCATCACACAGGTTGGACCAGACGAACACCATCGCCGTGCAGGGCGCAGCGGCGAGCAGGATGAGGCCCGCAATATAGGATTGGATCTCGCCTGCAGGCAGCCAGGGCGCGAACAGCCAGCCCAGGAAAATCGTGCCGAGCGCCGCCATCGAGAAGGGTTTGACAAGCCAGTTGATGAACAACGTCACCCCAACGCCGCGCCAATGCTGGCGCACCGATCCGAGCGCGCCAAAATCGATCTTGAGCAGCATGGGGATGATCATCAGCCAGATCAGCACCGCGACGACGAGATTGACCCGCGCAACTTCCGCAGCGGCGATCGTCGCGAACAGGCCCGGCATCGCCTGCCCCAGCAAGATGCCGACGATGATGCAGGCCGCCACCCACAGCGTCAGATAGCGCTCAAACGTGCCCATCAGACGATCCGCTGACCGGCAGCATCCACCACCTGCTCGCCATCCTCCTTGGTGAAAGCGCCGCGCTGCGCATCGGGGAGGACGTCCAGCACCGCTTCGGATGGTCGGCACAGGCGCACGCCAAGCGGCGTCACGACCAGCGGGCGATTGATAAGGATGGGATGCGCCATCATGGCATCAATCAGCGCCTCATCGCTCAGGCTCTCATCGTCCAGACCAAGCTCGGCATAAGGCGTGCCCTTTTCCCGCAGCAGCGCGCGGGGCGTCATGCCGGCTTTCTCGATCATCTCGACCAGAAGCGCGCGGCTGGGCGGCGATTTGAGGTAATCCACCACATGCGGCTCAACCCCGCTGTTGCGGATCAGCGCGAGCGCGTTGCGAGATGTCCCGCAGTCGGGATTATGATAGATGACGATGGTCATGGGCGGGTCCTTCAGCAGCAGGCAAGATCGGCAAGCAGGGGTTCGCACAACTCGGCCCGGCCCTCGCAGCAATCCTTGGCGAGAAACAGCATCAGGCCGCGCACGGCATCCATGTTGACGCGCTGGATCTGGTGGCGGCCCTGCTTGTGCGCCGTCACAAGCCCGGCCTTGGCCATCACGGCAAGCTGGGTGGAGAAGGTGCTCTGCGTCAGACCACTGGCTTCGACCAGTGCGCCGGTCGAGAGGCCGCTTGGTTCATGCCGCACAAGCAAGCGGAACGTCTCCAGCCGCGCGGGGTGCGCGAGAGCCGCAAGAATCGCGAGGGCATCGTCAGTTTCCATGCATCGGAATTATCCGATGAGTTGGCACCGCGTCAAGACACATCGGATAATTCCGATGTGTTAAAACAGCATGCCGATAGCGTGCAGCGTCACGCCAACCAGCCCGCCCACCAGCGTGCCATTGATGCGGATATATTGCAGATCGCGCCCCACGGCATTTTCGAGCCGGTCGGTAATCGTCTGCGCATCCCAGCCGCGCACCGTCTCGGAGACGAGCTTGACGATACCGCCCCCATAGCGCGCAGCCGTGCCAGCGGCGACCCGGCGGGCAAAGCGGTTGACCATATGCTTGAGCGCCGGATCGTCCCGCAGCGTCTCGCCAATCTGGCGCACGGCCTCGCCCAGCCGCCCGGCAAGCGCCGCCTGCGGATCGCGCGCGGCGCGGAGCATGCTGGCGCGGGCGGCCTGCCAGATGCCATCGAGCCAGCGCTGCATGGCGGGATTGGCGACCATCTCGTCACGGATGCGGTCCACGCGGGCCTGCATCTTGGGGTCATGCTGCAGATCATGCGCCAGCGTCGCAAGCCCCTCCTCCACCTTGATGCGCAGGGTATGCTCGGGATCATCCGCCGCCTCATTGAGCAGCTTGTCCAGCCCCTCGATCAGCTTGGTGGCCAGCTTCTCGTCCAGCCCCGTGAAGCGCATGATGCTGCCGGAGCGCTCATGCACGATCTGCTGGATGAGGGGCCGATTGGCCTCCAGCGTGCGCGCCGCCCAGCGGATGAGCGTATCCATCACTGGCTGATGGCGCCCATCCTTCATCGCGGCGCTGAGCAACTGACCGAGCAAAGGCGCCGCATTGAGCTGGCTGATGCGCTGGACAAGCGCACCCTTGATCATGCCGCCCAGCCGCTCATCATCCAGCGCTTCAAGGCTATCGGCCAGCAAGCGCGAGGCACCCCGGCGCAGCCGATCATCAGCAGCAGGCGGCGCAGCAAGCAAGCGCCCAGCCGCACCCGCGACATCCAGCGGCATCATGCGCCGGGCAATCACGGCAGGCGTGAGAAAATTATCGCGCAGGAAGGAGGCGAGCGTATCGCCAATGCGATCCTTGTTGCGCGGGATGATGGCCGTGTGCGGGATCGGCAGGCCTAGTGGGTGGCGGAACAAAGCCGTCACCGCGAACCAATCCGCCAGACCACCCACCATCGCCGCCTCGGCAAAGGCGCGCACTAAGCCGATGGCGGGGTGCATATCCTCCGTGCTGCGCGCGATCACATAGCAGATCGCCATCAGCACAAGCAGCCCCGTCGCGACGAGGCGCATCTGCCGCACGCCGCCATTGACTGCAATTTTCACCATGATGCTTTTATGCCTGCCATGCAGCCCCGGTTTCTCGTGATGCGAGCATGGCGCGCGCATCCCGAAGTGACAAGTCTGCTCGGGCGCTATCGGTTCCCGGCTTATTCGGCCGGATGCGGCCCGGGGGTCTCAGCCTTGCCATCATAAGTGAGCAGGCGGCGGCGCAGCCATGGCCCGATGCGCTTCTCCACACCATCGGCAAGGCTGAATGCAGCAGGCACGATGGCGAGCGTCAGCAGCGTCGACAGCACCAGCCCGCCAATCACGGTGATGCCCATCGGCGAGCGCCAAGCGCCATCGCCGGTGAGCGAAAGCGCGGTGGGGATCATGCCCGCCGTCATCGCAACCGTGGTCATCACGATTGGCTGTGCGCGCTTGTGTCCGGCCTCCATGATCGCCTCGAACTTGGGGATGCCGCGCTCCATCTCTTCCAATGCAAAGTCGATGAGCAGGATGGAGTTTTTGCCCACAATGCCGAGCAGCATCAGCAGCCCGATATAGACCGGCAGCGAAATGGGATCACCCAGCAGCAGCAGGAAGAGCAGACCGCCCAGCGGCGCCAGGGCCAGCGAGCACATGTTCACCAGCGGCGAGATGAAGCGCTTGTAGAGCAGCACCAGCACGGCAAAGACGAGCAGCACGCCAGAGCCCACAGCAATGATGAAATTGTCGATCAACTCCTGCTGCCAGCGATCGCTACCAACGGGCGCATTGGTCACGCCTGCGGGCAGGTTTTTCATGGTCGGCAGGGCGTTGATCTTTTCCATGACTGGGCCTTTGACAGCCCCGCGCGCAAGATCCGCACCCACGAAGATGCGGCGCTGTTGCGCATAACGCTCGATGGATGTCGGCCCGGCGCCAAAGCTGATTTCCGCCACGCGACTGAGCGGTACGGAGCCGCCCGCGCCCGTGGGCACCGGCAGATTTTCGATGGTGGAGAGATCGCGGCGCGAACTCTCAGGCAGCATCACGCGGATCGGAACCTGACGATCCGCGAGCGAGAATCGCGCACTATTCTGATCGATGTCGCCAAGCGTCGCGATGCGGATCGTCTGACTGAGCGAGGCGGTCGTAACGCCTAACTGAGCAGCGATATCCAGCCGCGGCTTTATGATGAGCTCGGGCCGCTGCATGTCCGCATCCACGCGCGGAGCGACCGCCTCGGGAATGCGCTTCATTTCCTCGGCCAGTTTTGCCGCCGTCTGCTCCAGCAGGATCGGGTCCGACCCCGAGAGCATGACCGAAATATCGCGCCCAGTGCCGAAGCCGCCCTGCTGCGAGGCAAAGCTCACCCGCGCATCCGGAATTTCCGCAAGGCGCGGCGCAAGATCGCGTTCGAGATCGATGCTGGTGCGGGCCCGGTTTTTCTTGAGCGTAATAAAGACGCGTCCTTCGCCCTCGCCCACATTCGCCATGGCCGTATCGACCTCGGGCTGCTGATAGAGCAGCGCAGAGATGCCATCGGCAATCTGCTCCGTCTGGCGCAAGGTCGTACCCGGCACCGCCTCGATATTGATCCGGCTGAAATCATTATCCTGATTGGGCTCAAACTGTTGCGGCATCGTCGCCAGCAGCGCGATCGTGAGCGCGAATGCACCGATACCAAAGCCCATCATCCACACACGATGATCGAGCAGGCGCGCGCGGATACGGCGGATGTACCCGCCACCCTGCGCGACGGCCTTGGCCTTGCGATCATCGAGCGCCCAGGCGAGCAGCGCCATATAGCGGTCCATCAGCCAGCCTTCGCCATGCTTCGCCTCGCCATGCGGCTGCAGGAAATAAGCGGCCATCAGCGGCGTGATCATGCGCGCCACGGCCAGACTGATCAGCACGGAAATGACGACCGTGAAGCCGAAATTCTTGAAGAACTGCCCTGAGATGCCCGGCATCAGGCCCACAGGCAGGAACACCGCGACGATGGAGAAGGTGGTCGCAACCACGGCAAGACCAATCTCGTCCGCCGCATCGATGGACGCCTGATAGGCGCTTTTGCCCATGCGCATATGGCGCACGATATTCTCGATTTCCACGATGGCGTCATCGACCAGCACACCCGCCACCAGACCCAGCGCGAGCAGGGACAGGAAGTTGAGGTTGAAGCCCATCAATTCCATGAAGAAGAATGTGGGGATCGCGGAGAGCGGAATGGCGATCGCGCTGATGAGCGTCGCGCGCCAATCCCGCAGGAAGATGAACACCACGATCACCGCCAGCACTGCACCCTCGATGAGCGCGTGCATGGAGCTGTTATACTGGTTCTTGGTGTAATTCACGCTGGTGAAGCGCTGATAGAATTTCACGCCGGGATTTTCGACTTCCAGCTTCTTGAGCTCGATCAGCGTGTTATCGAACACATCAACGTCCGATGCGCCCTTTGCGCGCTCGATCGAGAAGTTGACGACCTGCTTGTCCCGCACCTTGGCAAGCCGGCGCTGTTCGCCATAGCCATCCGATACGGTCGCAATGTCCGAGAGCAGCACAGTGCGGCCATTGCTGAGTGAAATCTGCGTCTCGCCAAGCTCATAAGCATTGGCCGCATTACCCAGCACGCGCACGGACTGGCGCGATCCGGCAATCTCTGCCTGACCGCCAGCCGCGTTCTGGTTGACCTGCCGCAGTGTCTGGTTGACCTGCGATGCCGTGACGCCCAGCGCCTGCATCTTTTGCGGATCGAGAATGACGCGGATCTCGCGGTCCACGCCGCCCGCGCGCTCGACGCGCGCCATGCCGGAAATGCCGAGCAATTGCTTGGCCACTGTATCATCGACGAACCAGCTCAATTGCTCGATCGTCATGTCCGATGCCTGCACCGAGAAATAGGCAATCTCGGTGTCGCCCACCTCGACCTTGGCGACGAAGGGCTCAAGAATGCCATCGGGCAGATCGCTGCGGATCTGATCGACGGCGTTCTTCACTTCCTGCGTCGCAACGTTCGGATCGATGCCGATCTTGAACTGCACAAAGGTCTGACTGCTGCCTTCGGTCGCTGTGGACTGGATTTCATCCACGCCATTAATGGCGCGCACGGCCGCTTCCACGCGCTGCGTGATCTGCGTTTCAATCTCCGTTGGGGCCGCGCCGGGCTGGGAAATCTCAACGGTGACTGCAGGGAAGTCAATGTCCGGGCTGTCGACCACAGGCATTCTGATGAACGCCACAATGCCCGCCAGCAGCAGGGCAGCGAACAGGACGATCGGCGGCACCGGATTGCGGATGCTCCAAGCCGAGATATTGCGAAGGCCCATCTGGTCTATCCTGTTTCGTCTGCCATCCCGCCGCCGGACCAAGCCGGTAGCGGGCGCTACTTATTTGCGGGTGCTTGCCACGCGTGTCTTCACCGTCTCACCCGGGTTGAGGAACCCGCCAGCGAACAGAACGATGCGTTCAGTGCCGTCCAGGCCCCGCACGATTGGAATACCCGCAGCGGTCACCGCACCGGTTGTCACATCGCGGCGCGCGACCTTATTGTCCTTGCCAACAATATACACGTAACTGCCCTTGGCATCATTCTGCACGGCTGATTCAGGCAGCACGGCAGCATTAACATTCTCCATGGCGATCTCTGCGCTGGCAAAGCCTCCGGCGCGCAAAGCTTCGTTATATGTCAATGCGATACGGGCGATTCCCTGCCGCGTTGTATCGTCGATGACAGGCGAAATCTGCCAGACGCGCCCCTCAAAGCTTTGCGTGAGCCCGACCGGCGTAACCTTGGCCACCGTACCGACCTTAAGCTGCGCCAGCTCATTTTCGGAAAGAGCCGCACGCATCTCCATCTCGCCATCGCGCGCGATGCGGAAGAGCACGCCGCTGCCGCCGGAAACGACCTGCCCCGGCTCAACACTGCGGGTCAGCACAAGCCCTGCGGCAGGCGCACGAATATCCAGCCGACCGACCTGCGCGCGCTGCTCATTAAGCTGCGCGATCGCCACGTTCACGCGGGCGGCAGCAGCGTCGCGCGTCGCGGTGCGCTGGTCGATATCGGCGCGTGATACGAATCCGTCAGCCACCAGCGCTTTGGCGCGATCCAGATTATTCTGGGCGAGCTTGGCGTCGGCACGGGCGACCTGAACCGCAGCCTCAAGCTGCGCCACTTGCTGCGTCTGCACGGAGCGCTCGATGGTCGCAAGCGCCTGCCCGGCCTTCACCCAGTCACCCGGTTGCACCAGCACCGCAAGCACGCGGCCACCCTCACCCACGACGCTCACCGGCATATCGACGCGCGCGGCGAGCGAGCCTGTGGCATTGGCAATGCGCGTGACGGACTGGCGCTGCGGAATGGAGACGGTGACGAGCGGAACCTGGCTCACCTGCTCACCATCATCCGCGCCGCCGCCCGTCATACGATAGACGGTCAGCGCAATGATGCCGAGCAGCACGATGGCGCCAACGATCAGCAAGAGCCGACGACGCTTGCGCCTGCTCTCTTCATCGACTCCCTGATCCGCAGACAGCATGCCGTATTTCATATTCGCTTCGTAATTCATGGGTTTTGCCGCCCTTGCGCAAATGCGCTCTTCGCCGCCAGTGTATTATATGAATAACTCACCGCAGACAAGCTGGATATCGCGAAGCCTTCGCAGAGGCAATATATTCCGCGTGGAGCCTAGCCCGCTCGCCTACATAGAAGCCGTTGCAAATGCGCGAAATAGTCTCACTTTAACCATGATGAACGACGCCTGAAGCACGCGTTTCAGGCAGGCTGCGGCGCGCCCCATAATGGGCGGAAATTGCTTGTCTGTCAGCGACTTCGCATGGCAACGCTGGTAGACTTTATCCACTCCTTGCCACCCGCCTTGGCGGCGTTCAACGTGCAATCTTGGGTGCGCGCCAAGCCTCGGAGCAGCCGCCCGGCTCGACAATTTATTACAAAGTCTGCGGGCAGCTCATTGCATGGATATGGCTCATCATGTCAGGATGCCTCGGCAGCGTGCCGAACATCATCTGATGGAGCGAAGGATCGTGGCCAGTGACAGCACAGCCGACAAGCACATCCTCGCTCGCCTGATCGTGGCGCAGCGCAATGAAGTGCCCGCCGTGGCGCTGGGCTTCCTGCTCTTCTTCCTGCTCTTTGCCTCCTATTTCATGCTCCGGCCCGTGCGCGAGACATTCGGCATCGCGGGCGGGGTCGATAATCTGCAATGGCTGTTCACCGGCACCTTTGTGGCGACGCTGGTCGTGGTGCCCATCTATGGCGCGCTCGCGCAGCGGGTGCCGCGCCGCACCTTGTTGCCGATTCTCTATGGCTTTTGCGCCGCGGTGATGGGCGGTTTTGCAACCAGCCTGCTGGTCGACCCGGGCAATATCTGGGTCGCGCGCGGCTTTTATATCTGGCTGTCGGTGATGAACCTCTTCGTCATCTCCATCGCCTGGAGCGTGATGGCGGACCTCTTTTCGCCCGACCAAGGCCACCGCCTGTTCGGCCAGATTGCGGCAGGTGCGAGCCTTGGCGGGCTGGTGGGGCCATTGCTCTCCGGCTTTCTCGTGGGCGCGCTGGGCGAGGCCGGACTGCTCTATCTCTCCACCGCGCTACTCCTCTCGACCCTGCTCTGCGCCCGCGCGCTGTTCCGCTGGCGGGATCGCAATGGGGCGCCGGGCGAGAGTGCAGCTGCCAACCGTCAGCGCGTCGGCGGCACGGCATGGGGCGGGATCATGCTTATCTTGCGCTCGCCCTATCTGCTGGCGATTGCGGGCTTCGTCATCTTCATCGCCACCGCCAACACCTTTCTCTATTTCGAGCAGGCGCGCATCGTGGCGGAAACCTTCACGGACCGGGCCGAACAGACCCGCGTGTTCGCCGCCATCGATGCGGTGGTGCAATCGCTCACCATCCTCGTGCAGATCTTCTTCACCGGCAGGCTCGCCAAGCGCCTCGGCGTCACCGTTCTGCTGGTCGCCGTGCCGGTCATCATGATGTTCGGCTTCGGGCTGCTCTCGCTCGCCGCCACCTTCCCCATCCTCGCCTTCGTCATGATCGTGCGGCGCGTGGGCGAATATGCGCTGGTGCGCCCAGGCCGCGAAATGCTGTTCACCGCCGTCGACCAGGAAACCAAATATAAGGCCAAGAATGTCATCGACACCTTCGTCTATCGCGGCGGCGATGCCGTGGCGGGCTGGGCCTATACGGGGATCGTGGCGATTGCTTCAACCGGCGCCGTGGCCGTGGCGGGCGCGGTGATCGCGGGGATGTGGGCTGCGCTGGGGCTGAGCATTGGGCGGCGGCATCAGCGGGCGGTGGGGGAGAAAAAGCCCGATTAAGCGGCGCGCGGCGTGATCCGATCGAGGTCGTCATCCAGCGCCCGCTTGGCTTCCAACAGCTCATAATCGAGCTGAAGCCCGAGAAAAAAGCCCTCCGACATGCGGAAATAGCGTGCCAGCCGCAGATCAAGTTCAGCGTCCATCGCAATGACGCCAGCAATCACGGCGCTCAGACGCGCGGCCTCATAGCCAATCGCCGTGGCAAGCGCATCTGCCTGCAACCCCAGCGGCTCCATGAATTCCAGCCACAGCATCTCACCGGCATGGCTGTTGTGCAGCCAATCGGGATTAGTCGTAATAGTCCTCGATCTGGACATTCTCTGCGCCTCCGTCAGACCAATTGAACCTGATCCGCCACTGGTCGTTGATACTGCCGTTCCAAATTCCACTGCG
>Ga0307414_10001050_pt1 | contig 14120 bp, 14 predicted proteins | sample DK1Ometagenome_FD_203804 | JGI IMG/M metagenome (GOLD analysis project Ga0307414, IMG submission 203804) | Maize rhizosphere microbial communities from greenhouse at UC Davis, California, United States - DK15-O-3 | ecosystem: Host-associated > Plants > Roots > Rhizosphere > Soil | place: USA... | reverse complement strand
GATGTTCTGCGCGGACACGGGCGCGGCCATCGCGGAGGCGGCGATCAGGCCGGCGAGGAAAAGTCGGGGAGTCATAGTCTTCATGGGAGTGGGTCCGGGCCGGAATCGTTGTCGTCAGGGTCCGGCGTGGTGTTGCTTGGCGGGACGAGATAGAGGTCGTCGCGGTGATAGCCGAGAATAGCACGGCGCAGGGTGCGCTCAGTGTCCTGCCCGGCCGAACCGAGGCCCTTGAGTACGAATTCGATCTGCAGCGAATTGTTCATGTCGCCATCGTGATTGCGCACGTAGCGGCGGGCGAGCAAGCGTACCGCCAGGCAGCAGCTGTCCCACTGCACGCCACCGATGGCTTCCAGCAACTTGGGTTCCGCCGGAGGTCGTGCGGTCGGGTCCTCGTAGAAGGAGCGGTAGTAACGACCCACGATGCTCCAGGTGGGCGTGATCGGATACAGGAACGACAGATCCGCCTGCTTGAGCAGGTCGCGACGGTAGCGATAGCCGAAGTTGATGACTCCGTCGTTGCCGACCAGGTAGCGCGTTCGCAGGCTTACCAGGTCCTCGCGCCGGAATTTCGGGTCCCACTGGTACGAAGCACCCACGCTCCAGCGATCGTTGAGCGAATAGTTCGCGTCCGCGACCCAGGCGGACTTGCCGCTTTCCACCGGTATTTCGCCCGGGGCCGTGACACGCGAATCATCGAAATAGAAAATCTGCCCGAGGCTCGCCGACATTTTTTCGTGCCCATCGGCCTGTCGGATCAGGCGGCTGGTCATTGCCACGGTCAACTGGTTGGCATCGGTTTGCCGATCGGGGCCGGAATAGCGATTGTCGCGGAACAGCTGGCCCCAGCTGAAAGTGAAGGGGCGCGTATCGAAGAGCGGAATGTTGTCCTGCTCGCGGTACGGCACGTTGAGGTAGAACAGCCGTGGCTCAAGCGTCTGCCGGAAACGCCTGCCCTTGATCTCGCTGTCGCGGTCGAAGAACAATCCGGCATCCAGTGTGCCGATGGGCAGGCTGCGGGTGGGAGTTTCCTTTCCCCCGGGCTGCGTCGCCGCGAGATTCGTGTCCAACTGGTACCGGGTATAGCGCCAGGCGAGCGTTGGCGTGATGTACCACGACGGGCCCTGCAGCGGCATCGAGGCGTAAGGCTTCAGGTCCAGGCGACTGCCATCGCCCTTTCGATCGTGCTGGAAGCGCACCGTTTCGGCCTGCATGCCAACCGTGAGCAGGTCCCCCAGCGGCTGGTGCCAGTTGAGGAACAGGCGGGGCAAGCGGTTGTAGGGCAGCGAATTCTCGCTCAGCTGGTAGTCGGCGTTCTGCCAGCTGTCGGCCATGATTCCGGCGCTCCAGGATTGGCCCCTACCGTAGAGCCCTATCGTGCTACTGACCGAAGTAGAAGAGAATCCGTACAGCGAATTGCTGAAATCCTCCAGGTAGCGCGGGTCGCTGATCCAGATAAGGTTGGCCCGCGCCTGCCAGTTGCGGTTGATGTTGTGATGGCCGGAATAGCGGAACATGCCGCGGGCGTCGTCCGGATCCGGGTTGATCGCGGGGATGAAGTCGTCTTCGTCCGCCCGCTCCCGCAGCAAGTCGTCGCTGGGCATCCAGTTGCCGTCGAAGGTGCCTCGGCCGCCGTCATAGAGATAGCGGAACTGCCCGCCCAGCGAAAGCCCGCGGCTGCTCATGTAACGCGGAGTCAACGTCGCGTCGTAGTTCGGCGCCAGGTTCAGGTAGATCGGCTGGCGATAATCGAAGCCGTTGCGGCCTGAATTGCCGATGGCCGGATACAGCACGCCGGTGTGGCGCTGGTCGTCGATGGGGAACTTGAGCCACGGAACGTACATCACCGGGACCTTGCCGATGCGGATGGTCGCGCCACGGGCCACGCCCCAGCCTTCGTCGCTGTCCACGTCGATCCGGTCGGAACGCAATTCCCACACCCGCTGGCTGGGGTCGCAGGTGGAATAGGTCGAGCCGTTCAAGCGCCCCTTGGCGCCGTTGAGGTCGATGCTGTCGGCGCCGCCGTTGCCGCGCCTGGAAACCAGCTGGTACTGGACCTCCTCGATCTTGTGGCTGTCCGTTTCCTGGTTGCCCGAGGCCCGGGACGCGATGACGCGCATGCTGCTGTCCTGGTAGCGGACATTGCCGTCGGCGACGTAGGTGTTGTTGTCCTGGTCGTACCTGAGGTTGTCGGCATTCAGGTACTGGTCGCCGCGCCGCAGGACGACATTGCCCTGATAGGCCAGGTTCGTGTCCGTACCGGTCTGCAGATCCCCCTCGATCGCGGTCGACTGCGCGCCGCGTTCCGCGCGGGCCTTGGCCGCGTCACCACCCGACTCGTCGGCGTCGCCGTCGAAGGAAGGTATGGCGTCGCGTATGGGGCACAGGTCCCAGTTGTCGGGTTTATCGTCCGCAGCGAAGGCCGGCAGGCACAAGGCGATGGTGAACGGCAGCGGTAGCAGGCGAAGGGCTGGGCGCACGCGGTGCAAGGTTCCGTCGGAGGGGTCGAAAGCGGCCGTTAGCTTGCCGTATCGCCGGCATGCGGGCAATGAAAAGCGGGGGACGGTTTCGGGCGGGGTTCATCCTGAACCGGATGGTGGGTCGGATCGATGCGAAAGAAGGATTATCCGGAGGTTCCCTGGCGCAGCTCGTTCACATGCGCCACGCTGCAGTCGCGCAGGGCCTCCAGGTCGTAGCCGCCTTCCAGGGAGGAAACGATGCGGCCGAAAGCATGGCGGTTGGCGAGCACGCGCAGTTCCCGGGTCAGCCAGGCGAAATCGTCGGTTTCCAGCATCAGGTCGGCCAGCGGGTCGCGCATGTGCGCGTCGAATCCGGCCGACACCAGCAACAGTTGCGGGCGGAAGGCGTCCAGTTCCGGCAGCAGGCCGTCGGCCCACACATTGCGGAAACGGAAGCCGCCACTGCCGGGCGGCAGCAGGCTGTTGAACACATTGCCGACCCCGCGTTCCTGGGGCATGCCACTGTTGGGATAGAGCCCCGATTCGTGGGTGCTGAAGTAGGCCACGCGCGGATCGTTGCAGAAGATGGCCTGGGTGCCGTTGCCGTGATGCACGTCGAAATCGACGATGGCCACCCGTTCCAGCCCATGCATGTCGCAGGCGTGGGCCGCGGCCACGGCGATGTTGTTTAACAGGCAAAAGCCCATTGCGGTATCGCTGGTGGCGTGATGCCCGGGCGGACGCACTGCGCAGAAGGCGGTCGTGCTGCCACCTTTCCCGCCCATACCCGGCATGCTCGTACCCAGCATCACCGCATCGACCGCGGCGATCGCGGCCCCGGCCGCGCGCAGGGCCGCGGCGCGCGAACCCGGACCCATCACCGTGTCCGGGTCGAGCATACGGTAACCGTCGAAGTCGCTTTCCAGCACTTCGCGCAACAGCGATTCGGAATGCACGCGGCGCAGGTCGCCAAGCTTGGCCAGCGGCGCCTCGCGCCAGTCCAGAGCCTGCCCCGAACCTGATCCCCGGTCGCCATCGATCCCGCGCAATCCCGCCAGTACCGCTTCCAGCCGCTGCGGCCGTTCCGGATGTTCCGGACCGGGGTCGTGGGCCAGGCAGGCGGGGTGGGTGAAGATGATCACGTCGGACAGGCGAGCAGGCTTGGGCTCAGGCGTGGCGGCGGTCGTGGTTCCACAGCACTTCGCCCTGGCCATCGGCGCGCGCCAGTACCCGCGCCAGCACGAACAGCAGGTCGGACAGGCGGTTGAGGTAGCGGATCGCTTCCGGGCGCACCGCCTCGTCGCGGGCCAGGGCCACGGTTTCGCGTTCGGCACGGCGGACGATGGTGCGCGCCAGGTGGCAGCGCGCCGCCGCTTCGCCGCCAGCCGGGAGGATGAAATCCTTCAGCGGCGGCAGGGCTTCGTTGTAATGGTCCAGATGGCGTTCCAGCGCATCGACGTCTTCGGACTGGATCGCCGCATGGCCGGGGATGCACAACTCGCCGCCCAGGTCGAAGAGCTGGTGCTGCACCGTGGTCAGCAGCACGCGGATGTCGTCAGGCAGGTGCGTGGCCAGGACCACGCCGAGGGTCGAATTGGCTTCGTCCACCGTGCCGTAGGCATTGACCCGCGCCGAGTCCTTGCCGGTGCGGCTGCCATCACCCAGGCCGGTGCTGCCATCGTCACCGGTGCGGGTGTAGATCTTCGAGAGACGGTTACCCATGGTCGCGCCTCACGCGCGACTCAGCGCGCGGCCCGGGCCTGCGCGCGCAGGCGCGCCGCCTGGGTCGCGCCGGCATGGGCGATGACTGCCAGGCCGACGTAGATCGCGGTGGTGCGCAGGTAGGACGGGAACCAGTCGCTGTAGTTCTTCCACCAGCCGGCCAGGCTGGGCTGGGCCACGCTGTCGCTGATCCAGTAGAAGCTGCCCTGGCTGAGCAGGTGGCAGGCCACGACCGCGCCGACCAGGCTGGCGACCAGCATGGCCAGCGTCTTGCCGTTGGCTTCCTTGTAATTGCGACGGGTCAGCATGCCGCCGAACCAGAGCGCGAAATAAGCCGGTACCAGGAACCAGTACGCCGCCGACATGCAGTAGTGGGCGAAGAAATCCATGCCCTGGCCGCTGATCACCACGTAATCCACCAGCACCGCCAAGGCCATGAACACCGGGAACGCCCAGCGTGTCCAGGTGCGCAGGTAGAAACCGCCGATGAAGAACGCGGCCCATGAGGCATCCGGTACCGGACCGAAGTGGGTGACCGAGGTGGGCAGGTTCAGCCGGGTCGAAACCAGCAGCAGGACGAGCAGGGCGAAGACGGTGGCGCGCTGGGCAGTGCTGTTCATGGAGGCGTTTTCCGGGAAGCCAGGCGCCCATTCTAACGGAGAGGCCATGGCAGCGGGCTTATCATGGACGCATGACGGAAACACACAAGACGGATAGACACGACGTGCTGATCGTGGGTGGTGGCCTGGTTGGCGCCAGCCTGGCCATCGCACTGGACCGTACAGGACTGCAGGTGGGCCTGGTGGAAGCCACGCCGGCCGGGGTGATGCCGGCCGTGTTCGACCAGCGCAACCTCAGTTTCGCCGGCGCCACGACCAACGCGCTCACCGCCCTGGGAGTGATGCAGAAGCTGCGCGCGCCGACCGGACCGATCCGTCGCATCCATGTCAGCCGTCGAGGCGACTTCGGCAGTACCCGGCTGGAAGCGGGCGACTACGGGCGCGAAACCTTCGGCCAGGTGGTGGTGGCCCGCGACTTCGGCGAAGCGCTGGAGGCGCGGCTGGCGGAACTCCGGCAACTCACGCGTTATCGCCCGGCGCGCTTCATCGGCCTGCGCGATCCGGCTGACGGCGTCCGCAACATACGTATCGTCGATGACAGCGGCGAACGTGAAATCTCCGCAAGCCTGGTCGTTGCCGCGGACGGCACCCGCAGCGGCGTGCGCGAAGCCCTGGGCATCGACGCAAGCGAACACGATTACCAGCAGACCCTGTTCGTGGCGCGGATGCGCGCCGAACAGGCGTCGGACGGCACCGCCTACGAACGCTTCGGCGAAGAGGGCCCCACCGCGCTACTGCCTCGTGGCGACCGCCATTTCGGCGTGGTCCACGGCGTCGCGCGCGAACGCGCCGACGAAGTCGCCGCGCTGGATGAAGCCGGCTGGCTGGAGCGCATCCAGCACGCTTTCGGCTGGCGCGTGGGACGCTTCCTCGCCAGTGGCGAACGCAGCGCCTATCCCATCATCAAGGTAGTCGCCGAACGCACGACCGCTGCGCGCGCGGTATTGCTGGGCAACGCCGCGCAGACCATCCATCCGATCGGTGCGCAGGGGTTCAATCTCGGCTTGCGCGATGCGCTGACCCTGGCCGAATTGATCGGGCATGCGGAAGATCCGGGCGCGGATGGCTTGTTGCAGGTTTATTCGCAGCGTCGCGACGAAGACCGGCGTCGCACGCTGGAATTCTCCGGCGGCCTGGCCCGCATCACCGGCAACACGTCGCCGCTGCTGCGTCCGCTGCGCAGCCTGGGCCTGTTGGCAGCGGACAATTCCGCTGCGCTGCAATCGATGCTGGTCGGCGGGGCGATGGGTTTCCGCGGCGATGTGCCGGAGCTGTGCCGGGAGCCGGCGCGATGAGCCGACGCGGTCGTACCGACATCGTAGTCGTCGGCGCTGGCGTGGTCGGCGCGGCCTGCGCGCTGGCACTGGCGAAACTCGGCCTCGAGGTCGCCCTGGTCGAAAGCCGCGAGCCGGTGCGCTGGTCCGCCGATGCGCCGGACCTGCGCGTCTACGCCTTCGCGCCCGACAACGCCGAATTGCTGGATGGGCTGGGCGTGTGGAATGCGGTGCGCGGCGCGCGCGCGCAGGCTTACCGGCGCATGCGGGTGTGGGATGCTTCCGGCGGCGGCGAACTTTCCTTCGATGCGGACATGCTGGGCCGCGACCAGCTCGGCTGGATCGTCGAGAACAACCTGCTGGTGGACCGCCTGTGGGCGGCCTTGCCGGCAGCTGGCGTGCGGCTTCATTGCCCGGCCCGGGTCGAATCGATGGAGCAGGACGATGCTTCGGCGGAAGCGGGCGGCGTGCGCCTGCGCCTGGACGATGGCAGTCGACTGGAGTCGCGGCTCGCGATCGCCGCGGACGGTGCCGATTCCACCTTGCGCGGACTGGCAGGACTGCGGGTTGCCACCCACGACTACCAGCAACGTGGGGTGGTGGCTTTCGTGGAAACCGGGAAATCGAACGAGGCGACGGCCTGGCAGCGGTTCCTGCCCGGTGGGCCGCTCGCGTTCCTGCCTTTTACGGAGGGGCGCAGTTCGATCGTCTGGACCCTGCCCGATGGGGAAGCGACCCGCGTGCTGGCTTTGGATGATGTTGCATTCAACCGCGAACTGGGCAGCGCCTTCGAGGCGCGGCTGGGCGAAGTGCGCGTCGTGTCGAAGCGCGCGGCCTTCCCGTTGAAACGGCAGCTGGCGGAATCCGGCATCGCCGGCAAGGTGCTTCTGGTCGGCGACGCGGCGCACGTGGTGCATCCGCTGGCCGGGCAGGGCGTGAACCTGGGCCTGCGCGACGTGGCGCGGCTGCGCAATGCCATCGCCGATGCGCAATCACGCCGCATCGACTGGGCCTCGCCGCACCGCCTCGCGCGCTGGTCGCGCCAGTGCCGCAGCGAGAATGCCGCCGCTGCCTACGCGTTCGACGGAATCAATCGCGTGTTCTCGAATGACGAAATGCATGCGACCTTGCTACGCGGATTCGCACTGGGCGTGGCGGGGAAATTGCCGCCGCTGGCAAATATGTTCTGGCGGCGGGCGTCCGGCCTGTAGCGATTTTCCTGCTCGTCATTCCCGCGAAGGCGGAGTCGCTCTTGCCTTGCTCCTAGTCAGATTCTTGCGATCTGAACGAATAGAACGATTCCCGTCTTCGCGGGAATGACGAGCGATGAAGCTTCATCCTGGAATAAACGGAAACACGATCTTCAGCAATCCCTTCAACCCACCCTCGGCAGTGCTCGCGATCGCCTTGGCGCCCAGGCTGTTCAGCGCGTTGCGCACTTCCTGCCAGCGCAGCTTGGTCAGGTCCTTCTTCAGCAGATCGGCGACTTCCTCGGCGGCCGGGGAGAGCTTGTTCAACTCGGCGGCGATCGCCTTGGGGTCGGGCTGCAGGTAGCCCCATTTCTCCGCGATCTTGAGCAGGGTGTCGAAGCGCACGGCGACGACCTCGCGATTGCGTTCGTACACCGGTAACGCACCGACATCGAGGATCGCCTGTTCGAACTGCTGCTGGTCGTCAGGGTGTTCGATGCGGATCGCGAGGAAGCCTTCCTTCCTGCTGCGCTCGCTGACGTGCTTGGCCCCGGAACGCAGGTTGGCCTCGGTCAGCACGGTGGCGACGATGCGTTGCAACGCCGCCTCGCTTTCCTCGGGCACCAGCGCACGCCAGCGCGCATAGCCATCGCGGCGCAGCGCCTTGACCTTGGCCGGGGTCACCCGCAGTCGCGAGGCGACTGCGTGGTTGGACTCGCTGCGGGCGATGGCGCCATCGCGTTCCAGCAGCACGAAGATCAACAACTCCAGGTCGCGCTTGGTCAGCGACTGGAAACCCTGCAGCAGGGTCAGTCGCAGGAATTCTTCGGCGAACCCGGCCGGGTCCTTGAGTTCGATGGCTTGCATGGCGGTTGTCCTCGTCTGGGAGGCATATTGCCATCGCGGGGTTGCAGGAAGTGAGACCCGGCCAGCAAGGCGGTTGGCGATCCGTTGCTTTGCCCCCAAGGGGGCGTCCTTCGGATCTACGAGGCGAGCGGCGGTCAGTTCGCCAGTGCGTAGGCGGCGAGGGCGAAGGCCAGGACCGAGACGGTAGTGGCGATCAGCACCAGTTGGTTGGCACGGCGCAAGCGGCGCTCGGCCCGGTCGGCGCCGAGCTGCAGGACCTCGATGGTCTTCTGCATGTCGGTGGCGAGTTTCCTGACTGAATCCGCATTCTGCATGGCCGCGTCCTGCAGTTCGGCGATCTGCTCGCCGATCACGTCCATGCGTTGCTGATGGCTGTTGTCGACCGGCGGCGTGCGCGTGAACAGCGGTCGCGCCATGCGGATGATTTCGGGCAGCGAGGAGGCGGCGATGGTGATCCAGGTGGCGGCCATGGATTCGTTCCTTATCGACGGAGGGTGGCGAAGACGGTGATCTCTTCGCGGTCGTGGTACAGCTGCCTGGCGCGGACCAGCAACGGCCTTTCCGATTGTTCCGCGAACAAGTCCAGGCACAACCGGGTCTCGTCCCAGCGCTTTTTCATAGGCAGCTTCAGGTTGAACACCGCATGCCTGCACCAGCCTTCGCGGAACCAGGTCGCCATGCGTCCCGCCACGCGGCGCGGTTGCTCGACCATGTCGCAGACCATCCAGTCCAGTGGTTGCGAAGGCTTCCACTGGAAGCCATCCGCGCGCAGGTGTTCGACCAATCCGCTATCCATCACGTTCTGGCGCAGCGGGCCGTTGTCCACGCTGGTCACGCGCAGGTGATGGCGGGTCAGGATCCATGTCCACCCGCCCGGTGCCGCGCCCAGGTCGGCGGCGCTCATGCCGGCTTTCAGCAGCGTTTCGCGCTCCTCGTCATCGAGCAAGGTCAGCAGGGCTTCCTCAAGCTTCAGCGCCGAACGCGACGGCGCGTCGGGCAGCAGTTTCAGACGCGGGATACCCAGCGGCCACGGCGAGCCGTCGCCCGGGCCGGCGATGCACAGGAAGGCGTGGTCGCCTTCGACGAAGACCACATGCAATCGCGGCAGCTCCGGATTTTCCTTGCCGGTCATCAACCCGGCCTTGCGCAGCGCGGGGCGCAAGGCGTTGCCGAAGCTGCGCGCAAGCCCGGCCAGCGGTTTGGCGCTGGCGGAATCGGGATGTTCCACCCACAAGTCGCCAAACCGCGCCTGCCCGGCCAGCGCCGCCAGCATCGGGGTGATACGGTCCTTCGGATCCAGGTCGCGCAGCTCCGCGATCAACTGCAGTTTCTGTCGCGCGTAGATCAGTTCGCGCCATGGCAAGGCCCGCGAAAGCGCGCCGCCGTCTTCGCAGACGAAAACCACATGCGCGCTGTTGCGCTCGGTGCGCGCGTAACCGGGATGCCCGGCAAGCGCGGCGCGCTCGCCCAGTTCGGCGGCGAGTTCCGGCTCGAAGCCCTGGCGGCAGTAGCAGAGCAGGCCGGTCATGGAAACAGACCCGTGGGAGCGACGTGAGTCGCGAATGCCTTTTCGCGACTCACGTCGCTCCCACAAAGGAAGCGGAGCGCGTCAATAACGCTGGCCGCCATGCTCGCCATACGCGCGCAGCACTTCGCGCGCGGAGTCGCGGTTGAGGTCGCGGACCACTTCGATGCCGCGCTTCTGCAGTTCGCCTATCCAGTCGGCGGGCAGCGGGCCTTCGTCGAATTCGGTCAGTTCCATCACGTCTTCCGAGCGCGCACCGATCAGCAGGCGATCGATCCCGGCCCAGATCGTGGCGCCGTAGCACTGGCAACAAGGTTGCGAGGACGTGGCCAGGGTCACCGTACCGCCGACGCGCTCGTTGAGCCGCGCGGTCTGCAGGCGCTGCTGGGCCAGCATGTAGGCCATGTTCTCGGCGTGGGCCAGCGAGGTGTTCTGCGGCAACACGCGGTTCACGCCGACGGAGATGATGCGGTCGTCCGGGCCGAAGACCGCCGCGCCGAATGGCCCGCCGGTGCCGGCTTCGGTATTGATGCGCGACAACCCGATCGCCAGCGCAACCTTGTCCGCATCGTTCGTGTAGACCGCCGACGCATCGATGGTTTCATGCACCCAGGCCGGCAGGGTCAGGTGGACCTGTGCATAGATCATCAGCGCACCGGTTCAACGGGATCGGAGGAAGGCTCAGGATTGGCCGGGCCGGCCGACACGCACTGGCCGTTGTCGCACTGGCAAGCGGTGAGCTCGCGAAACCCGCACACGCCCATCATCCCCTTGGCCTGGCATTGCGCCTTGACTGCGGCCGGGTCCGTGGGGCTGTCCTTGTTGACGCAGGCGGGCATCGCGCCACAACAGTTGCCGACATCCTTGACCGCGCAATCGGCGCTGGTCCTGCAGCTGGAATCGACAGTCGCCGCTTTCGGCACGGCGCGTGGCGGGTAAGGCGTGGACTTTGGCGGTGGGGTGCTGGCGAGGTCGCCGGTGGCGGGTGCGGGGGCGGCGCAGGCACTGAGCGCGCACATCAGAAGAAGCAAGAGGGCAGTCGAGACGATCCGGGACATGGGTGCGGCTCCTTGGATTTTCGTGGATGGGGTAGCGAGAGATCGCGTTCCGAAGCGTGAAAGATTTCCTGCCGCGCCCGCAGGCGCGGAGCGCATCAAACTTTCGCCGCCCACGTATCCCGCAAGGTCACGCTGCGATTGAACACCGGCGCCTCGACGCGATGATCGCGGCGATCGGCGACAAAATAGCCGGTGCGCTCGAACTGGAAGGATTGTTCGGGTGCGGCGATCGCCGCCGCCGGCTCCACATAGCCGCGTACCGACTTGCGCGAATCCGGATTCAGGTATTCCTGATAGGTCTTGCCTTCGGATTCGTCGTCCGGATCCGGTGCCGAGAACAGCCGGTCGTACAGGCGGATCTCGGCCGGCACAGCATGCTTCGCACTGACCCAGTGGATGGTGCCCTTGATCTTGCGCTCGGCGCCAGCCATGCCCGGACGCGATTCCGGATCCAGCCAGCCGCGCAGCTCGATCGCCTCGCCAGCGTCGTTCTTCACCACTTCGTCGCAACGCACGATGCCGGCGCCGCGCAGGCGTACTTCACCGCCGGGTATCAGGCGCTTGAAGCCCTTCGGCGGCACTTCGGCAAAGTCCTCGCGCTCGATCCACAACTCGCGCGAGAACGGGATCTCGCGCTTGCCGAAAGACTCGTCCTTGGGGTGGTTGGAAAAGCTCAGCGTTTCGTCATGCTCTTCCGGCAAGTTGGCCAAAACGAGTTTCAACGGTTCGAGCACGGCCATGCGTCGCGGCGCGGCGGCGTCCAGGTCGTCGCGCAGGCAGCCTTCCAGCACGCTGAAGTCGAGCAGCGAGTTCTGTTTGCTGATGCCCACGCGATCGACCAGCAGGCGCAACGCGGCAGGCGTGTAGCCGCGGCGACGCAGGCCCTGCAGGGTCGGCATGCGCGGGTCGTCCCAGCCATCGACCAGCTTTTCGCCGACCAGCGTGGTCAACTTGCGCTTGCTCATCACCGTGTAGTTGATGTTGAGTCGCGAGAATTCGATCTGCCGCGGCTTGGCGGCTTCATTCGGCAGGCCGCGATCCAGCAGCGACTGCAACAGTTCCGGATGCCCGGCAAGATCCACCTTGTCCACGCACCAGTCGTAGAGCGGACGGTGGTCCTCGAACTCCAGCGTGCACAGCGAATGGGTGATGCCTTCGACCGCATCGCCCAGGGCGTGGGCGAAGTCGTACATCGGGTAGATCGGCCAGGCATTGCCGGTGTTCTGGTGCTCGACGTGCTTGATCCGGTACAGCGCCGGGTCGCGCAGGTTCATGTTGCCGCTGCTCATGTCGATCTTCGCGCGCAAGGTGCGCGTGCCATCGGGGAACTCGCCCGCGCGCATGCGCCGGAACAGGTCGAGGTTCTCTTCGACGGAGCGGTTGCGGAACGGCGACTCGCGCCCGGGGGCGGTCAGGGTGCCGCGGTATTCGCGCATGGCTTGCGCATCCAGGTCGTCCACATAGGCCAGGCCGTCGCGGATGAGCTTTTCCGCCGCCAGGTAATAAACATCGAAATAGTCGGAGGCGTGGCGCAACGACGACCATTCGTAGCCCAGCCAGCGCACGTCGTCCTGGATCGCCGCGACGAACTCGGGATCCTCCTTGGCCGGGTTGGTGTCGTCGAAACGCAGGTTGCAGACGCCGCTGAATTCGCCGGCGATGCCGAAGTTCAGGCAGATCGCCTTGGCATGGCCGATGTGCAGGTAACCGTTGGGCTCCGGCGGGAAACGGGTGTGGATGGTCGCGTGCTTGCCGCTGGCCAGGTCCTCGCGGACGATCTGGCGGATGAAATCGTGCTTTTCCGACGGGGCAGCCGGATTGGCGTGCGGCTCGTGGGGCGCGGGAGCGGGAGGCGCGACGGACATGCGGGAAAGGCCGGACAAGGGGCGCACAGTTTAGCCGACCCGCCAACGGCTATCCTGCATGGAGTTCCCTGGAGCAACGTCATGGCATCCCCGATCCTGGTCATCGGCAACAAGAACTACTCTTCCTGGTCCCTGCGGCCGTGGCTGCTGCTGCGCCATTTCGGGGTGGAATTCGAGGAACGACGCCTGTTGCTGGACACGCCGGAATTCGGGCGCGACATCGGCCAATGGTCGCCCACCGCGCGCGTGCCGGTGCTGGTGGACGACGGACTGACCATCTGGGATTCGCTGGCGATCTGCGAATACGCCAACGAGCGCTGGCTGGACGGCGCCGGCTGGCCGCGTGATCCCGCTGCCCGGGCGCAGGCGCGCGCCGCCGCCGCGGAAATGCATTCGGGCTTCAACGCGCTGCGCACGCAGTTGCCGATGAACAGCCACCGCCAGCCCGATGCCTATCGTTGGGATGAGCCGGCGCAGGCCGACATCGACCGCGTCCAGCGCCTGTGGGCCGAACTGCGGGCGCGCCATGCCGGCAAAGGGGAGTTCCTGTGCGGGGATTTCGGCATCGTCGATGCGATGTTCGCACCGGTCGCGATCCGCTTCCTCGGCTATGGCGTGCCGCTGGATCAGGACGCACTCGAGTATGTCGGGGCCTTGCAAGGATTGCCCGCCTTCCGCCAATGGCGCGAGGAAGCCGCCCGGGAGCCCGAACGCATCGAGGCCACCGAGGCGCTCACGCGCGCGTTGCCGGGCTAGCGTTATTCTGGGACCGGTTCCATGAGGAAGATCCGCCATGCAAATCGTCTATCGCGCCCGCGACCTCTTCGATGCCCACCTGGCCAGGCACCTGCTGGAGGAAGCGGACTTGCCGGTGTTCGTGCTCGGCGAATCCCTGCTGGGCGGGGCCGGCGAGCTGCCGATGTTCGGCGTGTTGCGGGTCTGCGTTCCCGACGGCTACGAGGAGCAGGCGAACGCCTGCCTCCAGGCGTTGCTGCGGGAGGGGGTGGAAGAAGGCATGGAGGGTCTTGACGCGATGCCAGGATCCGTAGGGGCGACGTAAGGCGCGCAAAGGATCTTCTTCTACTTCGACGCTGTCATGCCGGTTGTTTCTCGACTTGCGTCGCTCCTGCAAGCATGGGGGCCACGACTCACAGCCGGGTGATTGCACACACGTAGACCACTTCGCAGGCGCCGCCACCCGTGTCCTCGCGCGTGGTCGAACTGCGCCAGCGCCAGCCGTCGGGGGCGGTGGCTTCGACCAGCCAGCCATCGATGCGTATGTGATCGTCCTTGCGCACGTCGGCCAATGCCTGCGCCACCGTGTCGTTGGCCGGGATCATGTGCATGTTCGCCGCGCTGACCCGGATCTCGTCCGGCGGCAGGGGCGGCTGGTTTTCCCAGCGATAGCTGAAAAAGCGGACCGATTGCGACATCGACAGCTTCGACAGCACCTCGTCCTCCGCCATCCGGTGCCAGCCCAGTGCCAGGTCGGTCGGTGAAAGATCCGCTTCCCGGCCCATCCGGTAATCCTCGCGCGACAGCA
>Ga0307414_10001049_pt1 | contig 14133 bp, 11 predicted proteins | sample DK1Ometagenome_FD_203804 | JGI IMG/M metagenome (GOLD analysis project Ga0307414, IMG submission 203804) | Maize rhizosphere microbial communities from greenhouse at UC Davis, California, United States - DK15-O-3 | ecosystem: Host-associated > Plants > Roots > Rhizosphere > Soil | place: USA... | reverse complement strand
GTTGGGTTACGGATGCGGGCGGACGATGCCGTCCAGGCCGAGCTTCGACTTCACCTGCTGCCGCAGCTGGTCGGCCTCGGCACGGGCGAGCACGGGGCCGACGCGGACCCGGGTCAGCGCGCCCTTGTCGGTGCTGACCGATTCGGTGAACGCGCTGAATCCCGCGGCCCGCAGGCGGTCGCGCAGCGCGGTCGCGTCGCCCGGCTTGCTGAAGGCGCCGACCTGGACGGCGAAGCCGGTCGCGGAGGCGGCGGGCGTCGAAGCGGTGGGCTTCGCGGCGGGCGCGGCCGGCTTCGGCGTCGCGGTCGCCGTGGTGGTTGCCGGTTTCACGGGCGCGGTGTCGGCATCCAGCGCGACCACGCGGGCGCCGACGTCGTCGCGCACGTGGGCGGCGCGCAGGCGCGCGGCTTCGGCTTCGGCACGGGTTGCGTATGGGCCGATGCGCACCCGATGCAGGCTGCGGCCATCAACGGTGGCCGCTTCGCGATAACCGGGCAGTTGCGAACCGCGCAGCTGGGCAATCACGCGCTCGGCGGCGGCGATGCTGGAAAAGGAACCGAAGTTGACGGCGTAGTCGCCGCCCGCGGTCGGCGCCGGGAACATCCCGGTGGACGCTGGCGTGGCGGAAGCCGGCTTGGCGGCGGGAGTCGCCAGTTCGGCGGCATCCGGGTTGGTCGTGGTCGCCTGACCGGCATCGGCCAGCGGTTCGGTGACGACGTCCGCCGGCTGCGCGACGCTGGCGGGATCCGCGGCGGGCGCTGTCGCCGGCACGTCCATCCCGACCACGCCGTCGCGCCGCGCCTCGGCAGGACTCACCAGGGGAATGTCGCGGGTGGCGTAGTCGCCGGCAGGCGCCCGGGGCAGGTCCAGCGGCACGTCGGACATGCCGCTTTCCGGGGCCGGTCCCTGGACCAGCATCGGCAGGAAGATCACCGCCAGCGCGACCAGCACGGCCGCACCGACGAGGCGCTGCTTCAGGGCAGTTTCCACAGGGCGGTTTCCATCGACGGCGGGGGCGGCACGGCGTGAACGCCGCGAAATTATACGCGCCGGGTTCAGCCGGCTTCTGAACCCAGCATCGCCAGCGCCACGCCCGCGGTGTGGAACGAACCGAACACGAGGATGCGGTCGCCGGCCCCGGCGCGGTCGAGCGCCGCCTGCAATGCCATGGCGACGGTGTCGAACCGGTCCGCGCCGGCTGCCGCGGTGCCGGTCAGGCGCGCTGCGAACGCAGCCACGGGCTGGCCGCGCGGCCCGGCCTCTTCCAGCCCCGCGACGCACCAGCGGTCGATCGAGGGCGCGAGTGCAGCCACGACGCCAACCACGTCCTTGTCGGACAGCGCGGCGAACACCGCATGCGTGCGGCCGGTGGACGGTGCCTGCGCCAGCCACGCCGCGAGCGCGGTCGCGGCCTGCGGGTTGTGCCCGACATCGACCAGCACCTCGACGCCGTCGCGCTCGAACCGCTGCAGCCGGCCGGCGACCTGTGCGTCCGCGACACCCCTGGCGATCGCCTCGCGCGACACCGGTCGGTCGAGCGCGCGCAACGCCGCGATCGCGGTGGCCGCGTTGCGCAGCTGCACCGGTGCGGCCAGCGCGGGCATCGGCAGGGTCGCGGCCCAGCCGACTTCACGCCAGCGCCACTGCGGCGACTGGCCGGCGACCGGCGGCAACGGCTCGAAGAAGAAATCGCAACCGGCTCGGATCGCGGACGCGCCGATGGCGTAGGCGTGGCGCAGCACGCTCGCGGGTGGATCGTCGTCGCCCAGCACCAGTGGTTTCCAGGCGCGCGCGATGCCGGCCTTTTCCAGGCCGATGGCTTCGCGGTCGTCGCCGAGCCAGTCCTGATGGTCGAGGTCGACCGTGGTGACCACGGCGACATCGGGATCGACCAGGTTGGTGGCGTCGAGCCGGCCGCCGAGGCCGACTTCGAGCACGGCGAGATCGAGCTGCGCGCGTCCGAACAGCCACAGCGCGCACAGCGTGCCGTACTCGAAATAGGTGAGCGGGATGTCGCCGCGCTCCGCCTCCACCGCCTCGAAGCCCGCGACCAGCGCGTCATCCGTCGCGTCATTGCCGTCGACGCGGACGCGCTCGTTGTAACGCAGCAGGTGCGGCGAGGTGTACGCGCCGACGCGCCAGCCGTTCGCGCGCGCGATGGCTTCGATGAAGGCGACGGTCGAGCCCTTGCCGTTGGTGCCGGCGACCGTGATGACCTTGCGCGCGGGACGGCCGAGGCCCATGCGGGTGGCGACGTCGCGCACGCGCTCGAGGCCGAGCGCGATCGATTTCGGGTGCTGGCGCTCGATGAATTCGAGCCAGTCGGCGAGGGTGCGGTGCATGGCGCAATTGTAGGGCGGGCCCCGGCCTGCCCTGGGCGGGGGCAGGACGCCAAATGCGTGGCGGTGACACATTCGCTCGAGCAAGGCGGACCTTGGCCCGCCTCCGCCGACGCGGGGTGAATCCGCTTACAACGCGCGATGCACCGCCTCGCCAAACAACGCCGTATGGTGGCTGCAGTCGTTGAGCCGGACGACTTCCAGGCGGTCCACGTCGGGTCCCTCCAGCAGGTTCAGCGTGGTCGGCGCCTGGCGGAAGCCCCACAGTTTCGCGAGCGGCAGGCCCAGGATCCGGCACAGCAGGACCCGGTTCACCGCGTCGTGCGCGACCACCAGCAGCGTGTCCTCCGCGCCGAGGCCGTCGCATGCGCGCGCCAGAGTCGGCCAGGCCCGGTCGAGCACGTGCTGCAGCGACTCGCCGCGTGGCATCAGCACCTCATGCGGGGCGTGCCGCCAGGCGTGCAGGCGGTCGGGGTCGCGCGCGCGGATCTCGCTGGCGAGCAGGCCTTCCCACTCGCCGTGCGCGATTTCCTTGAAGCCGTCGTCGAAGCGCAGCAGTGCGGCGCGTTCGTCGCCCAGCGCCAGTTCCGCGGTGCGCATCGCGCGCAGCAGCGGCGAGGCGATGGCGCGGTCGATGCGCACGCCGCGCAGACGCTCGCCCAACGCACGCGCCTGCGCCTCGCCGACCGACGACAACGGGATGTCTTCCTGGCCCTGGTAGCGGCCCTCGGCATTCCAGGCGGTTTCACCATGACGCGCCAGCAGAATCTTCATGATTCAAGAGCCTGCATCACAGCATCTCCAGCGACAGCAACCCGGGGATGCCGCGCAACGCCACCAGTTGCGATTCCGGCACCGCGCGGTCGACGGTGATCGCCGCCAGCGCTTCGCCGTCGCCCTTCGCACCGAGCGAGAAGTTGACGATGTTGATCCCGGCCGCGCCGAGGTGCGAACCCACCAGTCCGATCATCCCGGGCCGGTCCTCGTTGCGCATCAGCAGCAAATGCGCCTGCGGGTCGAAGTCGAGTTCGACGCCATCCAGCCGCACCACGCGCGGGCCGCGGTGCAGCGTGGCCTCAAGTTCGCGCCGCTGCCCGCCCTCGCCTTCCACGGTCAGTTTCAGCAAACGGTCGAAACCGTCGCCATCGCCGCCCACGGTTTCGGCCACGACCAGGCCGCGCGCTGCGGCTTCCTGCAACGCATTGACCGGCGTCACCCGCGCCGATGCGCTGCCGAGCAGCGATGCCACCAGCAGACGCGTGAGCGGGCGCGGATCGAGCGATTCGCTGCGTCCGGCATAAGTGATGTGCAGCCGCACCGGCGCCGGCACCAGGCGCGCGGCGAGCTTGCCCAGCGCGGTCATCAGCGGCATCCACGGCCCGACTTCGCGCGCGGCTTCGGCAGATAGCGGCGGCAGGTTGACGCAGCCGGCGACCGCGCCGGAGTCGACGAAATCGATCACCTGGCGGGCGAGGATCGTGCTGACCGCCTGCTGCGCCTCGCCCGTCGAGGCGCCGAGGTGCGGCGTCAGGATCAGCTTCGGATGCGCACGCAGCGGCGAATCCCTCTGCAGCGGCTCGGTGGCGAAGGTGTCGAGCGCGGCGCCGGCGAGGTGGCCTTCGTCGAGCAGCTTCAGCAACGCGTCCTCGTCGACCAGCCCGCCACGCGCGGCGTTGACCAGGTAGGAGCCGGGCTTCATCGCGCGCAGGCGTTCCTCCGACAACAGGTTCGTCGTCTCCTTCGTGCGCGGGATGTGCAGGGTGACGATGTCCGCCTTGGCCAGCAGTTCGTCGAGCGGCTTCAGCGGCACGCTGCCCTTCCCCGCCGCGGCGGCCGGCAGGAACGGGTCGTACGCCGCCACGTCCATGCCGATGCCCTGCGCCTTGCGCGCGACGGTGCTGCCGATCCGGCCCAGGCCGATCACGCCGAGCTTCTTGCCTTCCAGTTCGAAGCCCGTCAGTCCGGCCTTCGGCCATTCGCCGGCCTTCATCCCGGCGTCGGCGCGCGGCACGTGGCGGGCGAGCGCGAACAGCAGCGACAGCGCGTGCTCGGCCGCGGCGAGCGTGTTGCCGTCGGGCGCGTTCATCACCGCGATGCCCTTTGCCGTGGCGGCGTCGACATCGATGGTGTCGACACCCGCGCCGGCGCGGCCGATCACTTTCAGCTGTTTCGCATCGGCGATGGCTTCGGCGGTCACCGGGGTGGCCGAGCGCACCAGCAGCGCGTCGACGCCGTCCAGCGCGCGCGCCAGTTGCGCGGGGTCCTTGATCGGGTCGGAGGTCTCGACGGTCCAGCCGGCTTCGCGGAACAGGGACAGGCCGTCTTCATGGATGCCATCGCACGCCAGCACTTTCATTTCGCTCGCTCCAGTCGGGAAAGGATCCCGCGGAAGCACGCGCAGCCGGCGATACGGCGTAACAGGTCGCCACGGAGTCCGGGCGACGGTCCAACGGTGCATCTGTCTGGGAAACGGGGCCGGCTGGCATGGGAATCCGCGACCCCGGCAGCGTAGCAGTTGGGGGTCGCGGCGCAAGCGCCGCTGGCGCTGGAGGGAATGCCGGGCGAGGATCGCCCTTTCGCGACGGGAGCGACGGCATGGCCGGACAGGCAAAAGGCGAGTTCGACGTGAAGCGCAGCGCGGAGCCGCCCTGCGACCTGGGCGACGGTGTCGAGGCCGGGCATTTCCGCTTCGACAAGCGCTTCCACGGGCCACTGGACGCGACCAGCGTGGTGCACATGCTGGCGGTCGGCACCGACGTCCCGGGCTCGGCCGCCTATGTCGCGATCGAACGCATCGCCGGCACGCTGGACGGACGCGCCGGCAGCTTCTTCGCGCAACACAACGGCACCATGGATCGCGGCGCGCCGACGCTGTCGCTGACGGTGGTGCCGGACTCCGGTACCGGCGAGCTGAAGGGGCTTTCGGGCCGCATGGCGATCGACATCGTCGACGGCAAGCATTTCTACACCTTCGACTACGCATTCGCCGAAGCCTGAAACGACGAACGCCGGTCGATCGACCGGCGTTCGCAGGATGACGCTGTTCGGGCGCGTTACGGCGCGACGCCCAGCTCCTCCAGCACGCGCGGCGCGGGCGCGGCTTCCTTCATCACCCACTGCATGTAGCGCTGGTCGAGCGAGATCATGCGGGTCATGTCGGGGTCGAATACCCAATTCGACGCCACCGCTTCCCAGTTCATGTCGAACGCGAGGCCGACCAGCTTGCCTTTCGCGTCGAGCACCGGCGAGCCGGAATTGCCGCCGGTGATGTCGAGGTTGGACAGGAAGTTCACCGGCACCGTGCCCAGTTCCGGATCGGCCAGGCCGGCGTAGCGCTTGGCGGCGATGGCGTCGAGCTGCGCCTTGGGCGCATCGAAGGGCTCCTCGCCGGTGGCCTTGGCCGCGACCTGCTCCAGCGTGGTCTGCGCCGGCTGGCGGGTGCCGTCGGCCTTGGTGTAACCCATGACGTTGCCGAAGGTGATGCGCAGGGTGGAGTTGGCATCGGGATAGATGTACTCGCCCTGGCTCTTGCGGTAGTCGGCGACGGCCTGCAGGAAGACCGGGCGCGCGACGAGTTCTTCGCCTGCCTCGGTCTTGTCCTGCTGTTCGAGTTCTAGGAGCGTCGGCATCACCGCGACCGCGAACTGCACGGCCGGGTCGGTGCTGGCCTCGAACGCCGCACGGTCGGCCTTGAATAGCGCCGTGCGCGCTTCCAGGTCGCCGAGCTTCGTCGCCGACAACTTGTCGAGCGCGGCCTGGATCGCGGCTTCGTCGTTGCCGCCCAGCCAGGCGTCCACCGCCGCGACGCGCTGCGCCTGCGGCAGCTTCACGTACTCGCGCAGCCAGTATTCCTGCAGCTGCCGGTCCATCGCCGCGTGGTAGCGCTTCTCCATCTGCTGCAGACTGCCTTCGAATGCGGGCAGGTCGCGCTCCTGGTAGCCCTGCTCGCGCTCGGCATCGGGCTTGGCGCGCTCCAGCGCGAGGCGGTACAGGCTGGTGGCAGCGCCGATCACGCCGGTGCGGCGCAACTGGCCAAAGACCAGGTCGCGCTCGCGGGTGGCGCGCGATTCGGCGGACAGCGCCTCGAGTTTCGCGTGCGCGGCCAGCGCGGCCTCGCCCTCGGCGCCGCGGCTGCGCAGCCACTCGAGCACTGCGTGCTCCTCCTCGTGCTTGGTCTCCGAGGCGCCGATGCGCTGGAAGCCGTCGAGCTGGCCGTCGTAATTCTTCATCGCGTTCTGCATGCCGCGCTTGGTGCTGGCGTACTTCACCGCGATGTCCGGATCCTTCTCGCCCGCGGCCTCGATCATCGCCACCAGCTTCTTGTAGTGCGCGCCGACGACCGGATACGACCAGGTCGCGGTGTCGTCGAATTCGCCCGCCAGCGCATAGCGCGCGGTGCGGCCCGGATAACCGGCGACCATCACGAAGCTGCCGATGTCGAGGTCGTCGTCGGCGACCTTCAGCCAATGCTTCGGCTGGTAGGGCACGTTGTCCGGCGAGAACGCGGCCGGCTTGCCGTCCTTGCCGACATAGGCGCGGATGAAGGAGAAGTCGCCGGTGTGGCGCGGCCACATCCAGTTGTCGATCTCGCCACCGTAGTTGCCGATGGCGCCGGGAGGCGCATACACCAGGCGCACGTCCTTGATTTCCAAGTTCTTGAACAGGCGATACGTGTTGCCACCCATGAAACTGGCGATGCTGCAGCGGTAACCGCCGCCGGCTTCGCATTCGGCCACGAGCTTCTTTTCCAGCGCCTCGCTGGCCTGCGTGCGCGCCAGCGGCGTCGGCGCGGCGGCGATCGCGGCTTTCATTTCGTCGGTGACATCGCGGATCGATTCGAGCGCGTACACGCGGGCGTTCGGCCCGGACGTGACTTCGTCGTCCTGGGTGGCGGCGTAGAAGCCGTCCTTCATCAGGTTCTTCTGCGCGGTGGAGTTCAGCTGGATCGCGCCGTAGGCGCAGTGGTGGTTGGTCACCACCAGGCCCTGCGGCGAGACGAAGCTCGCGGTGCAGCCGCCGAGCGATACCACCGCGCCCATCGGGTCGCCGGTCAGGTCGGCGAGTTGCTGCGGATCGAGTTCCAGCCCGGCCTTCTTCAGCGGGCCGGCGATCTCCGGCAGCTGCTGCGGCACCCACATGCCTTCATCGGCGAGCGCCGGCGCGGCGATGGCCGCCATGGCCAGTGCGAGCGCGACGGTCAACGTCTTGGTCTGCATCCCTTTGTCTCCTCGTTCTTGGGTCGTGCGTATTCGCGGTGTACCGGCGGGTCACTCCGCCGGCAGGTTCATTTCCTTCAGCAGGTGAGGCGCCGGGTAGACCTTCGCCAGCAGCCAGCGCAGGTAGCGCATGTCGACGTGGATCGCGCGCTTGTAGCGCGGGTCGAACATCCAGCTGGCGCTGACCGCTTCCCAGTTGCTGTCGAAATTCAGGCCGATCAGCTTGCCGTCGGCATCGAGCACCGGCGAGCCGGAGTTGCCGCCGGTGGTGTCGAGGTTGGTCATGAAGTCGACGGTCTGCGTCTTCAGTTCCGGATCGGCGGTGCTGCCGAAATCGCCGGCTGCGATGGCGTCGCGCAGCGGCTTCGGCGCGTCGAACGGCGCTTCGCCGGTGTGCTTTTCCATGATGCCTTCGACGGTGGTCACCGGGGTGTAGACCACCGCTTCGCGCGGCTCGAGGCGGCTGACCTTGCCGTAGCTGACGCGCAGGGTGGAGTTGGCGTCCGGGTAGACGGCGCGACCCTGCGATTCGCGATAACCGACCAGCGCGCGCATGTAGGCAGGACGCAGGCGCAGCAGTTCGCCGTCCTGTGCTTCGGCTTCTTCCTCCAGGCGCAGCAGCGCCGGCTGCAGGGTGGCGGCGGCGGCGAGCAGGGTGTCGTCGGAGGCAACAAGCGCTGCGGCATCGCGCTTCATCGCGGCCAGGCGCGCGGCTTCCTCGCCCAGCTGCGTGCCGGCGTAGAGCGCATCGAGCTTCGCATCCAGCTGCTCCGGCGAAGTGCCGAACACCTGGTCGAACTCGGCGACATGCTGTGTCGCGGGCAGCGCCTGGTACTGGCGCAACAGGTGGGCCAGCATCGCCTTTTCCACGGCCGGCGCGTAGCGGCGCTGGACCTGCCTGAGGCCGGCTTCGATCAATGCTTCGTCGCGTTGCTGGTAGCCGGACTCGCGCTCGACGTCGGGCTTGCCGCGCTCGTGCGCCAGGCGCTGCACGGTGATGGCCGAGCGCAGCAGTTGCGGGTTGCGGGTGATGGCGGACAACAGCTGGTCGCGCTCGCGCATCGCCGCGGCGTCGTCCAGCACCGCCTGCGCGGCGGCGATGTCGGCGCGGGTCGCGGCGGCGTCCGGCTGCTTCGCGAGCCACGCGAGCATCGCCGCCTCGTCCTCGCGGCGCACCTGCACCGCGTCGCTGCGGCGCAGGCCGTCAAGTTCGCCCTGTGCGCGCTTCAGCCCGTTTTTCAGGCCCGCGACCTGCGAGGCGTACAGCACCTGCGCATCCTCGTTGCCCGCCGTCGCGGTTTCGATCGCGTCGATCAACCCGTCGTACAACGCCACGCGCGAAGGCAGCTGCCATTCGACCTGGTTCGCGAACTCCGAAGCCATGCGGTGGCGGTAGGTGCGGCCGGGATAGCCGGCCAGCATCGCGAAGTCGCCCTCGCCCACCGGCGCGGTCGACACGGTCAGCCACGATTCCGGCTTGTACGGCACGTTGTCCTTCGCATACGGCGCGGGCTTGCCGTCCTTGCCGACGTAGGCGCGGTAGAACGAGAAGTCGCCGGTGTGGCGCGGCCACATGAAGTTGTCGATCTCGTCGCCGTAGTTGCCGATCGCCTCCGGTGGTGCGTAGACGAGGCGGATGTCCTTGAGTTCCAGCTGCTTCACGAGATAAAAGTCGGTGCCGTAATACATGTCGGCGACGCTGCAGCGGTGGCCTTCATCCTGTTCGCATTCGGCGACCGCGGCCTTGCTGGCCGTTTCGATCGCGTCGTAGTAGTCGCGGCCGGTCTTGCCGCTGGCGTTGGCGAGGATGCGGTCGGTGATGCGGTCGAAGGCGGTGGTCACCAGCACGCGCGCGGCGGGACCGGCGGAAGGTTCGTCGGCGCGCGTGCTCGCGATGAACCCGTTGGCCATCAGGTTGTCCTGCGGCGTGGAATTCAGCTGGATGGCGCCGTATGCGCAGTGGTGGTTGGTGACCACCAGGCCTTCGGGCGAAACGAAGCTGGCGGTGCAGCCACCGAGTGACACCACCGCTGTCATCGGGTGCCGGGTCAGGTCGGCCAGCGCGGCCGGGTCGCCGCGATAACCGGCTTCGCGCAGCTGGTCGGCGATCGCCGGCAGCTGGGACGGCATCCACATGCCTTCGTCGGCGTGGGCAGCGGCGACGGCGAAGGTCAGGGCAAAAGCGAGCAGCGGTTGGCGCAGGGTCGGCTTCACGTCGCGGAAATCCATGGGCGTTCGGGAGCCCGCGACCATAGGCCATGGCCGCCGGCCCGGGCAAACCGGGACGCGGGTCGCGGGCTGGTCGGCAGGCAGGCCGGAAAGGGGCGCGTCGTATAATTTCGGCCCTCTTTGGCGCCGCTTCGGAAGAATATTCCCCATGACGCAGACGATGAAGGCCTTGGTGAAGCGCGAAGCCGGCAAGGGCATCTGGATGGAACAGGTGCCGGTACCGGTGCCGGGCCCCAACGAGGTGCTGATCAAGCTCGAGAAAACCGCGATCTGCGGCACCGACCTGCACATCTACCTGTGGGACGAGTGGAGCCAGCGCACGATCAAGCCCGGCCTGGTCATCGGCCATGAGTTCGTCGGCCGGATCGTCGACCTCGGCCCGGGCGTCACCGGCTACACCGTCGGCCAGCGCGTCTCGGCCGAAGGCCACATCGTCTGCGGCCATTGCCGCAACTGCCGCGCCGGCCGCCAGCACCTGTGCCCGAACACGGTCGGCATCGGCGTCAACCGGAACGGCGCGTTCGCCGAATTCATCGTGATGCCGGCGACGAACCTGTGGCCGATCCCGGACCAGGTCCCGAGCGAGCTGGCCGCGTTCTTCGATCCGTATGGCAACGCCGCCCACTGCGCGCTGGAATTCGACGTGGTCGGCGAGGACGTACTGATCACCGGCGCCGGTCCGATCGGCATCATCGCCGCCGGTATCTGCAAGCACATCGGCGCGCGCAATGTCGTCGTCACCGACGTCAACGACTACCGCCTGAAGCTCGCCGCCGACATGGGCGCGACACGCGTGGTCAACGTGTCGAATACGTCCCTCAAGGACGTGATGGCCGACCTGCACATGGAAGGCTTCGACGTCGGCCTGGAGATGAGCGGCAATCCGCGTGCCTTCAACGACATGCTCGAATGCATGTACCACGGCGGCAGGATCGCGATGCTCGGGATCATGCCCAAGGGCGCCGGCGCCGACTGGGACAAGATCATCTTCAAGGGCCTGACCCTGCACGGCATTTACGGCCGGCGCATGTACGAGACCTGGTACAAGATGACGCAGCTGGTGCTGGGCGGCTTCCCGCTGGGCAAGGTGCTGACCCACCAACTGCCGATCGACGAGTTCCAGAAGGGTTTCGAGCTGATGGAATCGGGCAAGGCCGGAAAGGTTGTGCTGAGCTGGAACTGAGTTGGCCGGTCCGGCCTGCGACGGGGCCGGTCCCGCACGACACGCCGTGAATACGTCCATGTAGGCTCGATGGCGGCATCCATGCCGCCAACGGTCGCGCAGGCCCGGCCCCGCCGCACGCCTGCTTCCGCTGGAGAAGCAAATGTCGCTCACCGAACGCTACGCCGACACCCTCGACGAAATCCGCGCCGCCGGCCTGTTCAAGGCCGAACGCATCATCACCAGCCCGCAGGCTGCGGAGATCGAGCTCGCGGACGGCCGCAAGGTCCTGAACTTCTGCGCGAACAACTACCTCGGCCTCGCCGACCACCCGGCGATGATCGCCGCGGCGAAGGAGGCGCTGGACAGCCACGGTTTCGGCATGGCCAGCGTGCGCTTCATCTGCGGCACGCAGGACCTGCACAAGCAGCTGGAAAAGACCATCGCCGATTTCTTCGGCACCGAGGACACGATCCTCTACGCCGCCTGCTTCGACGCCAACGGCGGCCTGTTCGAACCGTTGCTGGACGAGAACGACGCGATCATCAGCGACGCGCTCAACCACGCATCGATCATCGACGGCGTGCGCCTGTGCAAGGCGAAGCGGTACCGCTATGCCAACTGCGACATGGCCGACCTGGAGAAGCAACTGCAGCAGGCGAAGGCCGACGGCGCGCGCACGATCATGATCACGTCGGACGGCGTGTTCTCGATGGACGGGTTCATCGCGCCGCTGGACGAGATCACCCGGCTGGCGAAGCAGTACGGCGCCCTGGTGCACATCGACGAATGCCATGCGACCGGCTTCATCGGCGCGACAGGTCGCGGCTCGGCCGAGGTCAAGGGCGTGATGGACCGGATCGACATCTTCACCGGCACGCTCGGCAAGGCGATGGGGGGGGCGCTGGGCGGATTCACCACGGCGAAGCGCGAGGTGATCGAACTGCTGCGGCAGCGTTCGCGACCCTACCTGTTCTCCAATTCGCTGCCGCCGCACGTGGTCGCGGCGGGGACGAAGGCGTTCGAGATGCTGGCCGCGGCGGACGACCTGCGCGCGCGGCTCGCGGACAACACGACGTACTTCCGCGAGCGGATGTCCGCCGCCGGCTTCGACATCCGGCCGGGCGTGCATCCGATCTGCCCGGTGATGCTGCATGACGCACCGTTGGCGCAACGATTCGCGTCGCGATTGCTGGAGGAAGGCATTTACGCGATCGGCTTCTTCTTCCCGGTGGTGCCGCAGGGACAGGCGCGGATCCGTACCCAGGTGTCCGCGGCGCATACGCGGGAACACCTCGACCGCGCGATCGATGCATTCACGCGGATCGGGCGGGAACTCGGGGTGATTTCCACCTGATGTTCCGCTGCGGGACCTGGCCGGCTTCAGTTGGCCGGGGGCGCCAACGCATCCACTTCCGCAGGCGACAGGTGCCGCCATCCGCCCTTGGGCAGGTCGCCGAGCTGCAGGCCCCCGATGGCGACCCGCACCAGGCGCATCACGCCGATGTCGAAGGCCTGCAGCAGGCGGCGGATCTGCCGGTTGCGACCTTCGTCCAGGACGATCTCGAGCCAGGCATTGCGCTGGCCGGATCGCAGCAGCGTCGCGGATTTCGCGCGCAGGAACTCGTCGCCGCCCCCCGCGCCCTGCACCAGCGCGGCGAGCATCGGCGGATCCGGGATCCGGTCCACCTGCACGTGATAGGTCTTGTCCGGCCCCTGGGACGGGTCGGTGATGCGCGCGGCCCAGCCGGGATCGTTGCTCATCAGCAGCAATCCCTCGCTGGCCTTGTCCAGGCGTCCCACTGGCGCCAGCCAGGGCAGCCCGGCATCCCCGAGGCAGCGGTAGACGGTCTCCCGCCCTTGTTCGTCGCGGGTCGTCGTCACCAGCCCACGCGGCTTGTTGAGCGCCAGGTACACCCGCTGCGCCGTGGTGATCGCGCCACCATCCACCGCGATCGACACGTCGCCTGCGATGGGGAATTCAGGATCGAGGACAACATGGCCGTCCACCGCCACGCGCCCGGCCGCGATCCAGAGCGCCGCTTCGCGACGCGAACACAGCCCGCGTTTGGAGAGGATCCGCGCCAGCCCATGACGCGTCGCGATCGGCCGGCCATTGCGTGGGCCGGGCAAGCGGATCAATCGCCGTCGGTGGCGTCGACATCACCCTGGGAAGGTGGGTTGGCCGATGGCTGGTAGCCAGGCGGCATGCCTTGCGGCTGCGTCGACGGCGTCGGCGTCGCCGGAGGCACTGCCGTTGGCGCGTCTTGCGGCGGGGACACGACGGGCGCCCCGGATGACGGCGGAGGATCCGGCAGATCGCCTGGCGCGGCGGCAGGTACGGGTGTGGACGCGGCCGCACCACGCGCAACGCGCACGCCGCGCGCCTTCATCCACGCGCTGAACTCGTCCGCGGTCATGTTCTTGCCGTTCTGGCTCATGTTGAACCGCCACGGCGTGTTGTCGAATTCGGTGCGCGGCTTGTAGCTGGCCGGATCGATGACATCCGATGCCGGGGACGCCGGTGGCAGGACGCTGGCGACGCTACGGCAACCCTCGACGCGCAACCGGAACAGGACGTGGTCGACCGTCTGGGCTTCGTCGAATGCGTGCGACAGCACACCCGTCGGCGCGCCCAGTTGGTGCGAGGGAATCGCCAGCTCGGGCGCAAGCGCTGGCAGCAGCGTCGGTTGCACCGGCATCGATTGCGGCTTCACCAAGGCCCCGCAATCGGCGGACTGGGCGTGGACCCAGGCCGAACCCAGCAACAACGGCAATGCGAGCAGCAGACGGCGCATGGCGGAACTCCCTCATTCGACGAGGAAGTGTAGGCGCTGCCGCAGGACAGCGACAACCGCCGCGAACGGTTTGCCTCGACATGCAACTGCGGTTGCGCATTCACGAAAAAACGAAGCCCGGCACTGGGCCGGGCTTCGGGTACTACGGAACCGCTCGAGCTTAGTTCTGGACGTTCAGCTCGGTGCGACGGTTCTGCGCGCGGCCTTCCGGATTGTCGGAGCCATCCGGGTTGGTGTTCGGCGCGATCGGGCGGCTCTCGCCGTAACCGTTCGGACCGACCATGCGCGACGCGTCGATGCCGTTGCTGGTCAGGTAGTCGTACACGGCGCGGGCGCGACGCTCGGACAGGCCCTGGTTGTACTCGTCGGTACCGATCGCGTCGGTGTGG
>Ga0307414_10001048_pt1 | contig 14134 bp, 13 predicted proteins | sample DK1Ometagenome_FD_203804 | JGI IMG/M metagenome (GOLD analysis project Ga0307414, IMG submission 203804) | Maize rhizosphere microbial communities from greenhouse at UC Davis, California, United States - DK15-O-3 | ecosystem: Host-associated > Plants > Roots > Rhizosphere > Soil | place: USA... | reverse complement strand
GGAAGCTTTGCCGACAACTTCACCAAGAGCCTTTGTGGAGAAATTACTGAGTAATTTTAAATATAATTTGCAGATTCCAGAAATTACCTTATTTTTGCAATCTCAAATAGAGAGGTGTCCGAGTGGTTGAAGGAGCTACCCTGGAAAGGTAGTATACGGGTAACTGTATCGAGGGTTCGAATCCCTTCCTCTCTGCAAGAAAAGAAAGCTAATCGCTTTCAAAATGGTCTAAAGGCTTTTAAAACCTGTAATTTTAAGTAATTACAGGTTTTTTGTTTTTTGTGGGAATCCACCAAATTTTTAAAAACACTCCTAATTTTCGTGGCAGATTTATGGCAGTTCCAAAAGTCGAAAAAAAACTGCCACAAAATAACCTTTAAACAACTGTATATTAACGCGTTAATGGCGTTTTCGACTTGATTCAAAGACAACATAATTCGAAATTTAATTTAATAAATACTTGAATTATGCTAGAAAAAAGTTTTAGTGCAATGTTCTTCTTGAAGACATCAGAGAAAAAAGAAAATCTGAGAGTAGTGTATCTCAGAATTACAGTTGATGGAATTCCAAAAGAGATTTCCACAAAATGGAAATGGGACTCAACACGGTGGAATCAAAAATCTGAAAGAGCCACCGGAAATAAGGAAGATGCAAAATCTTTAAATTATTTCCTAGACTCCTTAAGTACCCGTATTTCAAACTATCGGACTGATCTTATAAATAATGACCAGACAATTACTTCACAGAAACTTATTGATTTTGTAAAAGGGAAAAATGTATCAAAAGTGAAAGTGTTAGAGGAATTCATTGAACATAATTCAGAAATACTTGCTTTAGTGAATATAAAAAAATATGCCCCTGGTACTTACGAGCGTTATGAAATAGCGAGGAAACATGTTACCAGATTCATAAAGTATAGATATAACCGCGAGGATATCGAATTCAGAGAACTAAATTTTGAATTTGTTAAAGATTACGAACTGTATTTGAAAACTGTAAAAAATTGCAGCAATAATACTGCACTTAAGTATATTGCATATTTTAAAAAAATAGTACTACGGGCAGTTGCTAAAGACATCATTCTAAAAGATCCGTTTAAGCTCTTTAAAAGCAAAAAAACAAAAATTAGGAAGAAACCCCTTTCCACCGAAGAACTGAACAGACTTGAAACCAGAGTATTTTCTTCCGAAAGACTTTCTTTGATCAGAGATGTTTTCGTTTTTCAATGCTATACAGGATTAGCATATATAGACGCATTTCAGCTAAAGCAGAGTGATATAAAAAAGGGAATCGACGGAAGCTTATGGATTATGTCAAGTAGACAAAAATCAAAATCTGAAACTGACATTCCCCTCCTGCCTAAGGCTATAGAAATCATGGAGCGTTATAAAAATCATCCTCTCTGCTTACAAAGAGGGACTGTTCTACCAGTTAAATCTAATCAAAAAATGAATGATTATCTTAAAGAAATAGCTGTACTATGCGACTTTTCAGATAAATTAAATACCCATAAAGCAAGAAGAACTTTTGGAAGCACCGTCACCCTTAAAAATGGAGTCCCAATCCATATTGTGAAGGAAATGATGGGACATTATTCAGTTAAACAGACTGAAGAATATGCTATCACAGAGCAAGAATCAGTAAGTATAGAAATGCAGCAATTAAAAGAGAAACTTAGCAGGGATACTAAAATAAGTGAAAATCCTATGGATTTATTGCTGAAACTACAGCAGGAGATTACCGAGTTACAACCCCAAAAAGAAAATAACGAAAATGCTCTCCTTCATCAAAAACTAAAAGCAATTACAGAAAGGTTGGATGTCATTAGTGAGATGCTTTTAAACAAGTAAGTCATTGCTGCAAATTAAGAATTTCCACTAAACACTTTTTTTATTTTAAAAATCTGTAAATTTATATAGCAGCTATTTGCAGTAATAAAATGGGTAATCTCTTTGATAATAATAAGTTTGAAATCCAAGTCGGAGGCGTGAAAATTGCTGTAATTGAACATACAGTAAAGGAGCAGCAGGTTTATCGTCTTGTTTTTGATGATAACAGAGCGCCATTAGTTATTACTTCAGCGAAAACTTGGAATGGCGAAGTATGGACAAGTATCCCACAAGGAAGACAAAAAGAAGCGGAACTTTTCGGTAAAGAAATTGGTAAACATTTAAAAAATCTATAGTATGTGTTATTATAATGGACAACGTGTATCAAGAGACGAATTTATTCGACTCATGGATTTAGAAAAAGCTGTTATGAACTACGATTTTCTAGATCAAGAAATTCACGAGGGATTTAATTATGGAAACATTGCGGTTTTGCGTCCCACGGAAGACAAATGCAACTTTGACATTGTCCAGATGGAATGGGGTTTTATTCCTTCCTATGTAAAAAATAGAGAAAATGTAAAAAAGATGCGCTTTGGTTACAAGGATGATAAGGGTAAATGGCATCAACCTTATACAACTTTAAATGCAAAAGGTGAAGAACTTTTACTGACAGATGAAACTACAGGTCGAGAAAAAATGTTTCGGAAAGCAGCATTGGAAAGAAGATGTTTAATTTTATCAAGTGAATTTTACGAGTGGAGGCATCTTTACCGTCTTAACAAGAAAACCAATCAACCCCTCAAAACAGCAGATAAATATCCATACCATATCGGGCTTAAGGGAAAAGAATACTTTTTCATTGCAGCTATCTGGCAAAATTGGACTGACAGGGACACAGGAGAAACAGTGGATACGGTAGCTTTGGTAACCACCGAAGCGAATCCCCTGATGAGACAGATCCATAATTCTAAAAATCGTATGCCTACTATGCTGCCAGATGAACTTGCGTGGGAATGGATGATGCAGGATCTCAGTGAGAAACGAATTACGGAGCTTGCAACTTATCAAATCAGCGCCTCTGAAATGGAAGCTTATACCATAGAAAAAGATTTTAAAACAACAGGGACGCCCACAAAAGCATTTGTATATGCAGAAGTACCGGAACTGACTTACGGGGTATAGAAATAAAATCCTCATTAATCAATTCGTTTGCTGCTAGAGTTACTTATATCACTAGATGCTTTAATTTTAGTTTTAATTATCCCTCGGTTGGAATGGGGAGATTGTGCATTCTTAAGAATGAAAGCTTGTCCCAATAACCGCGTTGAAATTTTATTTTGCCGTCTACAATATTAAAAAATCCACACCCTCTTAAACCCAGAGGGTCTTTCCATTCCAATATTGCCCAATCTCCATCTTCGAAGATATTCTCAGGAATGCATGTCATTTCAGCATTACTGAATTCAGCGGCAAACATTTCTCGTATTGCCGCTTTACCCTCTATCGGCTGATTAGCCACCTGATGGTTGATCGCATCCACATGGTATAATTCAGCAATTTCTTCTGCGTTTCCCGCATTGAAAAGTTTAATCCACTGCTGTAAAAGTTCTTTTGGTTTCATTATTTAAGCTTCTTTGATAACAAATATAAGCATATGAGTATTATGGGTCTACTTTTCAACTCACAATTAGTTACTATAACGAAGCAACGCCTTCCATTAATTCTGACAGCGTACCTCCCTATAGCTTCATTTTTCACCTTTAGATCAATTAAAAAAATAATAATTTATGAGATAATTCTAGTTTAAACGTTTACCGGTAAAGGATCCATATTCTACATAGAGCCTTATGAAAAACCTTACTAGGATTTTTTAATATTCCTTTTAAAGTCTTAGGGACGTTCTCAAATTGTTTTAATATTTCCTTCCCTTGCGGCAACTACTTCAAACAAACTGGGGTAACTCTTTACAATTCCCTTTGAATCAACTTCAATAGTCGAATAAAAATCTGAATCACAGTTTTCATATAAATAATGATCCTTGGAGAGACGGGAATACCGTTGCTTAACTGCTTTAAGCTCATTTGCCAGAATGTCTATATAAAGAACATCAATTTCCCCCTGTTCACCAATTCTCATATGCAGATTATTAATAGGAAGACTATTTGTAAAGGGAGTTACAGAAATATCTATATAACGCAAACCATCAAATTCAGGCCTCTGGATATCGTTAATTAGCCACTCCTCCCCTTCCTTTTTCCCAAGTAGCACAGTTGTGGCTCCGTCAATTTCAGATTTTATTTCAAATTCCTGCACACACCAATCCTGATTTATTTTTAAGACATAACTCACGTCATAAATCCTACCTTGATACGTTCCGATGACGATTGACTTAACAGCAAGCCTACCAGCTTGCTTCTCAATCTCGCAATGTTCCCACGATTTATATAACAAACCGCGCCATACTATTAAATTCATGCTCAAACCCTTAAATTATCCTTATTTCCCAATATACTTTTCGATGGCTTTTTTTAGGTCAATGCCCTTTCCAAGTACTGGTTTAAAAATATCTCCTTCACTGTTCATCCGCTCAATAGCGTTTCGGATATGGAAATCACTAATTTTTAATCCCTTTTTCACCTCATCCCAATGCAGTGGCATAGAAACAGTGGCACCAGGCTTGGGCCTCACTGAATAAGCTGCTGCAATCGTCGCATGCGGACGATTCTGCAAGAAGTCTAAGTACATTTTACCCTTTCGGTCTTTAATAGCACGTTCAATACTCGTAAAGTCAGGAAGCTCATTATGCACCAAGGTCACAATCACTCGCGCAAATTCTTTGGACTGCTCATAGCTATATTTGTTTCCCAGTGGTATGTAGATATGTAATCCGGTAGAACCACTGGTTTTGCAATAACTCTCCACTCCCATATCATCAAGGATGCTTCTGGTGACTTGTGCGGCTTCGATAACTTGATCAAATGAGTTCTTATCTGGATCAAGGTCAATGATGCAAAATGTGGGATGGTCGGGCTTTTTCACGGTACTACTCCACGGGTTCATTTCTATACAACCGAGATTAGCCATATACAATAGCGTAGCTTCGTCCTTTCCAACAAGGTAATTCCGTTCCTTGTCATCCGAGTCGCTATCGTACAGATACGTTTCAGCCCAATCAGGTGCCGTATCAGTAACGTTTTTAAAGTAAAAACTCTTACCTTCTATTCCATTGGGAAAGCGGTTCATGCTCTGTGGACGGTCTTTTAAATAGGGTAAAATAAAGGATGCTGCCTGATAGTAGTAATTGATCAGGTCCCGCTTAGTGATCTTCGCTTTTGGCCAGAAAACCTTATCAAGATTAGTGAATTTAAGCTCCTTTTTATTAATCTTGCGTACCTGAGTTTGGTCCTTGGGATTCAGCAACGTCTTTCGGCCTACTTCTCCCCTTCCATGTACCATCGGTAAATCTTCATCTGACAGGATTTCAGTTACTGGCTTTTCCTTTTCTAAAACAACCTTTTTAGCATTTTTATCTGTGCGCATTCCCTGAAAAGACGGATGCCGCATGACGCCGTCGCTGGTTATTTCCGTGTAGGTGACCTCGCACAGTAATTCAGGTTTAAGCCAAGTTACTGTTGCATGAGGTGGGTTTGGTCGGAAGCGTGATGGCTTGTTGGCGTCTGGTTCTTCTGCAAACGGCACTGTTTTGGTGATCAGTGGCTTAAAGAGTTCCATCATGTCACGCTGATCCTGATCATTGAAGCCTGTGCCAACCTTACCCATATAGATAAGAGCCTTTCCTTCATAAACACCCACAAGAAGGCTGCTGAATAGCTTTCCCGAATCATCATTTAACGTATAGCCTCCTATAACTACTTCCTGACGCTTGTTGGCCTTTATTTTTAACCAATCCTTGGTTCTTACCTTGGTATGGTACAGGCTATCTTTTCTTTTAGCCATAATTCCTTCAAGGCCCATCTGCTGTGCAGCTTCCAAAAACTCAATTCCTGAAGTTTCAAAGTCCTGGCTGATCATGATTGTCTTACTTGCTGGAAGCACTTGGGCAAGGGTCGCTTTTCTTTCAACCAGCGTCAGATCTTTCAGATCCTTGCCCCGATACCATAATATGTCGAATACATAATATACAAGTTCTCCATCCGCCTCGCTTCGCCAGTTCTGCAGGGCTCCAAAATTCGCTTTGCCTTCTGCCCCCACAACAACCACTTCACCATCAAGAATAGCGTCAATTTTAAATGTTTTCAGTTCTTCGTAGATTGGATAGAATTTTTCACTGAAACTTTTGTTATTTCTGGATTTGATTTCAACCTTTCCTTTGTTCAGAAATGAAACTGCACGGTAGCCATCCCATTTCACCTCATAGATCCATTCGTCGCTGTCAAAAGGTTTATCAACCAGCGTGGCAAGCATGGGTTCGACCTCTTTATAGAAATTCTCGTCTGGGGTGTTTATTAGAAGTTTTGTAAGCTGTGCTTTCGACTTCCTAACAGGAGGTGGTGTCTGCTCAACTTGATCTTCAATGACTTCCACAGCCTCCGAACTATCTTTATTTCCTTTTGAAGTTCTCTTTTTAGTCGTACTTTTTTTTCCATATACGGCATCAGGTGATTTCTCCATCTGTGCGATTGTTTTTTTTGACAGCACGGATTTGCCTTTAAGTGTGATATCATCCTTCGTTCCATACCTATCGTCAAGCTTCATCAAAAGCCAGCCATTTTCGCCGCGTCCATGTGCCTTCACCAATGCAAATTCACCTTTAAGCTTTTTACCTTTTAATCTGATTTTCAGCTTCCCGGAATATAGCTGATGAAGCAGATACTTCTCCTGTTTTTTAAGATCTCCTTCGACTGGTTCTGCTGGTTCATAGGTTCCTTCATCCCACACTATGACCGTACCGCCACCGTATTGACCTTTGGGAATTATACCTTCGAAATTTCTGTAGTCGTAAGGATGGTCTTCAACCATCATCGCAAGCCGTTTTATATCTGGGTCTAACGATGGGCCCTTTGGAACAGCCCAACTTTTAAGCACGCCCTCCATCTCCAGACGGAAGTCATAGTGCAAATGGGACGCGTCGTGCTTCTGCACTACAAAACGTAGTTCGGTACCTGTAGGTTTGCCGCCAAAGGGTTCGGGGGTATCTTCCGCAGATCTTTTTTCCCGGTATTTATCTAAAGCCATAGGATTAGTTTTAAAGTTAAAAGGTGTGCCATTCCGCCTCTTCCCGTGAGAAGAAGAAGTGAGAATTTTTTTATGATAAAACTTATTTGTTGTGACGTTTCTTTAGATATGCTTCCAACGTTTTCCGATCATTTGATCCAGTAGCACGCATTGCGCCGGTAACAGCTTGAGAACTGACGCCCATTTTGTCTTTAAAATATTGAATTTCATACTTCTCAGAACCACTAACTTTACTACGATCCTGCTGACCCTTTTTTGATTTGTTATCTGCCATGGTATGATGTTTTAAAGGATTAATATTCTGGTGATAAAAAAAATACAAATATTAAGCCGTTTGATTTTTTTTAGAACAACACCTGGGTGGAAAAAGATTGCAAATTCAAAAAACTACAACTCGTCGAAATAATATAGACTTAGAATCGCATGGGATATTGCTATTATTAAACATAATGGACTATAAAGATAAGTATCGTGGGATGCAAATGACTGTAGAAGAGCCTTCTCCATCCGCTGCATCCACAGAAGTTAGTACAACATTATTTTTTTTCATGTTTTAAAAACAAATAAAAGCTATTATCCGTTATCTATTTTCCATATTCTTTTGAGTATAAATGTAAATTTGTATCTGGTAATTTTTTTGCAGATTTTTATTGAATTGCCAGGTTCTTAATGCTAAAAATATGAATGGAATAATTTTTCAGGACAATAAGGTAAGTGTGGGTTGTTCAGCTAAATTTTTATTCGCGCCAGAAACATATCAAAGAGCGATTCCTGTAATAGCCGAATTTGAAGGCGGTGAAAAAGCTTATGCTGCAATTGAAGAGGTTTTTCCCTCTGAAGTGATCTTAAGGCTCGGTGAATATGCAACGGTTAATGGTCGCAAAATCCCTGAGAAAGTATGGCGACTCAAATATGTTGAAAAAGAGGATGTCTGGAAGATCGTCGAAAAGCTGCATCCAAAATAATTTTGTAAATGCTAATTTGTTGGAAGTAGTTGAATAGTGCAATTAATATTGTAAGGTAAAATATATTCATACCCTTAATTTTATATTTCTTATTGCCAATCTTACCACCGCTAAGTTTTAGATGTGAAAATGGATGACTACCAGTTTCATAGGACTGCTACTATTTTTTTAGTAGTCAATAATGCTCACATGTATACCAAGCAAAAAATGCTAAATACTATCTTCTATTAGATCCTCCAACAGATCTGAAAGGAGAAAGTTGCCTAGATATTCATCGCAATTATCATCATCCCCTTCCATCATTTTCTTGTAATCTAAACAATAATTATAAATAAGCTGTGGTAAAGAACATCGAGGAAGTACTTGTAGAACTTTCTCTATCAAACCTTCATCAAAATTGAAAGAATAATCAGCGAATTCCACAAACTGCATGTCAGGATATTCAGCCAAGCGTAAGAGCAAATCAACTTTTCGTGGCGTTAGATCACCGGTATCGATTCTGCAGAGACTCTCTAATGCTGATTTGATTAGTAATTCATCCATTTCTTCTATTGCTTGCATATACCTGGAAAGATCCGGCTCCAGTATATTTATGCTCTGTAACAGAGTTTCAAACTCTTCTTTAAATTGCTGTACAATGTCGTCATATGCGGCTTGACTATATTTAAAGATAGATGCATTTCTATTGATTTCGGGATATACATCCTTATTGTAAAAATGTGGTAGGTAATCGCCTAGTTCACCCTCTACTTTTAAGGCAGTCATGTCCTCCCAATTTAGTATACATTCTAGTATGTCATTTCTCATAGTCTCCTCCTGATTGATTGCTACTTGGTATATTAGATTTAGATAAAAACCTTTACCGTTTGGGATAAAGCAGTGATCAACCGAATCAGTTTGGGTGATGACAAGAAATAGACTTAACCGATCTATATTATTGCGATTAAAAGATAAATAGAAAATGAGTTCCTTTGCAGAATTAAAGGTTGGAATTTGAAAGCAGGTATTCTCCAGTTCATATACGAGGCTCTTACTCAATTCTCTATTTGTACATAAATGAAATTGGCCGGTAAGGAGAACTAATCGCAAAAGAATTTCTTCCAATTCTTCTTTCTCCTTTAAGGACATGAAATCATCAAAGGGATTTATTGCTTTATCATCGGCAATGATAGATTTTCCGCCGAAAGTCACTCCATATTTACATTTAAATAACTCCGTAAATTGGCGTTCAGTAAGATCCCATCCAATTTTTAAAACCACTTCCTTTATTGTCAGTGCAGGGTCATTAGATTTATACCGATGTGCCAACTCAATCTTCATGTTAATAAGGTAATCACGCGGAGTAAAATGCGTCTTCCTTTTAAAGTTCCTATTGAATGTTGATGTTGATATATTGAATCGTTTCCGCAATTCATCGACCTCCCTGATAAAAATGTTATCAATGTTCTGCTCCATATGTGATATAATTTCATCTATATAATCCATAATAGCCTTTTTGTGAGTTTTTCTGATTTCAAAAATATCACATTGTATATTACCAAAAAAGGAAGTCCAAGGGCAATTTAGGAAGTCTGGAGTCAAAACTGCTAGCGAAAACGTAATATTGAGACTGAGATCAGTTCTTCATATTATTTTGTAGAGATTTAATTGACGGTTTTCGATCTTTTTGCAAAGAGAAAATGGAAGATTTCGGATATTAATCATTCGACGCACATCGATAATCTTGTGGTAATGTTCGCTACAACCAGATATACTTAAGTATCACCATGAAAATCATAATTCCATTGGATGCCCACTTTGATCTGAAAAAGACAACCCACTTCAACTAACCCGGATATCCACTGTTTTTAGCAATCGAAATAGCGTACTGTTTACCCACGCTCTGTTCTTTTAATAATATAATACAGAATTCGTCCATTTAAATTTCGTGTAAGTATCTAAAAATCTCAACACATATACTATACTCTATTGCTATGGGATATGGGAGCACCCGTCAAAAATAGGACTGACAATAAAAAGCAAATATTCCGGGACAAGCAGCTTCCTTAACCGTCTTGTTAAAGAATTACTTATCCTAAGAACTATTGAAAATCAGAGCTCCTGATAGGTATTAAAGCATTACACAAATGTGTAGTTTTTTGTAATCCGCAAAAGAAATAAAGGAAATATTTTTAATTTAATACAATATTACTATTTAATGAAAGGAAAATTAAAATTATGAAAAGTAATTTGTTAGTACGGGGCTTATTTACCAGTCTAATAATGTTCTTTGTGACTATAGGCTGTCAGAAAGACCAATCCCAGTTAGTAGAAAATAAGAAGGAATACTCTCTGGAGGATGTAAAGGAATTATATTCCAAACAAAAGGTATTTGGTAAAATCAATCCCAAAGATAACCTACCAGTTCAATGGGAACCTTTATGGGATAAAGCGACCACCAAGAAAACGAATGATTCCACTGAATATATGTTTATCCCATTACATCCCTACCTAAAAAGTGATAGAAAGCAGAAAAGTGAGGAAAGAGGAGCTAAAACCTATCTACTTGTCAAAAATGGTGGTGAATTTTACACCGGAATCTACTATGGTAATAGTAAAGAAGAAATTGTTGATATTCGAGTATTTACAGGAAAGATGTTATTCACAAATCTGGAAAAAGGATCTTCAAATCTGATTAATTATAGAAATGGATCGCCTTATTTTGATGAATCTGTTAACATTAAGAAGAAAGGGAAATCATTAACCAAAATGGGTTGGGAAGAGAACTGCAGAACTGAGATAAAAAACTGTTCTTTTAGACTATTAGATTATAGTTGTATGGGACAGCTTATTGTGGTTCGTAGCATGGATTGTACATATCCGGGATTCTGTACACAATATTATTGGGATATGATTGATTCTGATGAAGTTACTACGTGCTATAACGTCTGGGTTCCAGATGCTCCTGATGGTGGTGGTGGATCAGGATCAGGATCAGGATCAGAAGATTTTAAATTTACTATTACCAATAATGTACAAAACCCGTGCATGAGAGGAATGGTTGATGAGATAATTGATAAGGACATTGTATTTAAAGCTAACGAAACATTAAATTCAATATTTAACATAAATGGAAAGTTTAATATTATATTCAATGAAAGTACAAGCTTAGCAAACGACGTAAATGGTAATGCACATCCGACGAAAACATACTATGATAACCAGTATAATGTAACTGGTATGGATATAGAAATTAAATTGAATGTGAATAATTTACCGGGTTCATCGCAGGAATATATTGCTATGGTCGTGGTGCACGAGTCAATACATGCCTATTTGGATTACAAGGGGTTTTCATATAATACGAATCAACACGATATAATGCTTAAAGATTATGTCGATTTTATTGCCAACTATTTGAAAAATAACTTTAACACCCCCGAACCAGATGCATACTCACTGGCATTTGGTGGTTTATATGGGGCATATCAAAATAGCATAAATAATCAGACCTGGGATTCGATAAAAACAAAACTTGGAAGTAAATTACCATCTTTGAACGATAGATCCCGGATTCTGGCAGACTATGAGACAGGACACAAAGGAAAAAAATGTTCACAAACACCTTAAATTATGAAAAAGAATATTTTCGCAACTATATTACTATTTCTTACTACGCTTCAGGTTTTTGGGCAGAAGAATGCCGATTTTCCGTCGGTTGAAAAATTCTACGACAGCCTTATTGAAAATTTAAAATACTACCCTGATGTGCTTCAGGACAGTTGTATTGCTACGATAACATTAATGAAGATTCATTACGACGATAATGGCGAGCTTCGATCTATTGACTTTTCAGACAGTACGCATCCTGCCTTTATTACATATATACAAGAATTTAGGAACAAGCTAAATTTTAAGAGTATTTATCAGGATCTCAAGCAGAAAGGATATGCCAACAATACAGTATTGATACCTATTCAGATCGATATCGAAAAAGTTGACGGGTGTAAGTCTACACTATCATCTACTGATCTAATGAAATTGTATTTTTTCAATGGAAAAACTTGTGCAGGTGAATATTTTTTGTACCCATATGTTTATGTTAGAATTGTAGAAGGTAAAGAACATGAAGAACATTTTTAAGCCAACAAACTTTTTTTAATACCTATAAAGTTCCGTAAGAAAAATTTCGGTCCACGATCTACTATTTAAGAATAATAACCATATAATTATAGAGCCATGTCTTTGCATGGCTTTTTTATGGCGTGTGCCTGTGCCACCGAGCTTTCCTTTACAAGTCCTCGTTCCTGTGGGCTTTGCTCTCCAATCTCTCACGCAAAGTCATAATTCTCTAATCTCCAGATCTACTTCACTAAATGTCTTCTGCCCCCACAGACGCAAAGCACATTTATACCGCTGCACTTACCAATCAGAAAAAGAGCTTTCTGCTACCCCAATTATTGTTTTCTAAATGATGAGCTACAGTTGAAAAGAACGAATGCAGAAAACTTCCGTTTCCTGTTTTGTAAAAGATTGGACCTACTTTTAATCCTACCATATTTAATTTTTTAAGAAGAATGGGTTAGTGCTTGAGCTCCCAAAATATTTCTTATTTTAACTGCTTTGTTTACGGTTTCGTCTGAAACTTCAATTTTCTCCCCTAAATCTATTATTATTCCTTTATCAAAATTAATGATATTGACTATATTAGTAAGAAGGGTTTTAATGTTTTTATCTTGAAAATAGGTTAGGTAACCAATCCATAAATTTTGTCCGCCTGTTTTAACTTTTCGTCTAAATTCATTTGAAATAACGACCGCATACAGTAAATCTCCAGTCTTCTCTAATGACTCTATTAGTTTTATACAGAAATCTTTTGTGATGGTTTTAAGAAATTCATCAGAAAATTCAATATTAATTAATGCCGTTTTATTTTTTTCAGATGCTCCCTGAGTTATATTGATAGAAATATCACTTGTTTCGCTTTTATCTTTGCTCAGATATAGTAATGTATTAAACCCTATCCAGCTTTTTGGATTTTCATGTAAATCTTTATCCTGTTCATTGTCATTCTGAAAAACGTCCTCTTCTGGGTTATATATTAATATTTTATCGAGATTTTGGGTATTGAAGTTAGCTAGGTTATTTTCAAAATAAAACTTGGAATTTGTACCATCATCCCATGTTGAAACCATTTGCAGATAACTGAATGTATTTTTTAAGTTTACAATAACGCTTTTGCAGTAATTGATAAATTCATGTGTGGACATTTCTCTATTTGTTAAACGAGTAATCAATTTTATTTTTTCCATATTTTAGCTGTGCTGTAATCCTCTTTCCAATCGATCTCAAATGTATGTCCAATTTCAATGAGCAGATCTACCATTGCCAACCAAATATAATCTACTGTTAGAGTCAGGAAGCGAGGATTATTTTTTAAATAAATTTCAGGGTTATTATTGATTTGCCATAATTTTCCGATAAGCTTTTCTGCAGTTTCTTTTTTGGCTATAATATTAATGATAGCATTTATATTTTCCATTATTTGTATTTTAATTTTTCCAATGTACCATATCATATGGATAATATTGCTGGTCTTTTATAATCTCATCAAATAAGCCAAGAATTTTTGCCACAGCACCACTTTCAAAGCTCCAGTAGCCAGTATGAATGTTCCATTTACTTTTGTGCGCATCATACCATCCAGTATCTGCATGACCTCTGTACCATTCTTTTTTAAGATATTTCAACAGCCTTTCGACAGCAGCTTCTTTATTATCTTTAGAAAGGTCAATAACCTGTTTAATGTTTTCATAAGGCCTAGGGAATTTAAAGTTATTGTGTTTTTCCCAATCACTTATTTTACTACTGATTAAAAAATCAATAAGGAAATCATTAGGGTCATCTTTTTCTACACAGCTAACAAGTTTCATAAATTGTTCCTGTTCAATTTCCAGCATTATACCTATTGATAACATCCATATCATTGAAACATAGCCATTTGATTGAGACCAGGAATATTGATAATAATTTAGTGTAGATAAATATTCTTTTTTAATTGATTCAATGGTTTCACCTAAAGAATAATTTGCAATTAGATTATCCAAAGAATATTTAACTATTGTTTCGTAGGTATCATTTATTTTATCCTGATCATCGGAA
>Ga0307414_10001047_pt1 | contig 14145 bp, 6 predicted proteins | sample DK1Ometagenome_FD_203804 | JGI IMG/M metagenome (GOLD analysis project Ga0307414, IMG submission 203804) | Maize rhizosphere microbial communities from greenhouse at UC Davis, California, United States - DK15-O-3 | ecosystem: Host-associated > Plants > Roots > Rhizosphere > Soil | place: USA... | reverse complement strand
GAAAAATTTGGAACGGAACGCATGCAAAATTTATCAAATAAAGAAGTCCATAAAAGGTTACTGCAATTTAAACAGTTAACCCAATTTGAAATAGAATTAACATAATGTATCGCGCTCCTAAAAAGAGCGCGTTTTTTAATTAATAAAATTTATTCAAGTATATAAATAATGAGTGATGCTTTAAAACACGAATGTGGAATTGCAGTAATAAGACTTTTAAAACCTCTTGAGTTTTACAAGGAAAAATATGGCAGTGCTTTCTATGGGGTAAACAAAATGTACCTTATGATGGAAAAACAGCACAACCGTGGTCAAGATGGTGCTGGTTTTGCAAGCATTAAGCTAAATACAAAACCAGGGGAGCGTTACATTAGTAGGGTACGTTCCGTAGAACAGCAACCTATTCAAGATATTTTTGCTCAAATTAATCAAAGAATAAATAAGGAACTAACCGAGAATCCTGAATATGTTGATAATGTTGAGCTTCAAAAAAGGCACATTCCCTATATAGGCGAAGTATTATTAGGACACGTTCGTTATGGCACTTTTGGTAAAAATAGTGTTGAAAGCGTGCATCCGTTTTTAAGACAAAATAACTGGATGCACCGTAATTTAATTATGGCAGGAAACTTTAACATGACGAATGTTAAAGAGTTGTTTAAAAACCTTGTTGATCTTGGCCAACATCCAAAAGAATATACCGACACTATAACCATTATGGAAAAAATCGGTCACTTTTTAGATGATGCCGTAAGCAAAATTTACAAAGAAGTAAAAAAAGAAGGTTATAATAAAATGGAAGCTTCCCCATTAATTGCCGAACGTTTAAATGTTGCCAAAATTTTAAAACGTGCTGCTAAAAATTGGGATGGTGGTTATGCTATGGCTGGATTGATTGGTCACGGTGACGCCTTTGTCCTTAGAGACCCAGCGGGCATTCGTCCGGCATATTATTACAAAGATGATGAAGTGGTTGTTATAGCTTCAGAAAGGCCTGTAATTCAAACTGTTTTTAATGTAGAATATAAAGATGTTAAAGAGCTTGCGCCAGGTCATGCCATCATCACAAAAAAATCCGGGGATGTAAAAATCAAAAAAATATTGGAGCCTCTAGAGCGAAAAGCATGTTCTTTTGAACGTATTTATTTTTCAAGGGGGAGTGATGCAGAAATTTATCAAGAGCGTAAAATGCTTGGTAAATTATTGATGCCAAAAGTTTTGGAAGCTATTGATAATGATACTAAAAATACCGTGTTTTCATATATCCCAAATACAGCTGAAACCTCCTTTTACGGCATGGTAGAAACTGTGGAAGATTTTCTTAATGAAAAGAAAACGGCCGCTATTTTAAAAGGCAACTATAAATTATCTGCTGAAAAAGTAACACAAATTCTTTCTGAAAGACCTCGAATAGAAAAAATTGCCATAAAAGATGCCAAACTAAGAACCTTTATTACTGAAGATAGTAGTAGAGATGATTTAGTGGCGCATGTTTATGATATTACTTATGGCGTTATTAAGCCTACCGATAATTTAGTAATTATTGATGATAGTATTGTGAGAGGTACTACATTGAAAAAAAGTATTATTAAAATGTTGGATAGACTGCATCCTAAAAAAATAGTGGTGGTTTCTTCAGCGCCTCAAATACGTTATCCAGATTGTTATGGTATTGATATGGCTAACTTGGAAGGATTAGTCGCCTTTAGGGCTGCTATGGAATTGCTACAAGATATTGGTAAATACCACATTATTGAAGAAATATACCAAAGATGTAAAGCTCAGGAAGATTTGGAAGACATCGATGTTCAAAACTTTGTTAAGGAAGTATATGCGCCTTTTACAGATGAGCAAATCTCGGATAAAATTGCAGTGTTGCTAAGTGATGTTGGCGTAAAAGCAGAAGTGAAAATAATCTTCCAATCGGTTGAAAATTTACATAAAGCGTGCCCGAAACATTTAGGTGATTGGTACTTTACCGGAAACTATCCAACCGTTGGTGGAAATAGAGTAGTAAACCGCGCATTTATAAATTTTTATGAAGGCAATAAAGAACGTGCTTATTAATTATATTATTTTCAAAATTTAACGTTTAATCCTTTAAAATCGCATTTTGACAGAAATAAATGCGTTTCATCTAAAAAATATTCAGATTTTAACAAATACATATAAATTGGTCTCACCATAACATAAGTAGGTTAAGTTCATGGTAGATTTGGGGCAAAAAAAGCTGGACACCTGTCCGGCTTTTTTTATGCTTTTACATATCGTTTTTAGGGATCACTTCTTATCATCTTCAGCCAAAAAAACTTAATGAATTCGCTTAAGCTAATAAATATGTCGTTTAACTAAAATATTTCTTGAAACTATTTCACCTGTATATATTTGAACCACCATAACATAAGTAGGTTAAGTTCATGGTAGATTTGGGGCAAAAAAGGTGAACAGATGTTCACCTTTTTTATTTAGATAAGTTAGCACCAAAAAAAAGCGTCTGGAAATTCAATTCCAGACGCTTTTAAATTTCAAAGCATTTTTATTTTGCTTCTGCGTAACGTCTTTCAACTTCGTTCCAGTTAATTACGTTAAAAAATGCCGTAATGTAATCTGGACGACGGTTTTGATAATTTAAATAATAGGCATGTTCCCAAACATCAAGACCTAAAATAGGCGTACCACCACAACCAATTCCTGGCATTAATGGATTATCTTGATTTGCTGATGAACAAACTTCAACCTTACCACCTTTGTGCACGCATAACCATGCCCAACCAGAACCAAATCTCGTTGCTGCGGCTTTACTAAAAGCATCTTTAAAGGCATCTACAGAGCCTAAAGCTGCAACGATAGCGTCTTTTAATTCGCCAGATAAATTTCCTTTATTTTCTGGATTCATAACCTCCCAAAACAAATTGTGATTATAAAATCCACCACCATTATTTCTCACCGCAGCATTACTCATGTCTAAATTTATAAGGATGTTTTCAATGGTTTTTCCTTTTAAATCTGTCCCTTCAATTGCTGCGTTTAAATTGTTCGTATACGCTTGGTGATGCTTTGTATGATGTATTTCCATAGTACGAGCATCAATATGTGGTTCTAGGGAATCATATGCGTACCCTAATTTCGGTAATTCGAAAGCCATAATTTTAGTTTTTATATAATTAATAATTGTTTTCATCAAATTTAAGGATAATTCACCTCAATTAAAAATAATTAATAGTTATCAAATCATTGATAGTTTTTATATTGTATCAAAATTCCTTTAATGAACGCATTAAATTATTTTAATATTTATAATGCATCTGCTGGTAGCGGAAAAACATTTACCCTTGTTAAGGAGTATTTGAAAATACTTTTTGCTTCAAATAATCCCAATTATTTTAAAAATATTCTAGCCATAACCTTTACAAATAAGGCGGTCGCCGAAATGAAAGAACGCATTATAGAAACCTTAATGCAATTTTCAGAAGAAACTATTTTAGCAATCCCCAACAGCATGTTTAATAGTATTTGTGATGAACTTAATATGCAACCTATTGAGCTTCACAAAAAATCTGAAAGACTATTATACACCATCATTCATAATTATGCTGCTTTTGATATTTCAACTATTGACGGATTCACGCATAAACTTATAAGAACTTTTGCCTACGATTTAAAATTGCCTTTGAATTTTGAAGTGGAACTCGACCAAGAGGCGTTGCTAAATGAAGCTGTTGATAGTTTAATTGCTAAAGCGGGAACCGATAAGGCATTGACAAAAGTTTTGGTGGATTTTGCTATTGAAAAAGCGGACGATGATAAAAGTTGGGACGTCTCTTATGATTTTAATAACATTGCTAAACTGCTTGTAAATGAAAACGATATTCCATTTATTGAAACTTTAAAGGATAAAACCTTAGAAGATTTTAATGCACTTAAAACCATATTAAGGGAAAAAATAAAACATGCCGAAAACACTATTATAGAAAATGCCATAAGCGTTTTAACTTTAATTGAACAAGCTGGATTAGAACATTCAGATTTTTCAAGAGGTACGCTTCCAAATCATTTTATAAAAGCTTCTGAACTAAATTTAGACAGTTTATACAGCAACAATCTTGAAAAGAATATTGAAGAAAAAACAGGTATTTATACAAAAACTTTAAAACCTGATTTAGCAACCATTATCGATTCCATATTACCACAAATTGAAGTGTATTATAAAACCATAAAAACGTTTGTTTTTCAAATTAAATTCTTAAAAAACTTTTATAAAAACATTACACCTTTATCGATTTTAAATGCCATAAATAATGAGTTAACAATTTTAAAAACAGACCAAAACAAAATACTTATTTCAGAGTTTAATAATATTATAAGCAATGAAATAAAAAACCAACCAACACCCTTTATTTATGAACGCATTGGCGAAAAGTTCAAGCATTATTTTATTGATGAGTTTCAAGACACCTCACAACTGCAATGGGAAAATTTAATTCCGCTTATAGATAATGCTCTTTCAACTGAAAACGGAACCGCGATGTTGGTGGGCGATGCTAAACAAGCTATATACCGTTGGCGTGGCGGCAAAGCTGAACAATTTATAGATTTATTCAATGAAAAATCAATGCCTTTTGTGGTTAAACAGAATGTAAAAGATTTGAAGTCAAATTACCGAAGCTTTAAAGACATTGTAGATTTTAACAACAGTTTCTTTAAATATCTATCCACTTTGATTTTTACTAAAAAAGAATATCAAAATCTTTATGAAAATGCCCATCAAAATACATTTTTACAACATTCTGGTTATGTTGAACTATCGTTTTTGGATATTGAAAAAGAAGATGATAGAGATGAAATTTTTACAGAAAATGTTTTAGAAACCATTGATAGATGTTTAGAAAACGGATTTAATCTGGAAGACATTTGTATTTTGGTTCGCAAGAAAAAAGAAGGTGTTGCAATTGCTAATTATTTGAGTCAGCATCATATTCCTATTATTTCTTCAGAAACACTTCTTATTTATAATTCACCCGAAGTTGTTTTTGTAAACAACGTTATATCACTTTTAATTCAACCAAAAAATAATGAGCTTAAAATGGTTGTTTTAAATTATTTGGCGTCTTTATTTGAAATTGAAAATAAACATGAGTTTTTCATTAATCATTTAAACGTATCGCTCTCACAATTATTCAAAAGTTTTGAGGATTTTGATGTTTATTTAAACAATAATTATTTATTACAACTTCCTTTATTCGATTTGGTTGAAACCATTATTAGAAGCTTCGATTTAGTTAAAACAAATAACGCTTACGTTCAATTTTATTTGGATGTTGTTTTAGAGTTTTCAGAAAAAAAAGGATCTGATATTGCTAGTTTTTTAGACTACTTTGATAAGAAAAAAGAAACATTGAGTATTGTATCTCCTAAAGGACAAAATGCGGTTCAAATAATGACCATTCACAAATCGAAAGGCTTAGAATTTCCCGTGGTTATTTTTCCTTATGCCGATTTGGATATTTACAAAGAACTTAACCCGAAGGAATGGTTTCCTATAAATAAAGAAACGTATCATGGGTTTTCGCATACATTATTAAATTTTAATAAAGATTTTGAGAATTTTGATGGAGCAGGAATCGATATTTTCAATAATCATACATGTGAACAGGAACTTGACAATATCAATCTGCTTTATGTAACCTTAACGCGCGCGATTGAGCAATTATATATTATTTCAACTAAAAATACATCTTCAAAAAAAGAAGTAAATGACAAAAAGTATTCAGGTTTATTTATCAGTTATCTTGAATATATTGGTGTTTGGAACGATACACAAACCATATATTCTTTTGGAAAACCAGAAACTATTGAAAGTAAAACCAAAGTAGATTTAAAAGAGAATATTATTCAGAATACATTTATTTCAACGTCTAAAGAAATCCATAATATAAAATTTGTTACAAAATCGGGGTATTTATGGGATACTACCCAGCAAGAAGCCATTGAAAAAGGAAATCTTATTCACGATATGATGTCTTTCATAAAAACTAAAGAAGATATTGATTTTGTTATAAATGATTTTATTGATGCTTCCTTGATAAATAAGGAGCAAGCAAATGTTTTAAAAGAGAAAATGGTTGAAATTGTTAATCATCCATTACTTGAAAAATATTATGAGAATGATTTAAAAATATATAATGAGCGAGATATAATTAGTAAACAAGGTATTATTTTAAGACCCGATAAGATTGTAATAAATTCTAAAGGCGAGGTTGTGATTATGGATTATAAATCCGGGCTTGAAGATAAAAAACACATGCAACAATTACAATCATACCAAAATGTATTGGAAGAAATGAACTTAATAACGGTCAAGAAAATATTGGTTTATATAAGTGATACTATTTTTGTAAGAATAGTTTAATTTTAGTAATTATCAGCTTTGTAAGACAAATTAGCCGTTTTTTTGGTTTATAATTAGGTAAATTTGTCCTTCAATGGGTTTAAATATGATTAAATTGCCATTTTTTTATATATTTGTCTTTGTTAATAAAATTTAACAACTTACTTTTGTTTCAATTAACACTTAAAAATTAAACTATTTGAATATGAAAAATCTTAGCCGATTATTATTAGCTATGTTACTGGTATTTTTTATTAGTAACTCTAACGCACAAGACAAAAATAACCCATGGCAAATTTTTATTGGGGCAAATGCAGTAGATGCATATCCTTCTGGTGATGGAGGTTTATTTAGTGACACCTTTGGTGATGAACTTTTTAATGTTGAAGACCATTGGAATATTTTACCATCTTTATCTGCAATAACTGTATCTAAGTATTTAGGTAATGGTTTCTCATTAGGAGTTGGTGGATCTATAAACAAAATAACAAAATGGGGAGATATTAGTACTGGTCCAGATACAACAAACGAAGTTTCTGATTTATCTTACTATGCTGTTGATGGTACAATTAAATATAATTTCTTAGAAGGAACTGTTTTAGATCCTTATTTGGGAGTTGGTGGTGGTTACACTTGGATTGACGATATTGGAGCAGGAACCGTTAACGGATCAGTAGGTTTAAATATTTGGTTTAGCGAAAACATTGGTTTAACGCTTCAAACTTCTTACAAACATGCATTTGAAGATTATTTACAAACACATTTCCAACATTCAGCTGGTATCTCTATCAAATTTGGTGGAGTTGACACTGATGGTGATGGTATTTTTGATAAAGATGATGCTTGTCCAGATGTTGCTGGTATAGCTGCATTTAATGGTTGTCCTGATACTGACGGTGATGGTATTGAAGATAGCAAAGATTCTTGTCCAAACGAAGCTGGTTTAGCTGAGTTTAATGGTTGTCCAGATACTGATGGTGATGGTGTGGCAGATAAAGATGATAAATGTCCAACTGTTGCTGGTTTAAAAACTTTAGCTGGTTGTCCAGATGCTGACGCTGATGGTGTTGCTGATGGTGAAGATAAATGTCCTAACGTTGCTGGTCCATCTGCTAACGGCGGTTGTCCTTGGCCAGATAAAGATGGTGATAGTGTTTTAGATAAAGATGATAAATGTCCAGACGTTAAAGGTACTGTTGCTAACAATGGTTGTCCAGAAGTTTCTGAAGAAGTTCAAAAAACATTGAATGCTTACGCTAAAACAATCTTATTTGATACTGGTAAATCTACTATCAAAACACAATCTGAAGCTGTATTGGCTGACATCATTAAAATACTTAATGAGTACCCAACTGCTAAATTTACAGTAGAAGGTCACACTGACAGTGTTGGTAGCGATAAATTAAACCAAACATTATCAGAATCTAGAGCTTTATCTGTTAAAGATTACTTAACTAGCCATGGTGTTGATGAATTCAGATTATCATCTAAAGGTTATGGTGAATCTAAACCAATCGATACTAACAACACAGCTAAAGGAAAAGCTAACAACAGACGTGTTGAAATCAACTTAGTAAAATAATTAAGTTATAACAATAAATAAGTTTTATAAAAACGCTTCGGATATCCGAAGCGTTTTTTATTTTTATAAGATGACAACTTTCATTTTTGATGTATTAAAAGATTTAAAAAACCAACATATAAATCTTTCAGAATTAACCTTTGTTTTACCAAGTAAACGAGCTGGATTATTTTTAAAACATCAGATTCATAAAGTCAATGAACAAACCGCTTTTGCTCCTGCAATTATTAGCATTGAAGAATTTACGGAAGAACTATCGCAATTAAAAACCATTACTAATACAGAGCTTCTTTTTGAATTTTACAATGTTTATTGCTCTTTAACCAAAGATGAAGAAAAAGATTCATTTGAAGTATTTTCAAAATGGGCACAAATTTTACTTCAAGATTTTAATGAAATAGACCGTTATTTAATTCCTCAAAAAAAAATATTCAATTATTTAAGCGCTATTCAAGATTTAAAACATTGGTCTTTAGAAGAGAATAAAACCGATTTCGTTAAAAAATATCTGTCTTTTTGGAACAAACTTTATGATTACTATTCACATGTCTCACAGCAACTCTTAAACAAAAAAATAGGATATCAAGGCCTGGTTTATAGAGAAGCTGTTGAAAATTTAGAAACTTACATTCAAAACAATGCTGAAAAGCAACATGTTTTCTTGGGGTTTAATGCGCTTAACTCTTCCGAAGAAACCATTATTCAAGAATTGCTTCAAAATGATTTAGCTAAAATTTATTGGGATATAGATACTGTATTCATTCATAATGAGATGCACGATGCGGCATTATTTACTAAAGATTATAAATTTAAATGGCATTATTATAAAAACAATCCTTTTAATTGGGTAACTAATAACTATTCCACAGAAAAAAATATATCAGTTTATGGCATTCCAAAGAATATAGGTCAAGCAAAACAAATTGGGTTTATACTTAAGAATTTAAAAAAAGAAAAGAAAAATTTAGATAGCACTGCGGTTATTTTGGGTGATGAAAGTTTACTTATCCCTGTATTAAATTCATTGCCAGAGAATATAGATGCATTAAATATCACCATGGGATTTCCGTTAAAATCCATTCCATTGGCGTCTTTATTTGAACAACTTTTCCATATTCATAAAAAAACATCAGGCCCTTTTTATTACAAAGATGTTGTCAACATTATTTCACACCCCTTTATAAGACCCTTATTTTATGCAAATGATATTGATTTTGCTTCAGGAATGATTGATACCATCCATGAGAATAATCTAATTTACTTATCAATAGAACGCTTAAAAAGCTTTTCAGATTCAAATGTTGCTCTTATAGATTTATTGTTTTCTAATTGGAATTCTATTGATTCTGTATTAAAAAATTGTTCACAATTAATTTTAACGATTAAAAACACACTTGATAAAAACAAGGCAGCAAACTTGCTTTCTTTAGAATATTTATTTCGTTTTAACGTACTATTTAATGAGTTGTCTTTATTAAACTCCAAATACAATCACATACAAACCATCCAAACACTGTATGATGTTTATAAAGAACTACTAAACTCTGAAACTCTGGATTTTCAAGGAGAGCCTTTGCAAGGTTTACAAATTATGGGTATGCTAGAGTCTCGTTCGCTGGATTTTGAAACCGTTATCATTTCATCTGTAAATGAAGGCATTCTTCCGTCTGGAAAAAGCAATAATTCGTTCATCCCTTTTGATGTTAAACTAGAAAATAAGTTGCCTACTTATAAAGAAAAAGATGCTGTTTACACCTATCACTTTTACAGACTCTTACAACGTGCCAAAAACATACATATTTTATACAATACCGAGGCTGATGTTTTAATGGGTGGTGAAAAAAGCCGTTTTATAACGCAGTTGGAATTAGAAGGCATCCATCAAATAAACCATCAAATTATAACACCTTATGTGCCCATTATAGAAAAAGAATTAATTAAAGTTTCTAAAAATAAAGATGTTATAGAAAAACTGATTGAAGTATCTGAAAAAGGATTTTCTCCTTCATCATTAACTAATTATATAAGAAACCCAATCGATTTTTACAATCAAAAAATATTGGGCATTCAAGAGTATGAAGATGCAGAGGAAACCGTGGCGGCCAATACCTTAGGAACGGTTGTTCATAATACCCTAGAGGATTTTTATAAGCCTTTAATCGGTTCTTATTTGACTGTTGATATGTTAACAAAATTAAAATCCCAAATTCAGGAAACTGTTTCAAATCACTTTAAAAAAGTTTACAAAGAAGGCGACATTACCAAAGGCAAAAACTTAATCATTTTTGAAATTGCCAAACGGTATGTTTTTAATATTTTGAATTTAGAAATAGACAATTTAAAAGCAGGAAACATTATAAAAATAATGGCTATTGAAGCCAATAGCACTGTTTTAATTGATATTCCAGAATTACAATTTCCTGTGAATTTAACTGGTAAAGTAGATCGGATTGATGAGTATAATGGTATTACCAGAATTATTGATTATAAAACAGGAAACGTTCAACAAAACCAAGTTGAAATTGTTGATTGGGAAGACATAACCACCGATTATGATAAATACAGCAAAAGCTTTCAAATACTATCTTATGCTTACATGATGATGCTATCTGAAGAAATAAAACTTCCTGTAGAAGCAGGCATTCTATCATTTAAAAATTTAAATTCTGGTTTTTTAAGGTTTGCGAAAAAAGATAAATCTGGGAATGGGGCAAAAAAAGACTTTTTAATTACCCTAGACACTTTAAATGCTTTTCAAGATGAGCTCAAAAAGCTCATTATTGAAATTTGCAATCCCAATATCGATTTTGTAGAAAAGGAAATTAAAAAGAATTAAGCTGTTTTTAATTTTACATGTCCCGTAGTGCTGCAAACACTCATTTTTTCCAATAACAAATCCTTATTAACGGGTTTGGTCAAATAATCGTTCATGCCTAAATCAATAACTTTTTGACGTGTTTCTTGCATGGCATCGGCTGTTATCGCTATTATTGGTATAATTCCAATACGTTCACCTAATTCACCACTTCTAATAATTTTGGTAGCTTCATAGCCATCCATAATGGGCATCTGTAAGTCCATCAAAATAAGATTATAAATATCCTTTTTTAAGGTGTCCAATGCCTCCTGTCCATTATTTACAATAGTAAAACTAACATGTGAAAAACTTCCAAGAATTTGACGCATGACCATTTGGTTAAGCTTGTTGTCTTCAACCACCAAAACATGCAAGGGGATTAGTGTGGCTTTATTTTTTTGAACTTCATAAACAACTTCCTTTTCTATGGCAAAATTTGTTAAAGGCAAATCTATAAATATATCGGTTCCTCTATTGGGTTTACTTTCTAATACTATGGTACCTCCAAAGAGTTCCACTAAATGTTTTACAATGGTTAAACCCAAACCAATCCCGCCAAATTCTCGCTGGTGGTTAAGTCTCATTTGGTTGAAACTATCAAAAATGGCTTTTTGGTTTTCTGCATCTATTCCAATACCGGTATCGGAAATTCTGAAAGAAAAACGACAAATATTATTAGGTTGTTGAATACAATTAAGTTTAAAGCTAATGTGCCCTTCTTTGGTGAATTTCACAGCATTTGCCAATACATTATTTACAATTTGAATAAAGCGCTCTGGATCTCCCTGTACTTTAATTGGAATGTCTTTATCAATTTCAAATTTAAATTCCAGACCTTTTCTATGAGCTTCTTCGCTCCAATTTTCACTCATTTGATGTATTAAAATGGAGGGATTAAATACTTCTAAATTTAATTTAAGCTCATTTTTTTCAATTTTTTCAAAATCAATAATATCGTTCACATTGCTTAATAGGCTTAATGATGCATTTTTAATAATTTCGAATTGTTTACGGGTTTCACTATTTCCAATAGTTGCTAATTCATTTTCAGCTATTCCCATAATGGCGTTAATGGGCGTCCTTAATTCGTGGCTCATATTGGACATGAAATAGGTTTTTAACTGACTTATTTCTTCCGATTTTTGAAGAGCCACTGCTTGCGAGGTTTCTTTTTCTATCCTTAAATTCTTTATCAAATTTGTCATCGATAATGATAGAAAAATAACCTCAAGACCTGATCCAAATTTAGCGCTGTTTAATGTGTAAAAATTGTTAGGGAGTAAACTAAGATTATTCATTACAAATCCTAAAAGACCTATTACCAAAAAGAAGATTCCAATAGAGAAATACGAGTCTATGGCAATGCGCTTATAACGTATTGTAAACACGGTCGACAGAATTAATATTAAACTAAACAAACCGTTCAAATTGATTAAAGGATAGACTATTTCGAACGTCTTTGGACTTATAAAAAGCATAATGAACAATGCTGACAAAACAACATAAATAGCATTGTAAACTTTTTTAAAATCTTTTAAAAGTGTATCTACTTTTAAAAAGTGTTCACAGTATTTTAATAGGAAAAAATTAGATAATAATCCAGTAATAAGCACGGCCCTACTATTTAAATATCCGCCTTCCGGAAATATAAATTCAAATATAAAACCGTCAAGTGCAGATTGCATAAATCCAATAGAAAACACATAAAAGCCATAATACAAGAATGATTTTTCCTTTAAACTTGTGTAAAAAAACAGATATATAATGCCTGCTAGAAACAATAACCCGTAAAACAAACCAAGAAATAATTGTTGACTGTAATTCATCATCAAAAAAGATGTTTCCGTATATAGATTGAGAGGGATGTTTAAAGTTTCTCCATCGCTTTTAAAATGTAAATAAATTTGGTGGGTTGAATTTGGTGTCAAGTCAAGTTTAAAAACAGTGGCTCTGTGTTTTATTTGTCGTTCACTGGATGGAATTTTATCTCCGCTTTTAAAGTGTTTTACTTGGTTGTTCTCAATTTGGTACAAGTTAGCCACATCAGTCACTGGTCGTGCCGTTTCTAAATAATAAGTAGTTGGCTGTGATGTGCTATTGGTTATATTGAAACGAACCCAATAATTATTTGAAGTAAAACCAACACTATGGTTCTCTGATTCTAAAACATTATTGTAAAATAGCGAATCTTTTGAAACCTCATCAAGTGTCAAATCAAGATTGCCTGCATCGTAAAAATTGGCATATTCGTAAAGATGCCCTTTACTTTTCAAAGGGTCATAAATGGCATTTTGCGCAAATAATCCAAGACCTATAAAATAGGTTAATAGTAGTAGGTGCTTCATGTTTGGGACATTAAACTACTGTAAACATAGAAAAAAAGACCTTTAAAAAAGACTTTTTTGTATAAACTACTAAAAACATTGGTAAATTTAATCGATAAACGGCAAATTTTATAAGAATTAGTTTTCAAAAAGAAATGAAAAAGAAAAATGAATCTTTAACTTAATAAAGATTGCTAACAAAATATATTTGTTAGCAATAAAAAAACCTTCTTCATATAGCTAAGAAGAAGGTTTTTCAAAATCATTATTTTGAGTATAGTTTGGAAGATTTACTTCCCTTCTACTACTACAACAGAAAAAGGAGGAATTGTTACAATAAGTTTTCCTTTTTTTACTTCAAAACCTTTATAATCGGCTGGTTGTATTTTAGTTGGATTTTCAAATGAGTTGTGATCTTGCAATGCTTTTGAAGTCAACACTTTTGCAGTTATGCTTTTTACACCAAGTTCATTCATATCTATTTCAATTTTATTCTCTTTTTTAGAATCTACATTTACCATAGACACGTGAACCAATCCTTTATTGTCCTTTGAAGCAGAAACATTTAATGCAGGAAGCGATTTGTTGTTGTAAACATATAATGGCGACACAAACTTAATCGGAATCAGTTTAGCGTCTTGGTGTACTTTATACATTTCCATAACATGATACGTTGGCGTTAAAATCATCTTAGCTTCTTTAGTAAGGATGACGGCTTGTAACACGTTTACGCACTGCGCTAAATTTGCCATACGAACCCTATCGGCATGGTTATGAAATATATTAAGAGTTGAACCGGCTAAAACAGCATCTCTCATCGTATTTTGTTGATATAAAAATCCTGGATTTGAACCTTTTTCAACATCATACCAACCGCCCCATTCATCAACCACTAAATCAATTTTCTTGGCTGGATCATATTTATCCATGATAGCGGAATGCTTGGTAACTAACTCTTCCATTTTCAAAGCTTCACTCATGGTTCCAAAATATT
>Ga0307414_10001046_pt1 | contig 14148 bp, 9 predicted proteins | sample DK1Ometagenome_FD_203804 | JGI IMG/M metagenome (GOLD analysis project Ga0307414, IMG submission 203804) | Maize rhizosphere microbial communities from greenhouse at UC Davis, California, United States - DK15-O-3 | ecosystem: Host-associated > Plants > Roots > Rhizosphere > Soil | place: USA... | reverse complement strand
ATGTATTATCCTACATCTGAAACTCCTTCACCTCAAGACTTTTTTTCAAAATCAGTTTATGAATACAATTCAGCTGATGCCCTACAATCAAATAAGGTTTTTAAACTTAAGATAATAAACGCAAAACAATATAATGGCTTAGAAAATACAAATACTGAGTTGACCAGTATCGTATATGATAATTATAACAACATCAATTCATCAACAACCTACACAAAAGAAGGGTCAAGTTTAATTAAGACATATACTTTAAACAATACTTATGATAATTTATCCTCACCGTATATAATCGGAAGACTTTCAAACAGTGTGGAAAGCACTAATGTTTCAGGAAGTTTGATGACTAAGGAGGAGTCATATTTATATACAAACAATTTACTTACACAAATAAGTAAAAAAGGAAATAATACAGGCAGTATAATTGAAGCTAATCAATATGACAATTTTGGAAATATTATTACAAAAACGGTAACAGCTCCTGATCCTGCCACACCAAGGGTCATTAATTTCAAATATGACCTCTCAGGTAGATTTTTAATTAAGTATACAGATGTGGAGAGTCAGGAAACAAATTATGAATATAACGAGACTAGTGGTGTTCTTAAAAAAGTAACAGATCCATATCTTTTATCAACTTCCTACACTTATGATACATGGTTCAAAAAATTAACAGCCAAAAATGAGAATTTAAATAAAATCATTTCTTACACATATACCAAAAATAATAATAACTTAATTTTTACTTCACAAGGTGATTCAGGTGACTTAACTTTTACCGAAGAAACATTTGATGATTTAGGTCGAAAAATAAAGTCAGGAGTAAAGGATGTAAATGGTAATATTGCATATGTTTCATATCTGTATGATATAGATGATAGAAACTACAAAGTAAGTGAGCCCTACTTTGGCGGATCTCCTACACAATGGAATGAAACTAAATTCGATATTTACGGAAGACCAATACAAAATAATTCATTCAATTCTAGATTAAGTTCAATCAATTATTCAGGATTGACAACAACACTTACTGACGGACTAAGAGTTAAAGTGTCTACTAAAAATGCTACCGGAAATATTATTTCTATGCAAGAGAATACTGGAGGGATAATTAATTATCAGTATTATGCAAATGGCAACTTAAAACAATCAACTTATAATGGTGTTGATATAAAATTAGAGCAAGATGGTTGGGGAGTTACCAAGAAAACAATAGATCCTGCCTCGGGTGATTATCTATACGATCACAATGACCTAGGAGAATTAAAATCTGAAACCTCTCCTAATGGTGCAGTAACTACTACTAACCGTGATGCTTTTGGAAGGGTAACTAATAAAACAATAATCGGACCATTTACAGAGACAGAGACTGCCTATGAGTATAATAACATAAAATTACCAATACTTATAACTTTTACAGATCACTTAGAACCAAGTGGCTCTAACACGATAATTACAGATATAACCTATGATCCTATTTTCAAAAAACCTTTGGTAATTACAGAGAATAAGGTAGGTTATGCAAAATTCACAAAAACATATACTTACGACGATATTGGACGAGTGCTTACAGAAAGCAAAAAAGCGGAGGTTGGAACAAAATCTAGTATTGTAACTTTGAAGTATATTTATCAGTTTGGTTCCCTATATCAAATTCAAGATCAATTAACCTCTAAAGTATTGTGGCAAGTCAACTCATTAAATGCTAAGGGACAGGTAATCGAAAATATTATAGGTAACGGAATAAAAATGACAAATACGTATGATACTGATGGATATTTATCAAAAATACAGCATGACAAAACTATTACTCCTGTCCAAAATATCATCACCCTTACTACAAAATTTGATAAGAATAATGACAATCTGAAAAATCGTATAAATAGTGCGTTTGGGGATTGGACTGAAACGTTTAAGTACGATGATTTGGATCGACTAACAGAATTTACAAATGAAAATGGTGTTCAAGAAATACAAAATTATGAAGCTTCTGGTAAAATTAAAGATAATGCACTAGGAACTTATAATTATGCTGTGGCTACAAAACCAAATCAAAATACATCTATTACACTTACTCCTGAAGCTGCAGGATATTATGCAAATAGGGAAGGAATTTTCAATGATAATATGGAAGGTAAAGGGGTATGGCAATCTGGATCAGTTCAAAACACAACACCATACACTTATGATGAAACCAATTTACATAGTGGTAAAACTTCATTAAAGTTTTCTAATACAACATCATCCTCGCAATACATATCTTCAAATAAATGGATCTCAATAGATAACGCAGAGCCTACAGAATATACGTACTCAGCATGGGTTTATTCAGACAATCCTGTCGCAGAAATATATTTGCTAATGAAGACTCCCCAAGAGCAAAATTCATTCACTGATTACGCAAGGATTAGAACGCCTAAAACATATGGTAAATGGAAGTATATTCAAGGGGATATTTTAATTCCTCAAGGAATTAAAATATTAAGCTTACAGCTACATAACAAAAGTACTGGCAACATCTGGTTTGATGATTTGCAAATACGTAAAACTTCAATTCCGACAACATTAGAGCGAAAATTAGTTGTTGATTATAATGCTTTTAAAAGCCCCTCAAAAATAGAAGAATCGGGTGTTGAGAAAATTAACTTTACCTATAATGATAATAATCAAAGAAGTACCATGTTTTATGGCGGCTTCGAAGATAAACTTTTAAGGCAATACCGTAAATATTATTCTGCTGATGGTACTATGGAAATAAAAGAAAACAGCGATACAGGTAACCTTGAATTTGTAACTTACATAGGAGGTGATGGATATTCTGCGCCAGTTGTGGCAAAAAGCGACGGGATCTTAGCGCCAAATTATTTATATTTACACAGAGATTATCAGGGAAGCATTATGGCAATTACTGATGATAACGGATTGGTAGTTGAAAAAAGGTTATTTGATGCTTGGGGAAATATAGTTAAAGTTCAAGATGGAGCAGATAATAATCTTAATGGATTAACCATTTTGGACAGAGGATATACTGGACATGAGCACTTGCAGAGTGTAGGTTTAATTAATATGAATGCAAGATTGTATGATCCTAAGCTTCATCGATTTTTATCCGTTGATAATTATATTCAGGATCCTTTAGATACCCAAAATTATAATCAATATGGTTATGTATATAATAATCCTAACAAGTATGTTGATTTTTCTGGTAACTTAGCCCAAAGAAATGGACCTGGAGATTCAAAAGGCGCTACACATCCAACAGAATTAGACGAGGTTATTGTTAGCCGAAGAAGCCCAGCTGGATATCGCGAATCTTACGGTCCAAGTTTAGTAATGAGTCCATTTTCGGGGATTACTGGAAATGTATATGGGATGGGACGTAATATCAGTTCAGGTAATGCATCATCAACAAATCAAACTGTATCTGTTGGTGGGACTTCTGGAATAACTGGAGCGGCGCCAACAGCTAGCAATACTTGGGCAGTAGCAACTTTAGCTTTTATTTCATATGATCTCGTGATTCCAGACCCCAGTGATGTGCTTTGGCCAAAATGGGCAGGATATGCAGTAGCAGAAGGAGCTATTGCAGTTTATTTAAATTCTAGCGATTACGTTGAAAAAATGAATGCCGAAATTGATAGAATATCAAGAAAAAAATACTTAAAGACTGGATTTGTTTATGAATTAACAGTTAATAAAAGTGGAATTTATCAAAATGTAAGGGGAATGAATGTGTATTTGGAGGCAGGCGATGTCTGGAAATATGGCGAAACTACCGGAACAAGGTATTCTGGTTCAGAATTAAGAACAATGGTTAATGGAGGAGTGACACAGACATTCTTATATGCTGGAAACCAAATGGATATTAAAATAAAGGAAAAATATTTAATATACGGTTACTTTTTAACACATGCTTATTTACCGCCTGGAAATAGAATCTTTAGATAAAAAAATATGGAATTTTACGTAGGAACACAGTTCTCCAAAGAATTTACTTTTGAATTAGGAAGCAAAATTAGAAATGATTTTGAAAAAATTTTAAATGATTGCTTTACGCAAAAAAGTTATCATTATGAAATAAATAAAATTTATGTCGACTTTATTTGTGTATCAAAAGAATTTGATGCTTTTATTTCAATTAAACCTTTAAAAGTAAATAAAAAAGAATGTGCAATTGAATATGAAATAAAACTTGATTTTGAAACTTTATATAATTCTATTGATGCAGATCTAATAAAAAATATCTCAACTGCATTATTAGATCAATCTAAAGAAATTTTCAAAAACAAGAAAATTAAAGATTTTGAATCGCAAATTTACATTAATGATTTAACGGAGTGCTTAAATCAGTCAAAGGCATTATTATGATAAAAAAAGATAAGCTCGTCGCGGATCTATTAAAAATAAAATCTTTAATTAAGTTTGAAAAAAACGAGGATATTCCGTATTCAGGAATTTCAGATAATAATATAAGATTGGAATTAAACAAACTCATCGATAGTAGCGTTGATGAGTTTGTTTCAAAAGTTGAAAGTGGAGCGACAGATCGTGATTTTCAAGAATTAATACAAAAAGGACTAATTAGATTTGATCGCTTTGAACTTGATACAGATGATAGAGAACGAGTGTGTCTTTATTATGAAGAATTGATGGACGTAATCAATTTAGAAAGTTCAGGAGGAATTATCAATAAATGGATGTATGGTTTTGAGTTTTAATCTCTATGACTAATAAAAATCATCTCCAATTATAGAATGATGGATAATTTTAAGCATCTCGAATAATAAATGTCAAAAAATGAGAAGTTCAGTAAAAATACTGGGATTATAATAACCATACCTTATTCACAGAAAATATAAATCTTTGAATAGCGCCTTAAAAGCAAATCATTTTGCTGAAGTAATCTTAAATTCATTTTATCTACTGTTAAGAGAATTGCAATTAAAACTAAGGAAAAGACAATAAATAAGAAACTTAAATTCAAATTATCGCCCAGCAATTGCAAAAAAATCTTTAATAAGTGTTTAGATAATTGAACGCTTCCTGTAATAAAAAGCAACTTTAACTATATTGAAATTATGTAAAATTAAGTTTTGTGGTAGAATCGTGGCACATTTAATATTTCAAAATAGAAGTCACATAAAATGAATGTTTACCGAAGTTAGGTTCGAATCTGCAGCTGATTTCTGTAAGTATTCATAATAGTACTACTACTTATAAAAGTATATATTTTATTATCAGGTAACGCTCAAATTTGGAAGTATTTTAGATGTATTTGCTTAGTATGTCAAAAAGAAACGACTGATATTTTTTAAATGTAGCTTTATCTTTTACTCCACGAAATAACAAAAAGAAAACCAAGGTAGGACGTGCTGGATCAGCCTGTTCAAAAGACTACGGCATAATGTTTTGCTCGTCCCTCACAAACCACCCTTCGGGACTTATTCCGTTTCCTTTTGTCATGTCTGCATCCCGTCCTTTATCATTGCTTTCTTTTTCTTTTTTCCGTTTTTCTGTTTCTTTGGAAACATATTTTTATTGGTACTTGTGCAGGCTCAATTATCTCTTCAACGTTTGCCTGAAATAAAATCGCAAAGTTTCCGGAAAAACCATAAAACCATAAAACTATAAAAGCATATTTACATTTATATGCTTTTAAAAACACTTTTACAAATAGGTAAAATACCTGCAGGCTTGCAGACTTACATATCTGAATGCCTGCAAGCCTGCAGGCCAACATACTTACCTGCTTGTATTCCTGCAAACTTGCATATTTGTATACTTGAATGCTTGCATTTCCTCATGCTTGCTTACTTGCACTCCTGCATACCTGAGTCTTTTCTTCTAAGAAAACATTTTAAGATACACCTCAATTATTGCATCATAGATCTCCCCGCAGTATGCTGGAGTAACCAATAACACTGCTGTTGTATGATAAGGATCCGCTTTATTCAGATATATCTTTAAAATAAATTACAATAACCATTACAATAAAAAAAGGGCATCAAGCCCTTTCATTAAATCTATCTCTAAAAAATATTACCACAAAGGTAATGGCAAGTTGTGTTTTGAGATGCTTGAAATGAATTCAGCATCTCAAAACAACTTGCCCTGCGGGGCTGGAAAACGTCTCCAAAGTCGCCGTTTTGTTAAAATTACAAATAGAAACAAGTTAATTAGTATTGTTATTGCTTTCATCTAAATGTATTTGATAAAGCCTGTCAAGCAGTTCCGCTTCTTCCAATGGGATTAGCATTTCAATTATTTTAAGCAGGCTTCCAACATATCTTTCAGTATTTATATTGCTCTCCATACTCACATCAATTCCGTCAAGAGCAAACTTTGCTGTTTTGAGCAGATCCAATATCATGCAGAACAGGTCTCTATATCCTTCCACATTGATTTCAATATTGTGCAAATCATTTCTGGTTTCTACAGCTGGCTTGAGAAGCACAAAATACTGCTTTGGGTTTTCTATAAACTCATTTAATTTGATTTTACCATTTTCCATAATCTTTATTTTTAAATCAATTAATCATTTATCTAGCGTGCTTTTTTAAATTTTCATCATGTCGTATTTTTAAAGTTTTCATCAGGACTATTAAAATATATATACACAGATTCTAAAAACAGTCTTACGAGTCCAAACCATGTCATGAGGTCAATGTACTGTTTGAGTTCAGGATTGTTTTCCAGTTCTACAGCACTTTTTAAATCAAAGTCTAAGTTTTGAATTCTCTGTTTAAACTTTTGATAATAGTCAATTCCAACCACCGTTATAACAACAAAGAGCAGGTCATGCACAAATTGTGAGCAGTTAATCGATTTTAAAATATACCTGAGACTATCGAACTGCTTATTTTTTGGATTTGGATTTTCTTTCAGTTCATAACAAAAATGTATAAGCAGTTGCAGGCAAGACAGCAGTCCTGCCGTCTTGACGTCCTGTATCTCAGCATCAGCGATTTCAAGATCGCCTGAAAGCAGTTCTTTCAAATCGTATTCCTGCAAAAGGTCAGGATATCTGTCCAGCAACAGATCAAGCTTGGGATTTTTCAACTTTTCGAGAAGTTCTGAAATCCCGCTTTCCAGATTCTTTTTTGGATTCTGCAGGAGCATATTGAGTGCTGTCTTTGCCTGTTCTGCTGATTTTACAATTGTTTTTTCTTTCTTAAAGTTTTTATTTTTTTTCATATTAAAAATTATTGTTATTAAAGTTTAGAGCGTGCTGATACGGGATTGCATTAACGCAATCCTATTTCTCTGGCAGTGCTTCTTTTTTAATCTTTTCAACGCCTCTCTCACGCATAAGCTCCCCTGCATCAAGCATTTTGATTAAATAAACATAGGGAGTCATAAGGTCGTAATCAAATTCTTCTTCGTGGGGAGACAATGAAAGCTGAGTGACTTCCCATATGAAGAATTCAAATTCTTCCAAAGTATTCTCAGAAAACGCTTTCTTAAATACAAGAAAAGGATTGTCAAACTCCTGCTTGGTCAATGAAGAGAGATGAAATACGTCTTCACTTCGGGCTGACGCTTTCACTTTCCACTTTTTACTTTTTGTTTTCAGACAATGACAGACCCGTAGAAAAGAGCAGATTGTAGAATAGAAAACAAAAACTTCGCAGGGGTTATCCTGTTTATAGATTTTTCTCCTATGACTGTGAATTACTGCTTCACTTAAAATATTTTTATGGTAATCAAGATGAGCAAAGTCAAAAAAGGATTCAAGGGCATAAAATGGATTTGCTGTCTCATAACCTGACCAAGGATTAATTCCAAATGATATATTATTCTTTTTCATAATTTCATAATTTAGGTTCATTATCCGCTTGCTCACTTCTACTTTCATGATCATTTAAAATCTCCAAATACAGCGTATGGAGTTTATCGAGTCCTTCCGCTTCACAGCAAGGCAGAAGCTGTATAGCAATTTCCAAAACGCTAGTAAGATGGAAAGTGGGATCCTCGATCTGGCTGGAATTTTCAAGACCGGAATTCTCCAGTGTATGCAGTGCTATTTTAAGCAGATCCTGTACAGTGAAAATCAAATGCGTGTAGCGTTTAAATTTTAGATCGGCATAATAAATACCTTCTTTCTTCCCTTGTGGAGTTAGGGTTCTGAAAAAGAAACTGTCTTTGAGTTCTCTTATAAAATCATCAGCCCTTTTGTTTTCATGTGTTTCCATAATTGCTAATCATTTGTTTTCTCAGTTTCATTTTCAGCTTCATTAAGCCTTTTGATTTCATTTTGAATCATGATATCCGCCTGCTCTCTAAATTTCCCGCATCTTTCTTCGAGCAACTGGTAAAGTATATAATCAACGTCGTTACACTTGCTGAAACGCAGGAAATTAGGCTGTTGCTTAATCAAATTGAATATGGACTTTTCTTCCTTGGTTTGGCGGGGAAAAAAATCTGCAGTTATGCTCGTAAAGTATTCGCAGAGCATAAAAAGATATTCTAATGCAAAATGATTTGGAGTGTAGCCAGTAAAAACACGAATTAAAGACAGGCAGGTCTGCTCCACTATTTGATGAAGAGCGGACATTTTTACTTCATCCGAACTCGAAACATCATCATCATTGTATACCCAGTTCCAGATTGTAACAATAACATTGCTCCTTTGTCCTGCATAATTTGATGCGGATTTTAAATTTCTTTTTGGGGTTTCAGAAATATTTAAATACGGAGGTTTATTAATGTCCTGAAATAACAGCTCCCCTTTCTGCATAATCTGCCAAAAGAAAAACTCTTGGTCTTGGCAGAGATTTTTAAGACTTTGTACACGGTGTATAAGAACAGTAGCAGTCAAACAGCCTTCAGTCTTTGTTTTTATCTTATCACTTATGTCACTGGCAGAGTTTTCTATAGTTTCATAAACAAAGACTAAAAGGTATAAATGAATATGCTCTTTCTGTACTCCTTTGTCAGGATTAAGTATCCTGCTCGAACTGTAAGTGTTTGCATGTCTGCCAAAACAATAAATAGCAGATGTTTTAATGTGTCCTGTAATTACTTCAAGTAATTCTTTTTGCTGTGAAAATTCAATTGCATTCATAATTTTAATTTTTTAGTTAATATTTGTGTGAAAAATTGTATTTTTGTTTAACACACAGGCAAGTAAGTGATTAGTCGTACTGTACCGTATCAATTTGTATTGTACCGTACAAGACTTTTTCTATATCATACAGGAGACTTACATTTTTATTCTTAATTATTATCTTTGAGCTATGAGTACAGTAACAAAACCAAATCACATAGGACGAAAAATCAGTCGTATTCGTGAACTAAAAGACATGAAACAGGAAGCTTTAGCCCAGGCTATGGGAACAAATCAGCAGGCTATTTCAATTATGGAAAACAGCGAGACAATTGAAGAAGAAAAACTTATCGAAGTAGCAAAGGCTTTGGGAGTAACTGTTGAAGCAATTAAGAACTTTACAGAGGAGGGCGTGTTTAATTACTTTAATACTTTTACCGAAAATGATTTCAGTAATAGTCAAGGTGCTAATTTTGGGAACAATAATACATGTACTTTTAACCCATTGGATAAATTAATCGAATCTCACGACCAGCAGATCAAACTTTACGAACGTTTGGTTCAAGCTGAAAAAGACAAAGTCGAGTATTTGGAAAAATTACTAAAAGCAAAATGATGCTTTTATAAAAGATATATTAATTCCAAAAAGAGACTTTCGAGTCTCTTTTTTGTTATCAAATATTTGCATACATCATAAAATGAAATACCATTAATAAAACTATAAAGCTTAGAGTAAAGAAAGAGATTGACAGGGAAAGTGAGCTTAAAGTATTAAAATTAAAAGGGACATTAATTACTAAAGGCTATACAGAAATTATTCATATTGAAGATGAAAATGAAGATTTCTATGTGAACACTTTTTCAACTTCTACAGACCAAAAAAAAGAAGCAGAAAATTATATATTAGATTATATTTCTTCTCATAACGTAAATGAAATTATTACATTACTCAGCACTGTTAAGTAGTGTTTTTTTTAACTTCAATTGATAGAGATAGAAACAAAATTATTTTTGACTGATTACTAATTAATTTACATATAACAATCATGTATAATAATTATATAATATTATAATTAATAATATTAAACTTCCATACCTAAAAAATGTCCCAATAATTGACAAAGGAATTTTTATTAAATATTACTATAATAATTTAATATTTGGAGGAGTAAACATTGACTCCATTAAAATCAATGCAAGGACAAGTACTGGGGAAAGTTTGGATATAAAAAAATCAAACAAACAATTGAATTTGGACATAACTAAAGAACCATTTATTGAATTTGAATATAAAGGAATTTTATATTCTATGGAAATTACTAGACAAAATTCCTCTTTCAAATGTATCATTAAAGAAAATATTAAACCAACACTAATACTTAAAAAAAATAAAGAGCTGTAATAATATTTTAAATAAATTACTCAACTGACATTGGAAATACTTTATTTATACTTTCAAAAAATGTCAAAATAGGTATCAAGTGTTCGATTGCAAACCCTGACACTCCACGAAAATCAATAACAATGTTGGGCTATCAGGGATTACAGTCGAACACCTTGTGCCAATTTTGATTCTATTTAATGAGATTTAAAATACCTAATTGATTGATATATAATAATTTACATTTGACCTATTATGACTTTTATTTTTTACTTTAAAATATTTACTTAATGATTGGTCAATAGGTAGTATCAAAAATTAGGCGTAAAAATGTCTATTTCTAATGCTTGAGGGTTTATCGAACACAAATTGTTCAGCCGCTCTTGAGTTCAAGCTTAGCCTATATAATATACTATAAGAAATTTCAAAGTAATTATTAACTATCTCTAATTTATTTATGTTTAAATATGACAACTAAATTCCTCTAGTCAGATAGAGCAGCTCCATTGTTGAAAACATTTCGTATTGAATATGTAATTTTTCAAGTAGGATAATTAAATTTTAACATCTTAAAACTTCTGGTTAGCCTTCATGCAAAATAACGTAACTACACTTTCTACTAACCTGAAAAATTTAAATTTAAATATTGTAAAATAAAAAACAACCTTCAGGTTGTTTTTTATTTTACTAGATATGACTATAATCCCTGATTATGTGTAAATATTTAAATGGAAATATTAATCACTAACACATCTGATACATTACCATTGATTCTCGGAAAAATATTTATCTACATAACCAAAAACTATGGATAGATTTGAATGCTAATTCGTAAAATCTTTTTATTAAAAGAACTACTTTCGGTTTGATTAATTTCTGTTGAATCTTATCTGTATAATTCTAACTATTGAAAATATCCCCAATTGTTTCATCAAGTAGCTCGATATTCAAAGGATTGTGTGTTATTTTGTAAATGTTTTTGTAAATGTCAATGCCTATAAAATCACCATCCTCCAAATCCTTAATATGAAAATATTCTTTATTGTTTATAAAAACAGAATAAACATTAGACGGGTTTAAAATTATTTTCTCTTTCTCGTTAAGAAGATTTTCGATTTTCTGATAATCAGGATTATCAAAAAGAGCTTTTTTGAAATTTGATGTATCAATTTTACTAGTGTCAATATTATCTATTTTATTTCCGAATAATGAGTAACCACTTATTGTACCACTTGACACATAGATTTCGCAAGGTACAAAATTTAATGTTTTTTTATCATACACTTGTATGTTACAAAGCTTAAAATCACTTTCATTTTCTCTATCGTATTTTTTCAAAATAGTAGAATTAAAAGTAAAAGCTATAAAGCCTGGAATATCACTTGCTCCAATTATTACTCCTTTAAAAAGTCCATCTTTAATTTGATTTATCAAATTAAAATATGGAACTGGGAGTTTTGTTATTATATTTTGAAGCAATTGAATTTCTTTATCCTTTATTTTTGTTCTTTTAAATATTGCAAACATAGCTATTTATTAAAATTTAGTAAACCAGTTATAATTTCCGAACCATCCAACTTCGCTTTTCATACCAGCACGTAAAAAGTTATAACGATAAGGGTCAATAAGTGAATGCTGTACAGTATTAACTTTCCATACATTAACACGATTATTTATCATCCAATTTGGAAGATTATAAGTACGTTGCAACCTTTGCGTTAAAAACACGTGATGGAATTCTGTACTAATTCTTTGTGATCCTGTTGAAGTCGGAATTTTTGCTAATGTTTCCGTACCACCTCTTGCAGCTTTATATTGGACGAAAGTTTTTCCACCCGTAAAAGCAGAATTGACAGTATTTTTAACTTCTGAAAATATGACCCTTTCACCTGCGGATGTAACCAAACTAGCAGCTTTAGTCATCGGAATTGCACTAACAATTTTCATGTTCGATTCAAATCCAGATAATTCGTTACCGTATCTATCAGTCCCGGCAACATTCCCCATTATTCCATCCCAAGCAAGAGCCAAAGGATTAAATTGATCTGTTTCGTAAACAAATCTACTAAAATAATCTAAAAAACTACCACTACCATCACCACCGTAATATTGGCCACTTCCTGTAGTATTTAAATTTTTACTCAAATTTGGTTGAGGCCTAGGATTATCATTCCCATTTTTGCCCCAAAACTTATTCCAGCTTCTACCCCAACTATTAAAGTTCAAATTTTTCTTGCCCCATTCCGTGATACCTAAATCGCGGCCTAACTCTCCTAAATCTGTACTAATTCCTGTACCACTGCCATTATTTACTCCTGGTCCTCCCGAACAGCCTTCGCAAATATCACCACTTGGATCTGTGTATATTAATGGATTATTTAACACATAGCCATATTGATTGTAATTCTGGGTATTAGTTGGATCCTGAATGAAATTGTCTGCCTGCAAAAATCTATGAAGCATCGGGTCATATAGCCTGGCATTCATATTAATAAGCCCTACACTTTGTAAATGCTCATGACCAGTGTACCCTCTGTCTAAAACTGTCAGCCCGTTAAGAGTATTCCCAGCTCCATCCTGCACTTTTATAATACTTCCCCAAGCGTCAAAAAGTCGCTTTTCAACCACATTTGCATTATCATCTGTTATGGCTAAAATACTTCCCAGATAATCTCTGTGTAAATATAAATAATTTTGCGTTGTACCATTACTTTTTACGACAATTGGTGCTGAATAAGCATCTCCTCCAATATAGGTTATAAATTCAATAACACCTGTTTTTATATTCTCCCTGATCTCCATTGTACCATCTGCCGAATAATGTTTTCTGAGTGGCCTTTCCAATTTATCTTCTAAACCACCATAATACATGGTGCTGCGCTGACTGTCATCATTGTACGTAAAACTTAATTTATCGACACCTGTTTCTTCTATTTGTAGCGGACCTTTAAAAGCATTGTAAGTAACATCAAGCTTTCTTATAGAACTAATAGGATCACTTGTTTTTCGAATCTGTACATCATCATACCAGATATTCCCCAATCCATTATTATCTAGACGCAACATCAGTTTTTTTACATTTGCAGGTACCAAAACAGTCTTACTAATTTTTGTCCACGAGCCTACTGTATTATCTACAACATTATCTGCGGTATCGCTACTGCCATTTGGATTATCTCTCATGAATAAAAACATTTGTGCCTGAGGATTATCGCTATAAACCCAAGCTGAGTACGTGTATTCAGTCGGTACGGCATTATCGATTTCAATCCATTTGTCTGCAAAGAGATATTGTTCAGTCGGAGTGCTATTAGCTAGTTTTAATGTTGTTTTGCCCGTTGCATGCGGTGTCTTTGTATCATCATAGCTAAAAAAATCGGTGTTTGGATATTTTTCTTTCCCCCAACCTGATTTATCCTCCATACTATCATTAAAGATTCCTTCCCTATTGGCATAATATCCTGTGGCTTCCGGGGCAAGTGTTATGGATGTATTTTGATATTTTTTAATGGGATCATAATCGTATATACCTATATTATTGCTAGTTATTTTTCCTGAAGCATCGTAAGTTTGCTCTTCCTCAATACCTAATTTATTGGTAAACTTCTTTAACCTGTTTATCTCATCGTATTTGAAAGCTTCGGTGTAATTTCCAAATGAGCTATTAATCCTGTTATCCAGATTATCCGTGTTTTTATCAAATGCTGTAGTGAGCGTTAAAATG
>Ga0307414_10001045_pt1 | contig 14151 bp, 15 predicted proteins | sample DK1Ometagenome_FD_203804 | JGI IMG/M metagenome (GOLD analysis project Ga0307414, IMG submission 203804) | Maize rhizosphere microbial communities from greenhouse at UC Davis, California, United States - DK15-O-3 | ecosystem: Host-associated > Plants > Roots > Rhizosphere > Soil | place: USA... | reverse complement strand
CATTTTCCCTATTGTGCAGCGCAACATACTCGTTAAAACTGGCGACAAGTTCTTCGTTGGAGATGCGTTCGGCGGGAGTGAAAAGGCCGGTTGCGGAAATGACCGGCTGCGGGATGTGCGACATGGTGACTCTCGTGTCTTATCGTTTCAGGACACGATGATTAAGCTCCGCTGCGCCATCGCGCAACGCCCCGAAGAAGCTGAACGGTCGCCGACACCATGGTTAACCTGCCACTAACCAATTCGGTGGCAGACTGTTTGATGCAGGCCTCCGGGGGGATGGTTCCCCGGGCGCCGAGCGGGAGCATGACCATGGCGACGCGTTCAGGACCGGCCGCAGGCGACCTGTCCCTTTCCGAGATCAAGGAATTCGCGGGCTTTCCCGCGGCGACCCAGCGTTACATCCGGCGTTCGCTCGACATCGGGCTCGAACGCGACGACGCGATCTTGCGCTGGTCGCGCGACATGGTCGAGGAAACCGCGATCCGCGTCCAGGCGCGCGTCTACCAGCGGCTCGGCGAGATCCGCACGAACATCCCCGACGACAGCGGGCTAGACGCGCTCGAACATTTCATGGCGCCGCTGATCGCGGTGTCGGCGTTCGACCTCGGGCAAGACCGCTTGCCGGCCTTCGCCGCCTACCGCTTCCTTTACGAACGCCTTCTCGGTGCACATGTGCGGCCGTGGCTGCCCGGCGCCTTCTGCGCCGCGGCGTCTTTGCCGCACCTCCACCCCGACAAGCGCAAGATATTGCTCCAGTCGATCAGCGAAGCCGCCGCGACCGCGCCGGGCTGGTCGGCGCGCGAGCCGAGCTTCTACCCCGAATGGATCGACAAGATCGACGAGACCAAACCGGCGAACTGACAATCCGGTTTTTTGAGGCGGGTTCGGCCGGATGACGGATAGGAGGAAGCCCGTACCCCTTCCCGAAACTCTCGCCCGCCCGCCGCTGGAGTGGCGACGATTCCGTCCGCGTGCATGGCGCCTACAGCATGTATTTCATCTTGATCGATTGGCGCATGTCGCCCGAGACCGCGAAGCTGGCGGATTTGAAGCTTGGCGGCCCGACGGTGATCGTGGGATTGCGCGAAAAGCCGAAGCCTTCTTTGGGCAGGAAGATCGCCTTGTCGAGCTTGTTGTTCCCATTCTCGTCATGGACGACCGCGATCGCATAGGTTCCCGCGGCGGGCGCGTGGACGGCGAAATTCCCCGCGTCGGCGGCCTTGACCGCCATGCGCACCGATCCTGCGTCCTTGCTGCAATCGGGAAAGGCCTTGCGGTTCGTGGTCAGGCAGACAAGCACCTGCCCTTTCGTGCTGCGCAGCCCGGTGACGCTGACCTCAACCGTCGGCGGCGGGGCGGCGGCGGTCAGCAGCATCGGGAAAAGTGCCAAGCCCGATATCCGTGCCGCACGCCTTGTCCCAAAAGCGGAAATAGAGACCATAATTCCCCCGGTAGGCGGCATGATGCGCCTGATGATGCGTTGCGGTTATCAGCCATCGTCCCGCCGGTCCATGGACAAGCGCGCGCGGGAACATCTCCCACCCCATATGATTGCCGACGCCCATCACGGTCATGATCGCCAGCACGAGGCTGAGCATCCCGACGTGGATCGGAATGACGAATACCAGCGCGGGCACGACGACGGCGCCGGTGATCGCTTCCAGCGGATGAAAACTCATCGCCGCCCAGGCCGTCGGCGGGCGGCTCGCGTGGTGGACGGCATGCGCGATCCGGAACAGGCGCGGGCGGTGCATCCAGCGGTGGGTCCAGTAGAACCATGTGTCGTGGAGCAGGAGATAGGCGAGGAGGCTGACGGGCAGATACCACAGCGGATAGGCATGAAGCTCGGTATAGATGCGCGTCCAGCCATGCTCCCGCCATCCCCAGGCGACGATGCCCGCCGGAACCCCGTATATCGCAGCGCTTGCGAGGCTCCAGCCGATCTCGCGCTTCATCTGGGGCTCGAGCCCGTTATAGAGGCCGGGGCGCGTCAAGCGGGTCGCCAAGGCGAAGGCGCCGCTCGTGATCAGATAGCGCACCCCGACGATCGCGGTCATCGCAAGCGCGGAAAAAAGGATCGTCCAGCCGGTCATGGCGCGAGGCTAGCCGTTCGGCACCATGTTGCAATCGCTTTGCGCCGGCGCGCCGGGGTGGCTAAGGCGGACTCATGGTGGGGCAGAGCATCGATAAATGCGATATCGCGATCGTCGGCGGCGGGCTCGCGGGCGGACTCGCGGCGCTCGCCCTAGCGGCGAAGCGGCCCGACCTCGACATAAGACTGGTCGAGCCGGGACCGGTCGGCGGCAATCATGTCTGGTCCTTCTTCGACAGCGACATCGCGAAAAGGGACCGCTGGCTCGTTGCGCCGCTCGTCCGCCATCACTGGCCGCGCTACGACGTCCGCTTCCCCTCGCACGATCGCAGTCTGCGCATGGGCTACAAGAGCATTACCGGCGATGCGCTCGCGGAGGCAGTCGCGGCGGCGCTGCCCGCGGGGCACATCATACCCGACAAGGCGAAGCATGTCGCGCCCGACCATTTGCTGCTGGCGCGGGGCGGACGGCTGTCGGCCAAGCATGTTATCGACGCGCGCGGCGCCGGGAAATTTCCGACGCTCGATTGCGGCTGGCAGAAATTCGTCGGGCAGGCGCTGACCGTGCGGGGCGGACACGGCGTCGAGCATCCGGTCGTGATGGACGCCGCTGTCGAACAGGCGGACGGCTATCGCTTCGTCTATCTGCTCCCGTTCGACGCCGAGACGATATTCGTCGAGGACACTTATTACAGCGATAATCCCGACATCGACATATCCGTCATCCGCGAACGGATCGCCGCCTATGCCAGGGCGCAGGGCTGGGAGGTCGTGGCGACGACGCGCGAGGAGACGGGCGTGCTCGCGGTGGTGGTCGCGGGCGAGTTCGAGCGGTTATGGCCCGCATCCGACCGCACCGCACGGATCGGCGCGCGCGCCGGCATGTTTCATGCGATGACGGGCTATTCGCTGCCCGACGCGGTGCGCACCGCCACTGCGCTGCCCGCGCTGGTCAGCCACCCCGACCTTCCCGAGCGACTTCGCGAACGCGCCGCGTCGGCATGGCGGCACCAGCGCTTCTATCGCATGCTCGGCGCGATGCTGTTCCGCGCCGCCGAGCCGGACGAACGCTACCGCATCTTCCAGCGCTTCTATCGCCTGTCGCCCGGCCTGATCGCGCGTTTCTATGCGGGGCGCTCGTCGGCGGCGGACAAGCTGCGCATCCTGTCGGGCAAACCGCCGGTGCCGGTCGGGCGCGCGCTCGCGGCACTTCGGCGCTTGGACTGGAAATGAGTCGCCGCGCAATCGTGATCGGCGCCGGCTTCGGCGGCCTTGCGCTGGCGATCCGCCTGCAATCGGCGGGGGTCGAAACGACGATCGTCGAGGCGCGCGACCAACCCGGCGGGCGCGCCTATCACTGGAAGCGCAAGGGCTTCACCTTCGATGCGGGGCCGACGGTGATCACCGACCCGCCGTGCCTCGAAGAGCTATGGGCGCTCAGCGGACAGGATATGGCGGCCGATGTCGACCTGATGCCGGTGATGCCCTTCTACCGGCTCGATTGGCCGGACGGGACGAGCTTCGACTATTCGAACGACGAGGCCGCGCTCCGCGCCGAAATCATGGCGCTGAACCCTGCCGACGTTGCCGGATACGACCGCTTTCTCACCTATTCGAAGGGGGTCTATGAGCAGGGTTATGTGAAGCTGGGCGCGGTCGCCTTCCTCGATTTCGCGACGATGATCAAAGCCGCGCCCGCGCTGATGAAATATCAGGCGTGGCGCAGCGTCTATGGGGTCGTCTCTTCTTATGTCGAGGACGAGCGGCTGCGGCAGGCGCTGTCGTTCCATACGCTGCTCGTCGGCGGCAATCCGATGACGACGAGCGCGATCTATGCGCTGATCCACACGATCGAAAAGGAGGGCGGCGTCTGGTTCGCGCGCGGCGGCACCAACGCGCTAGTGAGCGCTATGGTGCGATTGTTCGAGCGGCTCGGGGGAACACTGCGCCTCGGCGATCCGGCGGCGCGCATCGAAACGGCGGGCGACCGCGCGACGGGCGTGACGACGCAAAGCGGCTGGCGCGCCCGCGCCGACATGGTCGCGTGCAACGGCGACCTGATGCACAGCTACAAGGATTTGCTCGACCACCCGCGCGGCGCCAGGGCCGCGCGCAGCCTGTCGCGCAAACGCTGGTCGCCCTCGCTGTTCGTCGTTCATTTCGGGGTGAAGGGCGAATATCCCGACATAGCGCACCACAGCATCCTTTTCGGCCCGCGCTACAAAGGGCTGCTCGACGACATTTACGGGGGTTTCGTCCCCGATGATTTCTCGCTCTACCTTCACCATCCGAGTGTCACCGACCCCGCGATGGCGCCGCCGGGACATTCGACTTTCTATGCGCTCGCCCCCGTCGCGCATCTCGGCAAGGCAAAGGCCGATTGGGATGGCGAATTCGGCGAGCGATTCGCCGACGCCATATTGGCGGAGGTCGAACGCCGCGTGCTGCCCGGCCTTCGCGCCAACCTCGTCACCCGATTCCACTACACCCCAGCCGATTTTGGCCGCGACCTTTCGGCGCACCTCGGCAGCGCATTCAGCCTCGAACCGGTGCTGTGGCAAAGTGCCTGGTTTCGGGCCCATAATCGCGACGACGTCATTTCGAATCTTTACTTCGTCGGCGCGGGGACGCATCCGGGCGCGGGAATTCCCGGCGTCGTCGGCAGTGCCAAGGCGACCGCCGAGTTGATGTTGGAAATATGATGAAACGCCTTGCCGTCTATTGCGGGTCCGCGACCCCGGAAGATCCGATCTACATCGAAACCGCGCGCCACGTCGGCCGGACGCTTGCCGAGCGCGGTATCGGCGTCGTTTACGGCGGAGGCCGGCTCGGTTTGATGGGCGCGGTCGCCGACAGCGCACTCGAAGCGGGCGGCGAAGTCATCGGCATCATCCCCGACGCCCTTGTCGGTGCAGAGGTCGCGCACCGCGGCTGCACCGAACTGCACGTCGTTGGCGGTATGCACGAGCGCAAGAAGATGTTCACCGACCTCTCGGACGGCTTCCTCACCATCCCGGGCGGCGTCGGCACGATGGACGAATTGTGGGAAGCGATCAGCTGGGCGCAACTCGGCTATCACAGCAAACCCGTCGGGCTGCTCAACGCCGCCGGCTTCTACAACGACCTCATCGCCTTCAACCGCCATATGGTCGAGGTCGGCTTTATCCGCCCCGCGCACGCCGGGATCATGATCGTCGATGCGGCGCTCGACGAATTGCTCGACAAGATGGCATCCTACGTCCCGCACAAGACGATCTTCGCGATGAAGGCCGAAAATCTTTGATGAGCGAGGAGGGGGCCTATGACGCGCACGCCCTCCACGGTTTCGCGCACGACAGCATCGCGCGCGGATCGAAAAGCTTTGCTCTGGCGAGCCAGTTGTTCGACCGCGAAACGCGCGAGCGCGTGTGGCTGCTTTACGCGTGGTGCCGCGCGACCGACGACCTGACCGACGGCCAGGATCACGGCGGCACGATGGCGCCGGGCCATGATCCGGCCGCCGCCGTCGCGCACATCCGAGTGCAGACCGACAAGGTCTTCGCCGGCGAGGCGACCGGCGAACCGGCCTTCGACGCGCTTGGCCTCCTACTCACCGAGATCGATATTCCGCGCGCGGTGATCGACGACATCATCGCGGGTTTCGAACTCGACGCGCGCGACTGGCGTCCACGCAGCGAAGACGACCTGCTGCGCTATAGCTATCATGTCGCGGGTGCGGTCGGCGTCGCGATGGCGCTGGTGATGGGGGTCGACCCGCGCGATCAAGCGACGCTCGACCGAGCATCGGACCTCGGCATCGCCTTCCAGCTCGCCAACATCGCGCGCGATGTCGCCGAGGACGCGGCCGCCGATCGTTGCTACCTGCCCGTCGAATGGATGGTCGAACTCGACATCCCCCCGGGGCAGCACATGCACCCCGCCTTTCGCGGCCGCCTGTCGGTCATGGCGAAATGGCTCGCCGAAATGGCCGAGGAATATGAGGCGTCGGGGCGCTGGGGTGCCCGAAAGCTGCCGCCGCGCAGCCGCTGGGCGGTACTCGCCGCTGCGGGCATCTATGGCGACATTGCGCGCGAGGTTCGACGCCGCGGCGACCATGCGTGGGACCACCGCGCCGCGAGCTCGCTGGGGGCCAAGCTGGGCTGGGTCGCGCGCGCCGGGTGGTCGGTGCTACGCCGACCGCCCGGACGGCGGATCAGCCGCGAAGGGCTTTGGACACGTCCCCATAGCCGGGCGGAGGCATGAGCTATCTCGAATGGGTGGCCGCGGCGTTCGTGCTGATCAACGTCGCGCTCGTCGCGCTGCGCAGCGTGTGGAACTATCCCCTCGCGCTCGTCGCGGTCACGCTCTATGCCTTCGTATTCTTCGAAGCGAAGCTGTATAGCGACATGCTGCTCCAGGGCTTTTTCTTCGCGCTCAACCTTTATGGCTGGGCGGCATGGATGCGCGCGCGCGACGACCGCGGCGTGCCCGTGCGCTGGATGACCGATCGCGCGCGCGGGGGCTGGGCGCTGGCGACGATCGCGGCCTGGGGCTGCTGGAGCTTCGCGATGGACCGCTACACCGACGCCGCCGCGCCATGGATCGACGGCGCGATCGCGATGCTCAGCATCACCGCGCAATGGCTGCTCGCGCGGCGCCGTGTCGAAAGCTGGTTTCTGTGGATTCTCGTCGACCTGATCGCGGTGCCGCTCTTCGCCTCGCGCGGGCTTTATGCGACCAGCGCTGTCTATGTCGTGCTGCTCGGCTTGTCGATCGACGGGCTGATCCAGTGGCGCCGCGCGGCCGCAACCGGCAGGATGGCGTTGTGACGCATCACATCTGCCTCCACGGCGCCGAGAGCACCGGCAAGTCGACCCTCGCGCCGCGCCTCGCGCTGCGGCTCGGCGGGCTTGTCGTTCCCGAATATGGCCGCACTTATGCCGAAGCCAATGGCACACGCCTTGACGAAGTCGACCTGCTCGCGATCTTTGATGGACATCGCGCCGCCACCCGGGAGACGCTCGCGCAGGAACCCGAATGGCTTGTGTCCGACACCGACGCGCTGATGACGCAGGCGTGGGCGATCATGCTGCTCGGCCGCCGCCTGCCCGAAATCGACCTGTGGGACGATGTCGCCGACCTTTATCTCGTCCCCGCGATGGACCTGCCCTGGCAAGAGGACGGCACGCGTCTGTTTGGCAGCGAACTCGCGCGCGCGCAGTTCATGGACGTCGCGATCGGCGAACTCGATCGGCGCCGCCTGTCATGGGCATGGGTCGAGGGTGAAGGCGACGCGCGCGTCGAGAACGCGCTGGCGGCGATCGAGGCGGCCGGGCTGCGCTAACCGCCGCTATCGTCATTGTCGCGGCTCCGCCGCCCGGCTAAGGCAACGCGGGTGACCCTGCCTTCCCTCCGCATCGCCGCTTTCGCCGACCGCTGGCCAAAGTTCCTCGCCCTGTTGCTCGGCGCCATCTCGGCGACGGGGTTCGCGCCGCTCCATCTCTGGCCGCTGACGCTGCTGGCGCTCGCGGGCTGGATGGCGCTGGTCGCACGAAGCCCGCGCGGCTGGCGGGCGGCCGGCATCGGCTGGGCGTTCGGCGTCGGCCATTTCGCGATCGGCCTCAACTGGATCGCGACCGCTTTCACCTATCAGGCGGCGATGCCCGCGTGGCTGGGGTGGATCGCGGTCGTGCTGCTGTCGCTCTATCTGGCGGTCTATCCGGCGCTGGCGGCGTGGGGGGCGTGGATGATGAAGCCCAGGGGCGAAACGCATTTTGCCGCGCCGTCCTATCTGCTGGCGTTCGGCGGGCTGTGGACCCTTGCCGAGTGGCTTCGCAGCTGGATTTTTACGGGCTTCGCGTGGAATCCGCTGGGCGTGATCGCCGTGCCGCATGCTGCCATGCCCGCGCGCTGGATCGGAACCTATGGCATGAGCGGGATCGTCTTCCTGCTCGCCGGGGTCCTGATACTGGCGTGGTTCCGCCGCCGCGTTGCTGCTGCCGCGCTATTCGGCAGCGTGCTGGCCTTCTGGGGCGCCGCCTGCCTTTCGCAGATGGCCGGCAACGCCGACGCCGCCGTCCGATCCAAGGGTATTGCCCGGACACCCATCACCGTCGTCCAGCCCAATGTCGGCCAGGAAGACAAATGGGAAGGCAGCAAGGCCGCCGCCAATTTCGCAAAGCTCGCGCGGCTGACGACGCCGAGGGACGACACCCCGCGCCTGATCCTGTGGCCCGAGGCTGCCGTCCCCGACTATCTCGAGCGCGGCTATCCCGCCGCCTATTATGATCGTTCGCCCGCCGAAGCCCGTCGGCGAATCGTCGCTCTGATGAACGCGGGCGATGTCATGCTGCTCGGCGCGCTCAAGCTCGAACTCGACAAGGCGGGCGATGTTGTCGGCGCGCGCAATGCGGTGATGACCGTCCACGCCGACGGGACGCTCGGCCCGCGCTACGACAAGGCGCATCTTGTGCCCTATGGCGAATATCTGCCGATGCGGCCGATCCTTTCGGCGATCGGCCTGTCGCGGCTCGCGCCCGGCGATATCGATTTCTGGCCGGGGCCGGGGCCGCATACGCTCGACCTCGGCGCCTTCGGCCGCGCCGGACTGCAAATCTGCTACGAAATCATCTTCTCGGGGCAGGTCGTCGATCGCGACCACCGCCCCGATTTCATCTTTAACCCGTCGAACGACGCCTGGTTCGGCAGCTGGGGGCCGCCGCAGCATTTGGCGCAGGCGCGTCTCCGGGCGATCGAGGAGGGCTTGCCGGTGATCCGCGCGACGCCGACCGGAATCAGTGCGGTGATCGACGCCGACGGCCGCATTGTCGACGCACTGCCGATGCACAGGGCGGGGCGCATCGACACGACGGTGCCGTCCGCACAACCGCCGACTCTGTTCGCACGCTTCGGTAACATTCTCTCGGTCGGTTTCGCGTTGCTGTTGCTCGCGCTGGCCATTGCGTTCCGGCGCTCGGGGCGTTAACAGCGCCCGGACATAAAGCATCCTTTATATTCGACTTCGAGAAGGCTTTCCCATGCGCAACAGCTTCCTTTTCACCTCCGAGAGCGTGTCGGAGGGGCATCCCGACAAGGTCGCCGACCAGATTTCGGATTCGATCGTCGACCTGTTCCTGTCGAAGGATCCCGAGGCGCGCGTGGCATGCGAGACGCTGACGACGACGCAGCTTGTCGTACTGGCGGGCGAGATCCGCTGCAAGGGTGTGTTCGAGAATGACGCCTGGGCGCCGGGCGCGCTCGACGAGATCGAGGCGACCGTGCGCAACACCGTGCGCGAGATCGGTTACGAGCAGTCGGGCTTTCACTGGCAGAGCTTCCGCTTCGAAAATAATCTCCACGGCCAGTCGGCGCATATTGCGCAGGGCGTCGACGAAGGCGCCGACAAGGACGAGGGCGCGGGCGACCAGGGGATCATGTTCGGCTATGCGTCGGACGAGACCCCCGATCTGATGCCCGCGACGCTCGATTACAGCCACAAGATCCTCGAGCGCATGGCCGCCGACCGCAAGGCGGGCACCGCGCCCTTCCTCGAACCCGACGCCAAGAGCCAGGTCACGCTGCGTTACGCCAATGAGCGCCCCGTCGAGGCGACCGCGATCGTCGTGTCGACGCAGCACGCGCCGGGCTATTATTTCCACAACGGCGAAGGCGACGAAGCGAAATATACCGAGCTTCGCAAGTACGTCCTCGGCGTGATCGCCGACGTGCTGCCCGCCGAGCTGCTCACCGCGAACACCGTTTATCACATCAACCCCACGGGGCGCTTCGAGATTGGCGGACCCGACGGCGATGCGGGGCTGACCGGCCGCAAGATCATCGTCGACACCTATGGCGGCGCGAGCCCGCACGGCGGCGGCGCGTTCAGCGGCAAGGACCCGACCAAGGTCGATCGCTCGGCCGCCTATATCACCCGCTATCTGGCGAAGAATATCGTCGCTGCGGGTCTCGCGCGCCGCTGCACGATCCAGCTCAGCTACGCGATCGGCGTCGCCGAGCCGCTGTCGATCTATGTCGACCTGCACGGCACCGGCACTGTCGAGGAAAGCCGCATCGAGGCGGCGATCCCCGGACTCGTGCGCCTGACGCCCAAGGGCATCCGCACCCATCTCGGGCTCAACAAGCCGATCTATCGCCAAACCGCGGCCTATGGCCACTTTGGCCGCACCGCCGAGGGCGACGCTTTCCCGTGGGAGCGCACCGACCTCGTTGACAAGCTCAAGGCCGCGCTCGCGGCCTGATATCGGCCGGGGGCGCTTGCCGCTCCCGGCTCGCCGCGCTAACGGGCGCGCCATGACTGCGCACAAACCCGGCGATCCGACGACTCTCAACCGCCTTTACGGCCGCTCGAAGGGCAAGCCCTTGCGCGCGGGCCAGCAGGACCTGGTCGACACGCTGCTGCCGCAGATTGCGGTTCCTGCCGAGGGCGACGTGACCGCGGCGCGTCTGTTCGGCGAAGACCGTCCACTCCATTTCGAGATCGGCTTCGGCGGCGGCGAGCATATGGCGGGGCGCGCCGACATGCTGCCCGATCACGGCTTCATCGGCGCCGAGCCCTTCATCAACGGCGTGGCGCAGGCGCTGGTCCATGTCGCGGGCGATCACGGCGCGAGCCTGCCGCTCGGCAACGTCCGCATCCATCACGGCGACGCGCTCGAAGTGCTGCGGCGGATTCCCGACGGCGCGCTTTCCTTCGCCTATCTGCTTCATCCCGACCCCTGGCCCAAGGCGCGCCATGCGAAGCGGCGGATGATGAACGACGGCCCGCTCGACCTGATCGCGGCGAAGCTGAAGCCCGGCGGCGAGTTCCGCTTCGGCACCGACCACCCCGTCTATCTTCAGCATGCATTGATGGTGATGCGCCGCCACCGCCACCAGTTCGAATGGCTGGCGAAGGACGCCCGCGATTTTCAGGTACGGCCCGGCGGTTGGCCCGAAACGCGTTACGAAGCCAAGGCGCGCGCGCAAGGGCACGAGGTCTGGTATTTTCGCTACCGGCGGATCTAGTCGCCGCGAACGGGCTTCTCCGTTCTGGCCCGCCGCAATTGGTTTTCGCGCATTGCGAGTTCTTCGTAACGGCAGAGCGGCATCGCGGCACCAGACGTCGGTGGCGTTTCGCGGCGATGCTTTTTTCGGTTCATGTCGGCGCACATCCTAACGCACGGCGCGCGCATAAACAAATGAGGCGGCCTCGTGTCGAGTGCCGCCCCAGTGTTGTGGATCCGTCGGGGAGAGGGAGAGGACGGTCCGGAGATTGGTGTAGTCTGTCTTAGCGGGCAGCCATCTGGCTGTCGGTTTCGACTTCGGCGACGCCGGCGATCTTGAGCGCGGCGCGGAACTGCTTGGCGGCGGCGCGTTCGTTGCCCGCTTCGCACAGCTTCTTGCCGGTCGAAACGAAGCGCTTGGCGCTCGACTGCTTGGTGCCTTCGACGCCGTTCGCGGCGACATGCGCCTGCTCGGCGAGACCGGCGCAGCGATAGTCGCCGCCCGACTGGGCATAAGCGGGGGTCGTCGACGCCATCAAGCCGGTGAAGGCGAGCGCCGAAGCGGCGACGACGGCAAAGGCGGTGGGAAAGCGGCGGAAAGAGGAGAGCTGATAGGACATGGGAGAGGTTTCCTTTCGTTTCGTTGTGCAACCTTTTTAGGCGCGGTTGCGCAGATAGATAATCCTCTATAATCTGCAAGTGCTTTGAAGCAGGATTTAACAATCCCCCATGGGGCGCTCGACGGGATCGAAGCCTTCCTGCGTGTCGCGGAAAGGCGCAGCTTTTCCGCCGCGGCCGCCGATCTCGGTGTTTCCCCCTCCGCCATCAGCCAGACGGTCAAGGCCCTCGAGGCACGCGTCGGCGCGCCGCTGTTCATGCGCACGACACGCAGCGTCGGCCTGACGCAAGCGGGCGAAATGTTCCTCGAGCGCGCGGCGCCTGCCTATACGGGGCTCGCCGACGCCTATGAGGCGGCGCGCAACCTCGGCAACCGGCCCGCGGGGCGGCTGCGGATCAATTTGATGCGCGGCGCGGTCCAGCCGTTATTCGAGCCGATCATCGCGGGCTTTTGTGAAACCTATCCCGACATCGAACTCGAGATCTACGCCGACGATGCCTTGGCTGACCTCAGCGCCGGCGGCTTCGATGCCGGTGTGCGAATGGGCGAATCGCTCGACGCCGACGTGATCGCCGTCCGCCTGACCGGCCCCTTCCGTTTCGTCGTCGCGGCGGCGCCCGCCTATCTGGGCAAGCACGGGCGCCCGGAAACGCCCGAAGATCTGCGCGACCATCGTTGCATCCGCTTTCGCCTCGCCACCGGGGCGTTGATGCCGTGGACGTTCGAAAAGGGAAACCGCGAATATGACGTCGGCGTCACCGGGCCGGTGATCGTCAACGACTGGATCGCCGCGCTGGTCGCGATCCGCACCGGCGTGGCAATGGGCATGATGGCCGAACCGATGGCGAAGGCGATGGTCGAGGCCGGCGACCTCGAACTGGTGCTCACCGATTATGCCGCCGCGACCTCCGGGCTTTTCCTCTATTATCCGGGGCGTAAGCAGGTGATGCCCAAGCTGCGCGCCTTCATCGACTATGTGCGCGAATATCTGCCCGACGAGATCTCGGGCTGATCGCTGACCGGCTTCGGCGCGGCGCGAAAACAAATCCCTTTACCGTCAGCAGAAAATTTGCGCTGGCGCATCGCCCAAAATCACGGCAGCAAGTTGTCAACTAAAAGAGTTGGGAAGAATCATGATAGACCTCGCGGCCATCGACTTTACCGCGCTTCTGCCATTCATCCTGATCGGCTTCGCGGCGCAGCTCGTCGACGGCGCGCTGGGGATGGCGTTCGGCGTGATCTGCAACACGTTGCTCGTCGCGGTGCTCGGCGTCCCTCCCGCGACCGCGTCGGCGCGCATCCATGTCGTCGAGATTTTCACCACCGGCGTTTCGGGGTTGAGCCATGTGTTCCATCGCAACATCGACTGGCCGCTCTTCTTTCGCCTGCTCGTCCCGGGGGTGATCGGCGGCGTGCTCGGCGCCTATGTGCTCTCGTCGCTGCATGCCGAGGTCGTGAAGCCCTTCGTACTCGGCTATCTCGTGCTGATCGGCATCTGGCTGCTGATCCGCGGCGTGCTCTATCCGCCCAAATTTTCCAAGCCCAAGGTCGTCGGCCCGCTCGCGGTCCTTGGCGGCTTCCTCGACGCCGCGGGCGGCGGCGGATGGGGGCCCGTCGTCACTTCGAACCTGCTCGTCCAGGGCGGCGAGCCGCGCAAGGTCGTCGGCACGGTCAACAGCGTCGAATTCTTCCTCGCCGTCGCGGTCTCGCTCGCCTTCGTCTGGCACCTCGGCATCGACGACATTCTCGGCCCGACGCTCGGGCTGATCATCGGCGGCGTCGTCGCCGCCCCGATCGGCGCGATGATGGCGAAACGCTTCTCGCCCAAAGTCATGCTGATGCTGGTCGGCGCCGTCCTGACCGTGACGAGCGCGTTCGGATTGTACAAGGCACTGGCGGGCTAGGTCACAGGTCCGGAGGGCTCCGGCTGCGCGTTCCGGCGGCTGCGCAGCATGATCCAGGGAACATGCTCATGGTCGAACCGGCGGCGCAGGTCGCGCTGGAAATAGGGCGGCATATGATCGCCGACGATCAGAATGTCGGTGTCAGGAAAATCGGGCTTCATGATCTCGGCGGTGATGGTGTCGATCAGTTGTCGCTGTAATTCGAAGCTGCGGCACAGCATCGGATATTGCTCGCGCCACGGCGCGTCGCCGATCCGGCAATCGTGGGTGCCCAATTCGGGATCGGATGGCACCGGGAGGTGTCCGTTGAGCGTCAGCCAATAGAGGAATTTGCGTCGGTGCGGGGCTTCGCGCAGTCGCTGGCCGATCAGTCGCGGGACATCGCGGTCGCAGGCGCCCGCAAACACGCCGTCGCAATAATCAGCACCGATCGAGAGAAGCTCCTTCGCGAAAAGCGCGCGTTCGAAGCCGATCCGGGGATACCAAGCGGCGCGGTCGAAGAAGGTGCCGTTGAAGCTGTGTAACGCCTCGACCTGGAATCCCGCGGCACGG
>Ga0307414_10001044_pt1 | contig 14161 bp, 6 predicted proteins | sample DK1Ometagenome_FD_203804 | JGI IMG/M metagenome (GOLD analysis project Ga0307414, IMG submission 203804) | Maize rhizosphere microbial communities from greenhouse at UC Davis, California, United States - DK15-O-3 | ecosystem: Host-associated > Plants > Roots > Rhizosphere > Soil | place: USA... | reverse complement strand
AGGTGGCTCAGGACTGCCTCAATGGTTCACATTTGATATAGGACAGGTGACACAGCTTGACCACTTCAGGCTTTGGCAAAGAGACAATGCGTTATACAATGTCGGTAATCCCAAAGTCTTTGAAGTATGGGGCAGTAATAACCCCAATCCTGATGGGAGTTTTGACAGCAGCTGGACAAAGCTGCAAACCTATACCTCATTTAAGCCTTCTGGCCAACCCGTAGGGCAAAATACCGATGCCGACAGGGCGTTTGCAAGGGCTGGAGAGCGGTTCAACATCCCAGCGGGCAGCCCGGCGTTCAGATACCTGCGCTTTAAAGTACTGGAGACGTGGGGCGGAGCCAATTATATCCATCTTTTGGAGTTAACATTTTTTAAAACGAACTAGAGGATCTTAAAGAAATCAGCCATTGTGTAAGTGGTTTGTAGCTTAGCAATTCAGCAATATTTCCGGAATACTCAAAGCATAGACCATTATGCCGCGGGTGTTCCGGAATTGCTTTTCCTGATTCACATGTTTATTAATCAGTTTTTCCGATGCAAAAGAACAAAATTTTAAAAACTCCCTGGGGAAATGCAAATGGCAGGGAAGTCTATCTCTTTAAAATAGAAAATCAGAAAGGCGGGTTCACAGAATTGAGCAATTATGGGGCTACTCTTGTTTCCGTTTTTGTCCCGGACAATGGAGGCAGGAAAGAGAATGTTGTTCTTGGCTTTCCCGAGTTGCTGAGTTATGTCAACGACCAGAGCTATATGGGTTCAACTGTTGGCCGGTTTGCCAACAGAATTGGTAATGCGGCTTTTAATTTAGACGGGAAAAGAGTGAGGCTTGAGCAGAATGACGGACCGAACAGCAACCATAGTGGAAGCTCCGGCTTTCATAAAAAGGTGTTTGACTGGCGGATCAAAGATGATGCATTGATTTTTAGTCTGCTGAGTCCGCATGGAGAAGGCGGTTTTCCCGGTAACCTGAAAACGGAGGTTCACTACCGCTGGAGCGAGGAGAACGAACTGATCATAGATTATTACGGGCAAACGGATCAGCATACCTTGTTCAACCTGACCAATCACAGTTATTTTGACCTGTCATCGGGCAAAGGCCGGGTGGTTGACCATCATCTTTCTGTATTTTCTGATCAGATCGTTGAGGCAGGGGCTGATTATATTCCGACGGGAGAGCTTGTGGCTGCCGGTGGGGCTTATACTTTTAACAATACATTGATTGAAGACAGGCTCCTGCAACCTGATGGTAACCTAAAGGGCATGAATATTTGCTATGCGCTGGATAAGGAACACCAAAAATCGGGTCTTCCGGCTGCAAGGCTTTTTGATCCTCATTCAGGAAGAAGCCTCACCCTGTATACTTCTTATCCCGGACTAATGCTGTATACAGGTGATTACCTCCATACAGCCGACGCTGGATTTAACGGGAAACCATACAGGGCTTTTGACGGAATATGCCTGGAAGCCCAGTTCTTTCCTGATAGTCCAAACCACCCTTCATTTCCTTCTGCAGCGTTGCGGGCAGGGGAGCTTGCCCATCATTACATTATTTTCAAGTTCGACACACACAAATAAACCATATGAAATACAAACTATTTTTGCTTGCTCTTTTTTATGCCTCTTTAGGCCATGCGGCTGGTTTCGCCGCAGGCCAGCAATTGCAGCTGAGCTCGCCCGACTCCAGATTAAAGGTGGGGGTTACGGTGGCGGGAGACATCACCTATTCGGTGTCATTTAAGAATCAGCCCGTTTTGCTTCCCTCTGGGATTTCCATCACATTGGACAAACTGGCGCTGGGCAAGAAGTCCAAAATAAAGAAAACAGCCTCCAGAAAAACTCCGGACTTTAATGAATTGACCGTGAATTTTGAAGATTATTTTACGTTAGTCTTCAGGGCTTACAATGAGGGGATCGCCTACCGGTTTATCACCAGCTTTGAAGGAAATGTAAAAGTGATTAGCGAACAGGCTGATTTTAACCTTGCAGGAAAACCTTCGGCTATTTTGCAACAAACAGATACCTATACAACCTGGGAAGGACCTTATATTAAATTTTCAAATACAGACTCCATAAGTGAAGGGAAAAGGGCCACCACCCCGGCATTGTTTGACCATACTGATCAGCCGGTTAAAATCCTGATTGCAGAAGCCGATGTATGGGACTACCCGGGAATGTATATTCAAAAAAAAGAAGGGAAGTTTACAGGGACCTGGGCAAAATATCCGGCTAAGACAGAAATGGGCAGCTGGGGAAACTTTGTTTCGGTGGTGAAAGAAAGAACCGGTTTTCTTGCGGATACTAAGGGGAAAAGGGCTTATCCATGGCGGGTAATCATCGTTACCGATGAAGACAAGGCCCTGTTGAACAATCATTTGATCGCAAAACTTGCGCAGCCTTCCTTAATAAAAGATGCTGCATGGGTAAAACCAGGGAAGGCTGCATGGGAGTGGTGGCACGACGCGCTTCTGCCTGGAGCACACATCCCTTCGGGTATGCCCAACAGAAATACTGCCTTGTATAACTATTATGTAGATTTCGCAGCAGATTACGATCTGGAATATATGATGATAGACGCAGGCTGGTCCAATAACTATGATGTCACAAAGGTAAATCCAAAGCTGGATGTAAAGGAAGTAATCAGACGGGCGAAGGATAAAAAGGTCGGTGTATTCCTATGGTGCGTCGCTTCGACGATCATGAAGGACCTGGACCACAGTCTCGATTTTATCCAGTCACTTGGAGCAGCAGGAATCAAGGTAGATTTTTTTGACCGTGACGACCAGCTGGCCATGCAGTGGATGGAGCAAATAGCCAAAGCAGCGGCGGAAAGAAAGATCATGGTTGATTTTCACGGTTGTACCAAGCCGACAGGAATGGAAGTGACCTATCCAAATATTGTAAACTATGAAGCGGTGCGGGGTGCGGAATCGGACAAATGGGATTACTCCATTAATCCGGATTACCACCTGCTCGTCCCGTTCATCAGAATGCTTGCGGGCCCTTTTGATTATACCCCGGGTGCAATGAGGAATAAGACGAAAGCGGCCTTTAAGCCTATCGATCCCGGCCTGCCTTCAGGACAGGGAACCCGCTGCCATGAACTGGCTATGTATGTGATCTTTAACCAACCGCTGGCGATGCTTTCTGATTCCCCGGTAGAGTATGTGAAATATCCTGATATCATGAAATTTTTGTCCATCGTGCCAACTGTGTTTGATGAGACAAGGCCTCTGGATGGAAAGATTGGTGAGTACGCTTTAATGGCCAAAAGAAAAGGACGGGATTGGTATGTAGGTGCAATGACCAATTGGAATGAAAGGACCGTTTCACTTGATTTCAGTTTTCTGCCTTCCGGAAAACGCTATACTGCAGTTATTTACACAGATGGAAAGGATGCCAATGTGAATGCGGAACACTATGAACATAAAATAATTACCGTGGATGCTAAGACAAAAATGGAACTGAAACTGGCTTCTGGAGGCGGTGCAGCCATTTATATCCAACCTTGAATACATTAAAACAAGGATGCGTGTAAAATCCATCTTTTAGAAATTATAATCTATTGGCTTTACTAAACAAAAACCTCAACTTTATTTTAATCAACTATAGACTAAATGGACACTAAACAAGAAACGTTTAACAGCAGCTATATTATTGGCATTTCTTTCATATCTGCCCTCGGCGGATACTTGTTTGGATTTGACTTTGCTGTCATATCGGGCGCATTGCCTTTTTTAAGAACACAGTTCATGCTCGATCCCATATGGGAAGGTTTCCTCACCGGTTCGCTGGCGCTTGGATGTATAGTGGGCTGTCTTTTGGCGGGAAACCTAGCTGATAAATACGGCCGGAAACCAGGCCTGATGCTGGCCGCGATCATCTTTGCCTTGTCTTCTATTGGTATAGCTTTTTCATCGGGCCTCAACCTGTTTGTGGTCATGCGTTTTGCTGCGGGTATTGGAGTGGGTATGGCTTCCATGCTCTGTCCGATGTACATTGCGGAAGTGTCGCCTGCCAAGGTACGGGGCCGCAATGTAGCCATCAACCAGTTGACTGTAGTTATCGGCATCCTGGTGACCAATCTGGTCAATTATTTCCTTGCCGATACGGGTCCTGATGCCTGGCGCTGGATGTTTGGCCTGGGTACTGTGCCTTCGGTTATTTTTCTGATCGGGGTAATCTGGCTTCCGGAAAGTCCGCGATGGTTGTTGAAAGACGGGCAGGAGGCAAAAGCAAAACAGGTTTTAAATAAAATAGGTTCGGATGTGTTTGTAGAAAATACAACTGCGGCGATCCGCAGATCATTGACCGGTAACACCAAACAATCTTATGCAGCCATATTTCATAAGAGTGTGCGGCCTGCGGTAGCTGTTGGGATCACCTTAGCGGTATTCCAGCAATTCTGCGGGATCAATGTGGTGTTCAATTACACCTCTACCATTTTTGAATCTGTGGGGGCTAACCTTGACAGGCAATTGTTTGAGACGGTGGCTATCGGTATTGTGAACCTCGTATTTACGATCCTTGCCATGTGGCAGGTAGACAAGCTGGGACGCCGCCCGCTCATGCTGATCGGTTCGCTCGGTCTGTCTATCGTGTATATCATTCTGGCATTTATGCTGCAGAACCATTACCCTGCTGGTATGGTATCCATCTTTGTCCTGCTGGCGATCAGCATGTATGCTTTTTCACTGGCCCCGGTTACCTGGGTACTGATCTCAGAGATCTTTCCAAACAAGATCAGGGGTGTGGCTTCATCAGTTGCTATTGTTTCGCTTTGGAGTGCTTACTTTATTTTGGTGTTCACCTTTCCGATCCTGGCTGACAAACTTGGTGCCTATGGACCTTTTTATCTGTATGCAGTAATATGCTTCCTTGGATTTCTGTTTGTGCTGAGAAAAGTGAAAGAAACCAAAGGACAAACGCTGGAAGAACTGGAAGACAACCTGATCAGACATTAAAAATCATTTCTACATTATACAATACAATGAAAACATCAACAGTAAACGTTTGGGAAGAACAGGTAATCATTCCTACCTACGGCATCGGCAAGCCCGACAAAAACCCCATGTTCTTTGAAAAACGGATTTACCAGGGAAGCAGCGGGGTAGTGTACCCAAATCCTGTTATTGAAAAGATTTATGACCAAAAAGAAGACAAGTCCTACAAAGGGCTGTTTTTAGAGAATGAATACCTGAAGATCATGATTCTGCCCGAACTGGGCGGACGGATCCAGATGGCCTACGACAAAATAAAGCAAAGACATTTTATTTACCATAACCAGGTGATCAAACCTGCCTTGGTTGGTCTTACCGGGCCATGGATCTCAGGCGGCATCGAGTTCAACTGGCCTCAGCACCACCGCCCGAGTACATTTGATCCGATAGATTATAAGATCGAGGAAAATGCAGATGGCAGTAAGACGGTATGGGTCAATGAAGTGGAGCAGATGTTCCATACCAAGGGCCTGGCTGGTTTTACCTTATATCCTGACAAAGCTTATATCGAGATCAGGGCCAAGCTGCTCAACCGTTCCAGCTTGCCGCAGACTTTCCTGTGGTGGGCAAATCCGGCAGTAAAGGTCAATGACCACTATCAATCGGTATTTCCCCCGGATGTGAATGCAGTGTTCGACCATGGCAAACGCGACGTGTCCACGTTTCCAATTGCCACCGGTACTTATTATAAAGTAGACTATTCGCCGGGAACGGACATTTCCATGTACAAGAACATTCCTGTTCCGACTTCGTATATGGCCATCTATTCAGATTATGATTTTGTAGGCGGGTATGAACATGATTCGCAGGGTGGTTTGCTACATGTCGCTAATCACCATACTTCTCCCGGTAAAAAACAATGGACCTGGGGTCATAGTGATTTCGGCCAGGCCTGGGACAGGAACCTGACCGATGAGGACGGACCATATATCGAGCTGATGACGGGCATGTTTACTGACAATCAGCCCGATTTTACCTGGCTGATGCCAAATGAAGAAAAATCATTTACCCAGTACTTCATGCCTTACCGCGATCTGGGTGTGGTCAAAAATGCAACCAAAGATATTTTACTGTCCATCAACAAAACAGGTGAGGAGGCAGAGCTGAAGATCTATGTGACTTCTGTTCAGAAGGATGTTAACATTCGGTTAAGTGCCAATGGTCAGGAGCTGTTCAGAGACCAGGCAATCATCGGCCCGAAGGAGGTTTATGTCAGGAAAATCAGTATGCCCGCGGGATTGCAGGAAAACGATTTGTTACTGACAGTCAACTCTGCAAAAGACAAGGAACTCATTAGATATGAGCCCGCATCCAACAAGGTCAATGCGATTCCTGAGCCTGCAAAGCCAGCGCAAATACCGGAAGAAACCGAAAACAATGAACAGTTGTTTTTGACTGCTCAGCATCTGGAGCAATACCGTCACGCGACATACAGTCCGGTTCCTTATTATGAAGAAGCACTGAAGCGTGACCCCAAGGATATCCGCTGCAACAATGCATTGGGTTTATGGTACCTGCGAAGGGGACAGTTCGCCAAAAGCGAAAGCTATTTTAGAAAAGCCATAGAGACCAGCATTCAGCGCAATCCAAATCCATACGATACCGAACCTTATTATAACCTGGGTCTGAGTCTGAAGTTTCAGGACCAGCCCGATGAAGCCTATAAATCTTTCTATAAAGCGACCTGGGGCAAGAGCTGTAAAGATAGCGGTTACTTTTCCGTCGCGCAGATTGATATGGCAAGGGGACACCATCAGCTGGCAATTGAGCACATTGGTGCTTCCCTGGATTGCAATGCCAATAATAGCAAAGCCTATGTGATCAAAGCTGCGGCATACCGGAAGCTGGAAGAATTTGATAAAGCAGTTTCGGTTTCACAGACCGCGCTGGAAAGAGATCCTTTCAATCTGGGCGCGCTGTATGAACTTTCCCTGGCTTATGGGGCAACCGGCAAGCCTGCTGAATGCAGCAATGCCCTGGATGAACTGATCGAATTGTCAAGAGGGTACGAGCAGAATTTTATTGCCTATGCACTGGATTATGCGGCAGCGGGTTTATATGATGATGCTGCGGATTTGCTGGGCCATGTCATCAAAGATGAGGCGACAAATCCGTTGGTTTACTACCACCTGGCTTCGTTCAATCACTATTCCGCACAGGAGGAGCAGACCCTAAAATGGCTTAAAAAGGCAGCTGCGGCTAATTCCTACCTGTGCTTTCCAAACAGGCTGGAAGAGATAAAAGCCTTGCAACTGGCCATTGAGCTCAATCCGGAGGATGCCAAGGCACCTTATTATCTGGGTAACTTGTTTTACGACAAGCGGCAATATGCAGAAGCGATCAGCAACTGGGAGTTGTCCGTTCAGCTGGATGACCAGTTCCCTACAGTTTTAAGAAACCTGGGCATTGCCTATTTCAATAAATTGAACAAGCCGGAGAAAGCGCTTGATTTTTTTGAAAGGGCTTTTGCACTGGATAAAACAGATGCTCGAATTTTGATGGAGCTGGACCAACTGTACAAAAGGGTAAACCGGACACCAGCAGAACGCAGCAGCTTTCTTGAAGAAAATCTGGTGACGCTTGAACAGAGAGATGATATGTACCTGGAGCGTGTAGCGGTGTTTAATTTTATGGAGCAGTATGAGACTGCGCTTGAGCTGATTAAAAAACGTCAGTTCCATCCATGGGAAGGTGGCGAAGGCAAGGCATCAGGACAATATGTCTACAGCCTGGTTCAGCTGGCTAAGCAGCACCTCGGCAATTCGCAGTTCAATGAGGCTATAGATTTACTCATTCAGGCGCAAAGCTATCCGCATAACCTGGGTGAAGGCAAGTTGTTTGGTGCACAGGAAAACGATATTTTCTACTGGCTGGGCTGTGCTTACGAAGGATTGAACGATTCAGATGCTGCAAAAACCTGGTTCAAAAAAGCAACTGTTGGCCTTGTTGAGCCTTCTGTAGCGATGTTTTACAATGACCAGCAACCGGACAAGATCTTTTATCAGGGACTTGCCTGGAAAAAACTGGGCGAAAATGAGAAAGCAATCCATATATTTAGCAAGTTGATCAAATATGGCGATCAGCACATAAACGACGAGGTGAAGGTAGATTATTTTGCCGTTTCATTGCCAAATCTGCTGGTTTTCGAAGATGACCTGAACATCCGGAACAAAGCCCATTGCCATTTTATACAAGGGCTGGGCTATTTGGGACTGGGCGAGATGGAGGAAGCAGTGAAGGCCTTTTCAAATGTGCTGAAGCTCGATCCGGAGCATCTGGGGGCAAAAACCCATATCAATATGCCAATTGAATTGAAAAAAGTTTGAGCAATAAAACTAAATTTGAACCTGTAGCCTAATATAAAATCTAATAATGAAGTTTGAACTATCTTTAAAAACAAACCTTTTTCAATTGTCAGCGCTTTCAGTTTGTTTCCTGATGGCCACTGTTGAGGTCAAAGCACAGAATATTACTATCCCTATAGAAACAAGGAGCAATGCCCTGGTGCTTCAGGCCGACGGCAAAAAGAATCTGAATACCATTTATCTGGGCAAAAAACTATCTGGTGTAGCTGAATATGAGCAAATTCCGTCTGTTTACAAACAGGCCTCTGAATACACCAGTGTACTGAGTTCTCCATATACATCTTCGGGATCAAAGAGTTTACTTGAACCTGCGATCAGTGTGAGTCATGCCGATGGCAATAACTCACTGGACCTGCGGTATGTGAGCCACAAGGTGACCAAGATAGATGGTGATGTTTCACTGACGACTGTGGTTTTAAAAGACCCGGTGTACGATTTTGAAGTAATGCTCTATTATAAAACCTATTTCAAGGACGATGTCGTGGAGCAGTGGAGTGTGATCAAACATAAAGAAAAAGGCAATGTCCTGCTTCAGAAGTATGCTTCAGCTAACCTTTACTTAAAAGCCGGTGCTTACTGGCTGACACAGTACCATGGTGACTGGGCAAAGGAGATGAGGCCTGAGGAGACAAAGATCACCCATGGCATCAAGACGCTGGATACCAAACTGGGTACCCGTGCCAATCTTTTTCAGCCTTCGGTATTTATGATCTCTATGGACAGACCGGCGACAGAAGATGAAGGAACTGTGCTTTACGGTGCGCTGGAATACAGTGGTAACTTCAGAACGGATATTGAGCTGGACTACCTGGATAACCTGAAGATCATTTCAGGAATTAACAATTATGCTTCAGCTTATACCTTAAAGCCAAACGAAGAGTTTACCACACCTGCATTTTTGTATACATTATCAAGCTCTGGTAAAGGTACTGCTAGCAGAAACCTGCACAACTGGGCAAGAAATTATAAAATCCTCGACGGCAAAGGCCAGAGACTGACATTATTGAACAACTGGGAGGCTACTTATTTTGATTTCAATGAAACCAAGCTGTTTGAATTACTAAAAGATACCAAGAAACTTGGTGTGGATATGTTCCTGCTGGATGACGGCTGGTTTGCCAATAAATATCCCCGTAATGGTGATGTGGCCGGTCTTGGAGACTGGGAAGAAAACAAAACCAAACTTCCAAATGGCGTAGCTTCACTCGTGAAGGAAGCGCAGGCCAATGGTGTGAAGTTCGGGATCTGGATCGAGCCGGAAATGGTGAACCCTAAGAGTAACCTTTATGAAAAACACCCGGACTGGGTGATCAAACAGCCGAAAAGGGAAGAATACTATTTCAGAAACCAATTGGTGCTGGATCTGAGCAATCCTAAAGTTCAGGATTTTGTATTTGGGGTGGTCGACGACCTGTTTACCAAAAACCCTGAGCTGGCTTATATCAAGTGGGACTGTAACGCCGTGATCTATAATGCGTATTCTGCTACTCTGGGCAATCAAAACCATTTTTATATCGAATACATGCGCGGCCTGTACAAGGTGCTGGAAAGAATCCGTGCGAAGTACCCGACTGTGCCCATGATGCTTTGTTCTGGTGGCGGTGGTCGTGTAGACTATGCTGCGCTGAAATACTTTACAGAGTTCTGGCCTAGTGACAATACCGATCCTATGGAGCGAATCTTTATACAATGGGAGTATTCTTATTTCTATCCATCGATTACCTCCTCAAATCACGTAACCGACTGGGGTAAACAGCCGATCAAATTCCGTACAGATGTGGCCATGATGGGTAAACTCGGTTTTGACATCGTAATCAGTCATTTGAAAGAAAATGACCTGAAATATGTTCAGGATGCGGTGAAGACCTATAATGATGTAAAACCAATCATCTGGCAGGGCGATCAATACCGTCTGGCCAGCCCACGCGAAGGCAGTGTCGCTTCCATGAGCTATGTAAGCACTGACAAAACTAAGGCCTTGATGTTCAATTACCTGGTGAATAACCGTTACGATGAAGGAAGTAAATTCCCAATCCGTCTGAAAGGATTGGACGCGGCAAAAAAGTATAAAATTAAAGAACTGAACCTCTATCCGGGTACCAATTCTTCCATTGATGCTAATAAGAGCTATAGCGGAGAATTCCTGATGACAGTTGGCTTTAACCCGGTAGTAAATTCAGGAAGGACAAGTGTGATCTTGCAATTAGAGGAAATAAAATAGTAAGTTTATAGTCTATTTATAACCAAAAGTATGAACATTACGCACACAAACTTTTTAAAGGCCGCGCTATGCATGGGCTTGCTGTTTACAGCATCCACTATTCAGGCGAAAGTAACCTTACCTTCTGTATTCAGTGACAACATGGTTTTTCAGCAAAAGACTAAGGCCGCCGTATGGGGTAAAACCGACGCAAATAAAGCAGTCAAGGTAACTGGCAGCTGGGACAACAAAACTGTTACAGGAAAAGCCGATGCTTCAGGTAATTTTAAAATTTTTATAGCTACGCCTTCTTTTGGCGGCCCCTATACCGTAACGGTATCTGATGGTGAGGACCTGACCCTCAAAAATGTATTGATTGGTGATGTGTGGATCTGCTCAGGTCAGTCCAATATGGAACAGCCCGTAGCCGGATGGGGCAAAGTTGTGAATTATGAACAGGAGATCAAAGATGCCAATTATCCGAAGATAAGGCTGCTTCAGGGCGTACATGTTACCAGCAATAAACCACTGGACGACGCAAAGGTAACCAACGGTGGCTGGACAGAATGTAACCCTCAATATATCGCTGAGTTTTCAGCAGTTGCGTACTTCTTTGCAAGAGAGGTGACCCAGAAAACAGGTATTCCTATTGGTTTGATCCATACTTCATGGGGTGGTACCATTGCTGAAGCATGGACCAGTGCTGAAACCTTACGGACAATGCCTGATTTTGCAGCCGCTGTCGATCAGGTGCAGGAAGCAGATAAAGACCCGCAGGGACAAAACCTGGCCCGCAGACAGGAAGAATGGCATAAAAAGGTAATGGAGAAAGATCCCGGTTTTAAGCAAAACTGGCAGTCGGCGGCTTTTGATGCCTCGGCCTGGAAAACAATGAATATACCCGGTTCATGGGAAGAAAATGGCCTGCCTGATTTTGACGGAATTGTATGGTTTCGTAAAACGGTTAAAATTCCTCAGTCATGGGGCGGTAAGGAATTGAAACTGAACCTGGGCCCAATTGATGACAACGACATTACCTGGGTGAACGGGGAGAAGATCGGCGAAACCGTCAACTATGCCAATAACCGCAGTTATAGCATACCTGCAAATAAAGTTAATGCCGGAGAGGAGATGACGATTGTGATCAGGGTGCATGATACAGGAGGAGGTGGCGGTCTGTACGGTGGTCAGAACAAACTGGCGATCAATTCAGAGACTGGTGACGAGATTTCGCTTGCCGGGGAATGGAAATATAATGTTGGCCTGAATGCTAAGGATTTTGCACCGATGCCTGCTCCTAATGATGGCCCTAACCGGGTAACTGTACTCTACAATGCGATGATCTATCCTTATATCCAGTTCCCGATCAAAGGTGCCATCTGGTACCAGGGGGAAAGCAATGCAGGCCGGGCGAACCAGTACCGCACACTTTTTCCTGCAATGATCAAAGACTGGCGGACCAAATGGGGTGTAGGAGATTTTCCTTTCTACTTTGTGCAACTGGCCAATTTTATGGCACCAACTGATCAGCCTGTAAACTCTGAGTGGGCCGAACTGAGGGATGCTCAAAAGCAGACACTTTCACTGAAAAATACAGGAATGGCTGTTATTATAGATGCTGGTGAAGAAAAAGACATCCACCCTAAGAATAAACAGGATGTCGGTAAACGCCTTGCCTATGCAGCCCTGGCTAAAACTTATGGTGTGAAAATGGCTTTCTCCGGACCAATGTATAAATCACATCAGATCAGCGGGAACACGGTGACATTGAACTTCACATCTACAGATGGCGGATTGAAAATAAAAAATGGAAACGAATTAAAAGGCTTCCAGGTTGCAGGTGCTGACCAGAAGTTCCATTGGGCAAAGGCGACCATTAAGGGCAACCAGGTTGTGGTGAGCAGTGAGGCCGTGGCAAATCCCGTCGCGGTCAGATATGCATGGGCCAATAACCCGCCAAGTACTTTGTATAATGGTGCAGATCTCCCTGCGTCGCCATTTAAAACAGACAGCTGGCCTGATATTACATTGGGCAAGAAATAGGATTAGGAGGCGCCATAGGCGCCTCCTTTTTAATTAATTACAATTTTGCGCTCTACATTGATTTCATTTAAAAAGTATTCATCATGTGATACTACGATCAATGCGCCACTGTATTCGTTAATAGCTGCAGTCAGTATCTCTATATTCTGAATGTCGAGGTTGTTTGTCGGTTCATCCAGTACAATGATGTCAGGTGCCTGATCACCGATGGTCATGCAGCAAAGCATGAGCCGCATCTTTTCGCCGCCGCTCAGTGCTTCGCAAGGTTTGTCCCAATCTTCCCTGCCAAACAAGAACCGGTTCAGACGGGTCTTGATGTCGTGCTCCCGCAGCCTGCCTGAATTGTATTCCTGTGCCTGTTCATAAATGCTTAGGCCATTGTTAATTAAGGAATAGTCCTGGTCAATATACATCGTTCTTACATTTGTCCGGGCAATGGTTCCTGACGCAGGCTCCAGTTTGCCCAGGATCATTTTTATGAGGGTGGTTTTGCCGGAGCCATTCAAACCTCTGACCACGATTCGTTGCCCGCTGCTGATCTGAAAATCCAGACCATGCTTCCATAACATGGCGCCTCGATATAAAAAGTTGATCCCTTTTGCGGTTACCAGCACCTTGTCGTTGTAGAGCCTGGGACTGTCAAGGCCGATCTTCATTTTGCTGAAATCAGATAAGGACATCCGTAACTGATTAAGTTCCTGGGCGATGGTGTCTACTTTTTCGGCATGAATGCCTTTCATACGGGAGGTGCTTTTCTCGGCATTGTTCTTAAAGGTGTTCATTGAAATCGTGGGAAGTCCAGCCTTTTCTTGTTTTTTCTTTCCGCGGGCATCCAGTTTCTGCTGTCGCTGCAAAGCTTCCTTTTCTACTTCCTTTGCTTTGTGAAGTGCTTTTTCCTTATTCTTCAGATCCCGGTCCAGTGCTTCTCTTGCTATTGCTTTCTGCTCTGCATAAAAATCATAATTGCCACCATAAGCAGTAATTCCCATTCTGCTGAGCTCATAAACGGTACTGAGCAGGTTTAGCAGGGTTCTGTCGTGGCTAACCACAACAAGGGTATTATTTGTGGCGGCGATATAGTCACATAGTAGATTTCTGCCCGAACTATCCAGATGATTGGTAGGCTCATCGAGCAAAACGATTTCAGGTTTGTGGATCCATATTCCGGCTAGAAAGACCCTGGTTTTCTGACCACCGCTAAGCGACTCCATTTTTTGGTTCAGGTCCAATCCCTCCAGCTTCCAATGTGCCAGTGCCTCCTTACATCGCTCTTCAATTGCCCAGTCGTCATCCAGCAATGCCAGATTTGCCTCATTAGCATCGCCATTTAAAATTTCTGTTATAGCCTTAAGTTTGTCCTCAATCTGCAAGGCCCTGGCAAGGGTATAATCATTGAACTGTCCAAACAGCTGCGGTACAAGATAACGGACAGTCCTGGCTTTTACTATGCCTTGCGAGGGCTGCAGGTATCCGCAGAGGATTTTCAGGAGCGTAGATTTCCCCGCACCGTTGTTGCCGATTAAAGCAATTTTGTCATATTTATTGATATTGAG
>Ga0307414_10001043_pt1 | contig 14163 bp, 10 predicted proteins | sample DK1Ometagenome_FD_203804 | JGI IMG/M metagenome (GOLD analysis project Ga0307414, IMG submission 203804) | Maize rhizosphere microbial communities from greenhouse at UC Davis, California, United States - DK15-O-3 | ecosystem: Host-associated > Plants > Roots > Rhizosphere > Soil | place: USA... | reverse complement strand
AACACCTGGCACCAACAGCCCCGGGACTATACATCAAGGACATGGAAGGCCGCCAGCCCGGCTATGCCGAGGTGTTCTCAACCGAACGCAAGCACAAGAAGAAAGGCAAGCGCAACCAGATCGATTACCTGGTCTGCAATAACGCCGCGACGCTGATGTACATCATCAACCTCGGCGCCATCGACCTCAACCCCTGGAGTTCCCGCATCATATCACCCGACACCCCCGACTACATCACCATCGACCTCGATCCCTCCGACGGCGACTTCAGCAAAGCGATAAAAACTGCCCTGGCAGCAAAGGAACTCTTCGACGAACACAAGCTCAAAAGCCTTGTGAAAACCTCCGGCAAGACCGGCCTGCATATCCTCATCCCCTGCTCCGGATTCAGCTTCGCCGAAGCACGAAGCGTTGGTTCGGCAATATGCGATGAGGTTCAAAGACGAGTTCCGGCTATAGCGACCCGCGAACGAAGCGTCAGCAAACGCGGAAATCTGCTTTACGTGGATGACAGTCAGAATGATTATGCTGATACGATAGCATCAGCATATTCGGTGCGGCCATTCCATATACCTACGGTTTCGACGCCGCTGGAATGGAAAGAAGTAAATAGCAAGCTTAATTCAACTGCGTTTACAATTAGTACGGTCCGGGATAGGGTCTTGAAAAAAGGAGACTTGTTCGATACCCTGCTTAACCCTGGCCTGGCGAGTGCAAACAATGTAAAGTTGCGGAAAATCTTTCCCTCCTTAAGCATAAGCTAACGTGTTAGTAAGCCTTTAACCGGCGAGTCAATAAACCAATCTCTAATTTCACTGTTATCGCTCTATGCCCGAAGGACCAGTCATACGATTTCTCAGCGAAAAGGCCCAGGTCTTTGTCGGCAAAAAGGTTAAGAAGGCTTCAGCCATCGACGATTCGCTGGACCTGAAGCAGCTCGAAGGCCAGAAAGTAACGGAGATCAAAACTTATGGCAAGCAGCTCCTGATCACCTTTGATAAGATCACTGTGAGCGTTCACCTGATGCTATTCGGTTACTACCTGATTAACGGGAAGAAACCGAACGGCAAACTCCGTCTCGGCCTTGAATTCGATAACGGAGAGCTTAACTTCTATGCTTCCCAGGTAAAGCTCATCGAAGAACCGCTGGAAGAGGTTTACGACTGGACTGTAGATGTGATGAGCCCAAAATGGGATCCCAACGCAGCCGTTGACAAAATGAACAAGTTGAAAAAGCTGCTCATCTGCGACGCTTTACTTGACCAGGATATCTTTGCCGGTGTCGGCAACAAGATCAAGGATGAGATACTTTTCAACGCGAAGGTCCACCCTGCCAGCAATATTGAGAAAGTTCCGGACAAAAAGAAAAAAGAGCTCGCCGACGAAGCCGCGAGCTTCAGCTATAAGTACCTCGGCTGGAAAAGAACGGAAGTGCAGGACGAGCACTTTAGTGTTCACTGGAAGGAGATCTGCCCTAGAGACGGCACGGCTATCGAAAAGCCCAAAATGGGTAAGCAGGACCGGACGACGTATCATTGTCCCAAGTGTCAGAAGAAATATTGATAAACTCGGAGAGAAGATTCGTCGTTATTCCACAGGAGAGATTGCTTCGTGCCTCGCAATGACGGTTATAAGAGATTAGATATGAGACACAAACCCCTAAACCTATAAACCCACAGACACTTTCGTCATTGCGAGCTGGGCTCCTATCAGCCAGCGAAGCAATCCCGACAGGATATCGTTATTACGAGAACCGCTCTAACCGGCACACTTCTTTAGAAGCTCATTACTGAAATTACACGAATAATAACTACATGTTGCAAAAGTCCCTCCATTGTTCAAATAGACCTCAACGAATTCCAATAGCCACGTGGAAAAGCTGTCAGATCTTAACCCATAATTTTGATAAGTTCGCAATGGACTAAGAATTGAGAATAACTGTGATGGAAAAGAAGGCCCTACTTGAAAAACTGCATAACCAAATGATCTCAGAAATCCAGGACTATGCGATTATCTTGCTTGACCTAGACGGAACGATATTATCATGGAATAAGGGCGCTGAAAAGATCCAGGGCTATAAGCCGAACGAAATTTTGAACCAAAATTTCAGGCTGATCACTGCCCTTCACGACGATAATGGAGAAGTTATCGGTTTTACCAAATTGACCAAAGAACTTTCAGATCATGATAAATATTAAGCGGGAAAATACGAAGCTTCGGATGCTGTCCTGAACCTTCATATCTACAGAAAGTGGCTATTGATCTTGTCACCGATTAACTCTGCCTTTTCACTTTCCAGTCCCCCCGCTATCCATTCCCACTGCTCATCAATCGTATCTTTACGTCTTAAAGTACCCAACTCATGCTGCCCCTGCATGACGGTGAAACTGGTGTCCATGGCTTTTTCATCCCAATACGGAACAATAACCAGTTCGATCAGCTTATTCTCCCATTCCACATAAACGGTGAAGGGCATCTGGTCCAGGAAATCGTCGGCTTGATCGTTCTGCATATATAAGCTATGTCACCAAAAATAATGATTAATTTTTGTCGCGCGATCTTCAGCTCAAGAGTAATCAAATAGTTCAATTTGTATTTCAGAAGTCCTTTTGCATATCGATGGATGAACCTAATGTCAATGTGCTAATGTGGAAATGTGCTAATGATTAAAAAGGGTGAACGGCAGGGGTTATTGAGGAGCGGTAAAGTAGATGTGCAAATGTGCAGAGGTGTTAATGCGCAGAGGTGTTAATGTGCAATGGGGAATTAGTGGTGACGGCACTTACTAGTTTTTCGTTTTGTGTATCTGGACTTGTGGAGATGTGGTGAACCTTCGCTTTGCATGTTGATCACTTCGGTTTTGACGGCTTGAGCAATTTCATTGTACTGTATGAAAGTCTATTAAATATGGCTTCAGGCGCACTCCGTTTACCTTTCTAAAATTGTTCGAAATCAAAATCTGATAATGTTGATTTGCATTCAGGTGCGCTTCAAAGGTCCGGTGATCAGCAGAAGATATGCCGCACTTATGCCGGCTCGGGACTGTTCAGCCTGATACCGCAGCGTTATATGAACGAGCGCCTGGCATGGCCGGCTTGAACGATGGGGCAATGTAATTTAGCTTCTTGTGAAGCTGAACAATTCGCTCCGCAATCTCTACAGGCCCTGCGAAATCCTTTCAGAAATATCATCTCCTTTACATTTCTCACCCTGTTGGACGCGGCTGCTCAGCGTCCGTTGCCATTGAAGATAACAGCACTTTTAGCCTGTCTATATGCAGGCTCATCTCATCAGCCCGTCGCTGATTTTCCGATGCCAACTCAGCCCTTTTTTCCTTCGTTGCGCTGGAAGCCATCAACATCAGCAGGTTACGCCTTTCTTCCAGCATCCGGATAGATACCCACACAGATTTCTCTATGCGTAAGCCCTGATCTTCAAACAAGAACCTTTCTGTAAAAACATGACCTGTATGGCAACGGTATCGCTTAACCGGGTCATCGTGAATTTTCCACAGTCCTCCCCCACATTCAGCGCAGGTAAAGTTGCTGTGTTCAGCTATTTCCTGCAAATCGCCGATCGAGCTGCTCATGTTTTCAGCGATTTGTGCCTCGATGAGTATCTCACGCGGCACCGGCACCGCCTTGGGAACCGGCTTTTTAATTATGTCAAGCAATAGCGAGCCCATATCAGCGAGGCTAACTTCATAATCGATTTCGATCTGGTTAATCACACTTTGAGGCATATCAGGAAATTGAGCTTCCGAACGGTCCTGGATGATACAGGTACCCCCACACCTGCTTATTGCCGACATCCCCGCTGTGCCGTCGTCGAGTAAGCCGGTAAGGATCACACCGATTACCGCAGGACCATCACTGACGGCAGCTGAGCGGAACAATACATCTATCGAAGGGCGGTATTTGTTTTCACGGGCACCCTGGTGCAGAATGATCTTGTCATCCTTGATAAGCATATGATGATTTTGAGGAGCGATATATAAACAACCGTTTTTGATCATGTCGCCGCTGCAGGGCACCACGCATTTTAATGAAGTATGCTTCTGCAATGTTGCTGAAATGATGGCTGCATTTGACCTTGGTGACAAGTGCAGTACCACGAAGACAGCAGCATCCATATCATCATTAAGCTGTTCCACGAGGATCCGAAGCGCCGGAATGCCTCCGGCTGAAGCGCCCAAAACGATCGTCCTTCCTGACGTTTTCATACACAGATTTTTGGTTAATAGTCGTGTCAAACAGATGGGAACAATTTCCGGGTGATACAGTTTCAAGCCGCCGGTACTTGTGTCGTTATTTTATAATAAACAGGACGGCGAATATTGTCAAAATGCTCTCCATACACTTTCAGAATCCCACCTTCGTCCGATGACTCAACATAATAGTATCTGAACATTTGTTGACGGATTGCCAGCACTTCCATCAACCAAAGTCGATAATTGTGCGATGGTTCTGTTATGATACGGAATGAGAATTGAATCGCGGCCGTAGTAGATCGTCACATACAAACCGGGTTCGGCATCGGTGCCTGTGTCTGTTGTCTTTTCACTGCTTACCTTATATGGAAAAAGGTCCGGGTATCCTGAAAACTTCACAACAAAAGAATCATTTTCACACCATATCGTTTGCGGATACCTTTCTTCGAGGGCTTGACCGAAAGACGAATGTGCCATCATAAGAAAATGAAAAACAGGAAGGGACGCATACAAGCCTCTAAAACTTAATTAAAGTGCGGAATTTTACTTGAACAGCGGTTGTAGATCTACGTCTCAAATATCGTGTCTTATCATCATCCCGAACAACTGATACACCCATCTTCCATCGAGCAGGATGCCCCTTCACCTGGCGTATCATTTTCTGCAGATGACGGCAGCATGGCATCCATAGCTTTACCGCCCTGGCTCTCTACTGTGAATTTAACCGCCTGGCTCGCCGCCTGTGTCCTCAGGTAATACATCCCGGTCTTCAAGCCTTTTTTCCAGGCGTAGAAATGCATGGAGGTTAGTTTTGACGCGCTGGGGGCGGACATAAAAAGATTCAACGACTGCGACTGGCAAATGTATGCACCTCTTTCAGAAGCCATATCGATGATCGTGCGCATGCTGATCTCCCAAACCGTTTTATAGATATCTTTGACCTCGGCCGGAATCTCTTCAATTCCCTGAATTGAACCATTCGCCGAAATGATCCGGTTCTTCATCTCCTGGCTCCAGAGACCCAAACTAACCAGGTCCTTTAAGAGATGTTTATTCACAATAATGAACTCCCCGCTTAAAACCCGGCGGGTATAAATGTTGGAAGTATAAGGTTCAAAGCACTCATTATTGCCCAGTATCTGCGACGTGGAGGCAGTAGGCATGGGCGCAACAAGCAGCGAATTCCTGACACCATGCTCTATCACTTCCATCCTCAGACTCTCCCAGTCCCAGCGTCCGCTGTCAGGCTGTACGTTCCAAAGATCAAACTGGAACTTCCCCTCCGACAAAGGAGAGCCTTTGAATGTGCTGTAAGGCCCTTCTTTCAGTGCAAGATCTTTTGAAGCCGTCATAGCGGCAAAATAAATGGTCTCAAAGATCTCTTTATTAAGCCGCCGTGCGTCATCACTTTCGAAAGGCAGGCGCAATAGGATGAAAGCATCTGCAAGTCCCTGTACACCCAGGCCGACCGGCCGATGCCGCAGATTAGAATTCCGGGCTTCCTCGACAGGATAATAATTCTGATCAATGATCCGGTTCAAATTGATAGTCACCTGGTAGGTCACCTCGTACAACTTATCATGATCGAAGCTGCCTCCCTTTACAAACCGGGGCAGCGCCAGGGAGGCCAGATTACATACCGCTACTTCGTCTTCAGCTGTGTACTCCATGATCTCCGTGCAGAGATTAGAGCTCTTAATAGTTCCGAGGTTTTGCTGGTTGGATTTTCGGTTAGCAGCATCCTTGTACAGAAGATAAGGTGTTCCGGTCTCCGTTTGGGCATCCAGAATAGCGAACCAGAGTTCCTGCGCTTTAATCGTTCGCCGGGCACGACCCTCACTTTCATACTTTGCATATAATGTTTCAAACTCTGCTCCAAAGCACTCATGCAAGCCGGGGGCTTCATGCGGACAGAAAAGACTCCACTCATCATCAGATTCCACCCGCTGCATAAACAGGTCCGGTATCCACAGGGCATAAAACAGGTCACGCGCACGGTTTTCCTCCTTGCCATGGTTCTTGCGGAGATCAAGAAAATCAAATACATCAGCATGCCATGGCTCCAGGTAAATAGCAAAGGCGCCCTTACGTTTGCCGCCGCCCTGGTCCACATACCTTGCGGTATCATTGAAGACCTTTAACATCGGTATAATACCGTTGCTCGTGCCGTTGGTTCCGCTGATATAGGTACCTGTTGCCCTGACGTTATGGATGCTCAGACCGATACCACCGGCACTCTGGGAAATTTTAGCCGTTTGTTTTAAGGTATCATAGATCCCTTCAATACTGTCATTCTTCATTGTCAGCAGGAAGCAGGAGGACATTTGCGGTTTAGGGGTACCCGCATTGAACAAGGTTGGCGTGGCATGTGTGAACCAGCGTTCGCTCATTAGGTGATAAGTATTTATCGCGCTTTCCAGATCTGCTTTATGAATCCCGACCGCTACCCGCATAAAAAGATGCTGTGGTCTTTCGGCAATACGGCCTCCCGTTTTCAGGAGGTAAGACCGCTCCAGGGTCTTAAAGCCAAAGTAATCAAACCCGAAGTCCCGGTCGTAGATGATCGAGCTGTCCAGTAGTTCTGCATTCGCTTCTATAACCGCCCAAACATCGTCTGCCAGCAAAGCAGCTTTCTTCCCGGTTTTCAGGTCGGTGTAGGCATGCAGCCTCCGCATGGTTTCCGAAAATGATTTGATCGTGTTTTTATGCAGGTTGGAGACGGCAATCCGTGAGGCCAACAGCGCATAGTCAGGATGTGTCGTTGTTAAAGAAGCAGCAGTCTCGGCAGCCAGGTTATCCAATTCCGAAGTACTTACCCGGTCATAAAGACCCGCAATCACTTTCCTCGCCACATCCACCGGATCTACAAGGAAAGACAACCCGTAACACAGCTTCTCGATTCGGGCAGTTATTTTATCAAATTTTACGGACTCAGTTTTTCCGTCGCGTTTTACTACTTGCATGTTGTTAAGTATCAGATGTGAAGTGGTATCAAATTTTTAAGCGGATATCTAGAATTCTTCCTCCAGTGAGAATCCCTGGCTTTCTTTGGCCGACAGAACGCCGCTTTTCTGGTAATCGCCGACCCGCTTTTCGAAGAAGTTGGTCTTGCCCTGCAGAGAGATCATTTCCATAAAATCAAAAGGATTAGCGGACCTGTAAAATCTTTCGCAGCCCAGCTCGGTAAGCCAGCGGTCGGCAACGAACTCAATATACTGGCTCATCAGAAGGGCATTCATGCCGATGAGATTAACAGGCAGCGCTTCCAGAATAAATTCCTTTTCGATTTTAACAGCCTCCGTGATAATGGCGGTGATGGCTTCCGGGGCAAGCTTGTTTTTCAGCATACCATAAAGCAGGCAAGCAAATTCGCAGTGTAGCCCTTCATCACGTGAGATGAGTTCATTGCTAAAGGTAAGTCCGGGCATCAGGCCTCTCTTCTTCAGCCAGAAGATGGAACAGAAGCTGCCACTGAAGAATATACCTTCCACTGCTGCGAAGGCAACCAGCCTCTCGGCAAATGAACCCTCTTCTATCCAGCGCAGAGCCCACTCCGCTTTCTTCCTGACACAGGGAATGGTGTCCACCGCATGAAACAAAAGGTCTTTTTCCCGGGGATCCTTAATGTAAGTATCGATCAGTAAAGCATAGGTCTCTGAGTGGATATTTTCCATCATGATCTGGAAACCATAAAAGCAGCGGGCTTCCGCAACCTGTACTTCGCGCATGAAATTGACGGCCAGATTCTCATTAACGATGCCATCGCTGGCGGCAAAGAAAGCCAGTACGTGCGATATGAAATGGCGTTCTCCGGAGTTTAACGCTTCCCAGTCTTTCTGGTCCGCCGACAGATCGATCTCTTCGGCCGTCCAGAAGCCGGCTTCATGTTTTTTGTACATTTCCCAGATAGCGGGATAGTTAATGGGCAGGATGACAAAGCGATCCTTGTTCTCCCGTAATAATACTTCTTCCTGTTGCATAAAGAATGATTTTAAAAGCTATACAGGAATTGACAAAAGACAGGCGGGCATTCACCACAGGACGTGGTGATACATACGGGCTTTCGCCAAAACCTTATTCGTGAACGTTTTGACAAAATCATTATGGCAGGTGTCTGGCTTATAAGCTGCATCAAAATGATGCGCCTATTTACAGTTGCACGTCAGCTCGTGGATTACACACGATTCCCTTTTAATCATACACCTGGCAGGAGCCTGCCTGTGTATGAACCCGAATGATTATGAGAAAGAACTTATGGAGGCAAAGATATTAATCCCCGTGATGATGGTAGGGAGAACTTTTAAACATCCGGCATTTTGCTAACAATGACATTCTTCCAGTTTAATTACCGCCTGCATATCAGACATGGGCCTTTCGTCCATAGCAATACTTGTTATATCAAACCTGCCTTTGGTCTTAAGTGCCGGGTAAAGTCGCGCAGGATTGCCGACCAATAAGCATTATGCCTGCAATCGCTTTATATCCCGCCTCTGCTGGTAGGTGAAACACAGTTCACGGATACAATGGCCGGCCGGTTAAACAGGTACCCACTTTAGCTTCAGGTAGAGGTCATTTAGCCTGAAGGGTTTATAGAGGAAGTCATCCATACCGGCTTCTTTAATCTTATAACCCAGATTATCAGAAACGGAAGCTGTCAGCGCAATGATGCGAACGCCCGATCTCTGCGGGTCTGCCATGGCGCGAATAGCCCTGGCAGCGTCGAAACCGTCCACCAGCGGCATGTGGAGGTCCATTAAAACGACATCGTATGGGTTTGAACTAACTTTATCTATTGCCTCCTGCCCGTTCACGGCAAATTCGGGCTTGTTATTCCATCTGGCAAAGACCTTCACAAGCAAAAGCCGGTTCATATGGTTATCTTCTGCCACTAAGATCTTTAGGTCACTCAGATCGGGATCAGCTTGCGGCCTTTCTGTAAATGAATCAGCCGGTCTCTGGCGTAGCTTAAAGCTTATATCAAAATAAAACTTTGACCCTGCACCCAGGGCGCTTTCGATCTGGATGCTGCTATCGAACAACAAAAGAAGCCGCTTTACAATGGCAAGACCGAGCCCCGTGCCGCCAAAATTGCGTGCGGTGCTTACCGAAGCCTGTGTAAAGGATTCAAATATCGCCTCCTGTCTATCGGCGCTGATACCGACGCCCGTATCGATGACCGAAAATCGTACTTTAAGAAGCTGGTCATCAGCAGCGAGTACATTCAGGGCGACAGATACAGTCCCTTGCTCTGTGAACTTGATGGCATTGCCTGCCAGGTTGTAAATGATCTGGGTGATCCTGGTTGGGTCCGTCATGATGCCCCTGTTTATTGCCTCGTCAATATGCAGGAGGAAATCGATCTCCTTCTGCTCAGCCTGAAATCGAAGTCCCAAACAAACCTCTCGTACCAGGTCGTCAAGAGCAACCGGTATTTCTTCCAGCTCCAGCTTCTCAGAGCCTAGCTTATTAAAATCGAGAATATTATTGATCAGTGAATAGAGATTCTCTGCCGAAACCTTTAAGATCTGCAGACTCACTTCCTGCTCCCTGCTATGAGAGTCCTGCAGCAAGAGCTGGCTTATGCCAATTACAGAATTTAGAGGTGTTCTTAGCTCGTGCGTCATAGTTGACAGAAATTCCGATTTCGATTCTGCGGCCAGGTTGGCCTCTTTAACGGCAAGCTGCAGCTGATCATTCAAAGCTTCCTTCTCTTTAATGTTAGACTTAAAGGATTGCTGGAATAAATAATGACAGATCACAATGGTCACAAAGTTTAAAACCACCATAATTTCGTAGCCCGGTGCTGCCAGCTCATCCGGCGATATCCCTTCAAATTGCAGACGCTGGCCAAAAATAAGATGTAAAATAACCGGCAATGTTGCCGCAATAGCGTAGATGATTCCAAATCGGGGATTCATTAAGCAAAAACTGCCCAGGATGAGCATGAAGACAAACTGGAGCGTCAGGATATTAATGGATTGGGCAAACAGGAAGACATTTGACCAGATCAGGAACAGGCCCAGCCAAACCATCATATGGGCAACCACCCCCATATAAGCTTTATTCGCCAAGAGTAACTTAAACAAAGTTATATAGACAAACAGCAACACCACCGCTCTTTGAAGCTGTAAGTCCTGCTTGTAATAGAAAGTTACACCAATGACAATCGAGGCTTTTATTAAAGAAAACACCAGCAGGCAAAAGATAATTTTAATACCGGCCTTACCGAAGTGATCACTTTCCGTTTTCAACAGTTTGGTAAATGACCAATTAAAAAATGACACACGGCTTTTCATTTATATGATAAGAGATAATAATCGCCTAAACTACTTTATAAAAAACTATGATTCCGATATAAACACTTATAGTTTAAGGTAATTATGTTTCAAGGTGATATTTGGCGCTTCTGTAACAGGTAATTTTAGGATAGGCTAATCGTTAGTGATGTCTTTACTGGATTTAGATTTTTTCGAAATATCATACACATTGTTGGAAGTGATGTCCAGATCTGCCAAATGCACTGACTTATGGGGAATATTAAAGGAACCTTAATTAATGTGCGAATATGATGAGAAAATGTGCTATGCCGAATAGCTGCTCTCCCTCATCTTTCGAAACGATTTTGCAGCTTGTACTCATTTGGCGATTGTCCGACTTGCTGCTTAAAAAGCCTGGTGAAGTGCTGTGGGTATTTGAAGCCTATTTCATAACTAACCTCACTGATCGATTTGCCTGGATCTAAAATCTTCTCTTTTGCAATTTCTATTACTCTGTCCTGTATATATTCTTGCGCAGTTCTCCCGGTCTGCTTCTTTACCAGGTCACCGAAATATTTAGGCGACAAATTCAATTCTCCTGCGCAGTATGCTACTTTTGGAAAGCCTAGTTTTTTGGGTTTATCCGATTCGAAATACTCATCCAGTACGCGCTCAAATCGAAATAGTGCATCCTTTAGAATGTTACTTCGTGTCATGAACTGCCTGTCGTAAAACCGAACGCAATAGTTGAGGAACAATTCAATATTGCTGATGATTAAAGACTTACTATGCTTATCAATGGGGTGCTCTAGTTCGTATTGAATTTTATGGAAACTTTCCATGATTACTTTTCTTTCACGCTCAGATAGATGCAGCGCCTCATTTACATCATATGAGAAAAAGTGATAATCCCTGATATGTCTTCCTAAAGATGTCCCCCGAATCAGATCAGGATGACATAATAAAGCCCATCCGGTTGGTTGCAGGATTTCGGCACTTTCGACATGTCCAAAAACCTGTCCCGGAGCGATAAAAAGTAAGGTACTGTCTTGATAGTCATAGTGACTCCTGCCATACGTAAACCTGCCCGATTTAGCTTCTTTGAGGAATATGATATAGAGCTCCGAAAGATAGCGCGCTTCGTAGATCGGTTTCGATTTCGACTGATCTAACACACTGATCAGCGGGTGCAACGTCTCCTGGCCTCGTTCAGAATTAAACTGTTCTACACTTTCTATTTTTGTAATTTTTTCTTCCACAATAATGAACTTCAACTGTTTCAAATTTACCTTAACCCAGGCATTCGTTTGCCATTTATTCTGTTGAACAGGAAAAATGGTAAGCAATACGGGAATTAATATAACACCCTCACAGCAAATAAGATAGACCTTTGTATGATAAATTTATGAGACTCTACATATCGAGGGGGGGGCAAGGACTCTAATGACAAAAATCATGAAACGAAAACATCTGCTATCTGCACTTCTGGTCCTCGTTTTTTGCGGCTTAGAAATACAGGCACAAATCAAAACAGACAGTACGACTAACATTGAGAAAAAGAAATATCAGGCGAAAGCTCCAAAGACCAGGCCCTTTGGACCGGAAGCATTCAAAACCGCTGATAAAACAACACTCCGATGGCTCGGTATGGCCGGCTTTTTTATCAATAGCCGGGGGACAACGGTCATGATTGACCCGCTGCTGGAAGGATTTGATATGCCTTTATTAATCGATTTTCCAATCGCCGCCAAAGATGTCCCTCATTTGGATGCTGTACTGATTACCCATGCGGATAACGACCATTTTAGTGTTCCTACCAACGTGGCTCTGTCTAAGGTTACCGGGATCTATCACACTACCGTGTATGTCGACTCCCTGATGAAGAACTTAAATCTTACCTCTGTAGGACATGATATCGGCGATGTGTTTAAAGTGAAAAACCTGACTGTTAAACTAACGACAGCTGACCATGCCTATCAAAATGCGTATCCGGGGATGAGCAAGCGCCGTTTCAAAAATGAAGATGCCTGTGGATTTTGGATTGATACACCGGATGGTAGCATCTGGGCTCCCGGTGACTCCCGCCTATTACCGGAACATTTAACGATGAAATCTCCCGACGCTATCTTATTTGATTTTTCAGACAGCGAATGGCATTTCACCTTTGAAGGTGCGGTAAAGATTGCGAATGCTTATCCTGACGCAATACTATTGCTTAACCATTGGGGTTCTGTCGATTCTCCCGATTTCTCTCCTTTCAACGCAGACCCGGCCAAGTTGCAAAAAGCCATAGTAAATCCAAAACGGATAAAAATACTGGCTCCGGGTGAGTCTTTCACACTTAAGCGATTAAAAAAATGAAACAGTTAACCTTAATCATCACCCTACTCAGTTTATTTTTCTTACCACTTAAAAATCAGGTCTCCGCAAAAGAGTCGGCCCGGAGCACAATCGATACGGGTAGGATAGCAAAAGCGCAGCAGAAATATAAGGAGTTGTTCGCCTCCGAAATCATAGCCAGTAAAACGGACCCGGAGTTGATGAACATCATGCAAAGGTTCATCTTTGGCGAAGTATTTTATATCGGGAACCTCGACGACAAGACCAGGGAGCTGATTGTGATAACAGCGCTTACCACCAATCAATCCCTTCCACAATTAAAAGTGCATACCAACGCCGCTTTAAATATCGGTGTCACCCCGATCCAGATTAGGGAAGTTGTTTACCAGGCTGCCCCCTTTATCGGATATCCCAAAGTCCTGAATGCTCTGGATACTATAAACAGCGTTTTTAGAACCCGGGGTATTCGCCTGCCTTTAAGCAATGAAAGTACTGTATCCGAAAGTGAACGATTCGAAAAAGGGAAAGAAAAGCAGTATCCGCTTTACGGAGAAGGAATGAAGCAAAGTATGAAAGATCTGCCCGGAGGCCTGGGAGAGGTGATTCCGAGAATGCTTACCGAGTCCTGTTTCGGCGATTTCTATACACGGGGAGGTCTGGACATTAAGGCGAGAGAACTGATGATCTTCTGTGCTCTGGCCAGTTTGGGCGGCACAGAGAGGCAAATGGCATCTCACGTTGTTGGTAATATAAAGGTGGGTAACAGTAAGGAGACTTTAATTTCTGCAATGGTTCATTGTTATCCTTATATAGGCTTTCCCCGAATAGCCAATGCGATTTATGCGATCAGAGAGGCCAAAATTGAAAAAGATGTTCGTTAAGCTAACGAATGAATTAAGTCTGCTATAGGTAAGAATTATGAAGAAGAGACGATTAGGAAAGAGCGGAATAGCCGTTTCTGCTCTCGGACTAGGCTGCATGGGGATGAGCTGGTCATACGGCCCGCCGAAAGATAAACAGGAAATGATTACGCTGCTTCGTGCGGCCGTTGAGCGGGGCGTTACTTTTTTTGATACCGCCGAGGTATACGGGCCTTTTCACAATGAAGAACTTGTAGGCGAAGCCTTGGAGCCTTTTAAAGGCGAAGTAGTTATTGCCACCAAGTTTGGCTGGGAACCAGCTTCAGAAGGTGAAGCAAACTCCAGATGGAACGCATTAAACAGCAGGCCTGAACACATTAAAAAAGTAGTGGAAGGATCGCTCAAAAGGCTGAGGGTGGAAACGATTGATTTGTACTATCAACATCGCGTTGACCCAAAGGTGCCGATTGAAGATGTCGCAGGAGCAGTGAAAGAC
>Ga0307414_10001041_pt1 | contig 14196 bp, 12 predicted proteins | sample DK1Ometagenome_FD_203804 | JGI IMG/M metagenome (GOLD analysis project Ga0307414, IMG submission 203804) | Maize rhizosphere microbial communities from greenhouse at UC Davis, California, United States - DK15-O-3 | ecosystem: Host-associated > Plants > Roots > Rhizosphere > Soil | place: USA... | reverse complement strand
AGCCGATGGTGTCGTTGAACAGCACCGTATCCTGCGGCACGATGCCGATCTGTTCGCGCAGCGAGGCCTGCGTCACCTTTGCGATATCCTGCCCATCGATCAGGATGCGTCCGGCATCGACATCGTAGAAGCGGAACAGGAGCCGCGCGATCGTCGATTTACCCGCACCCGAAGGCCCCACGATCGCCAGCGTCCGTCCGGCCGGAATATGGAAATCCACGCCGCGCAGGATCTTCCGGTCCTCGCCATAGCCGAAATGCACATTATCGAAGCGCACCTCCCCGGCCTCCACCTGCAACAGGGCCGCATCGGGTGCATCGGTGACGTCCGCCCTGGTGTCGATCAGCGCGAACATCGCCTCCATGTCGATCAGGCCCTGGCGAATGTTGCGATAGACCATGCCGAGCAGGTCGAGCGGACGGAAAAGCTGGGCAAGCAATGTATTCACCAGCACGACATCGCCGGTCGTGAACATGCCTCGGCTCCAGCCCCACACAGTATAGCCCATCGCTCCGGCCATCATCAGGTTGGTGATCAGCGCCTGCCCGATGTTGAGCAACGCCAGACTGTTCTCGCTCTTCACAGCGGCGTCGGCATAGGTGCGCACCGCCCTGCTGAACCGCGCCTCCTCGCGCTTTTCCGCATTGAAATATTTGACGGTTTCGAAGTTCAGGAGTGAATCTACGGCATGGGCGAAGGCAGTGGTGTCGAGATCGACCATGTCCCGGCGAAGCTTCGTGCGCCATTCGGTCACGACGCGCGTGTACCAGATATATAGCACCACCATCGCCAAAGTGATGCCCACCATTCCAGGGCCGAACTTGAGGAAAAAGATGACGCAGACCGCAGCCAGTTCGATCACCGTCGGGGCCACGTTGAACAGCAGGAAATAGAGCATCACGTCGATGCTCTTGGTCCCGCGTTCGATGATCTTGGTAACCGCGCCAGTCTTGCGGTTGAGGTGAAAACGGAGCGAAAGCTGGTGCAGATGGCCGAACACATGCTCGGTCAGGCGCCTTGTAGCCTCCTGCCCCACTCGCTCAAAGGCGACGTTGCGGATATTGTCGAACAGCACCGAGGCGAAGCGCGCCCCGACATAGGCAACCACGAGCGCGATGGCGAGACCGACCGCAGGCTGTAGCCCCGGCGCCATTCCATCGATAACCCCCTTATAGGCAAAGGGCATGACAAGCCCCGCCGCCTTGCCCAGCAGCACAAAGCCAAGCGCAATGACCACGCGACGGCGAAGCGCGGGCGCATCGGAGGGCCAAAGATAGATGAGAAAACGCCGAAGCGTCGCCAGCACAGGCGGAACGGGCTGGTTTTCGGCGGCTGGTTCAGGCGGCATATATGGCCATGTAGTGCGCGGGGCGGCAAAGTCCACCGGCGCGTGACATCAGGCGGCCAGTCACCTTGCCCCTGACGCGGGTCCGGCCCTTAATCGCCGTCCTTCAGATCGCGCGCCACCTTGGGATCGCGCAGCAATCGGTCGATATGCCCGCCCTCGTCGAAACTCTCGTCGATCAGAAATTTGAGCTTCGCTGCATATTTAAGCTTCGTCCGCGCCGCGACTTCGCGCTGAAGGTAAGCGGTATTGGTCCGCAGCGCCTTGAGCACCGCCTCCTCGTCATTCCCGAGCAGGGGCTTCACGAACGCCGTCGCGTGCCGCAGGTCGGGCGACATGCGCACCTCTGTAACCGACACCATATGGCTGGCCAGCACATCGTCATGCACCTCCCCGCGCATGAGGATCTCGGACAGGATATGACGCACCTGCTCCCCTACGCGCAATACGCGGACGGAGGGGCCATCATGGGTTTCGCCGTGTGCCATCGTCACTCTAATGGAAGGATATCGTCAACGGACACGCTCAGCGCTTCGGCCAGCGCACGCCAGAGCGCGGGTTTGCCTTGGGCCTTGCCGTTTTCGATCTCAGAGATTGTCGCTACCCGCGCGCCTGCACGATCGGCCAACGCCTTTACGGTCATCCCCCGATAGTTTCGCCATGCCCGGAGCGCGTTTTCTCCATTCATGATCTGATCGACCAGTTCAGCGGGCAGATATTCTTCACCCCCGGTGCGGCGCTGTTCAGCCGCGATAGCGGCGATCGCATCGGCGCGATCCTCGGCTACATCCAGCAATTTCTGATAATCGTCCACCGGCAGCATCGCCATTTTCTGCCCAGCGATCTCGACAATTTGAACCGTCATGACCTCACCTCATAAATCGAGCCGCGTGGCGTTATATCATCGATCCACAAAATATCGTCTTCGATACGAAAGATGACGCGCCAGTCTTGTACCCGCAACCGATATTCCGGCCTCCCCTGAAGCCGCCTGACATTTGCGCTTTGCGATGATGGTTCAGCGGCCAGTTCGCCGATTTTCTCCCGAATCAAAAGACGCTTGTTCGATTTTAGCAGCGCCCGCATCGCGGATTTTGAAAACCGAACTTCCATCGACCCCAATTTTACGGAATACGGAATTATTTACAAGTCATAAATTCCGTATTCCGTAATGAGCGGCCGGTAGTTACAACGTCCGCGCGCGTTCCTCGACCTCATAGGTCTCCAGATAATCGCCCGGCTTGATGTCCGTGTGACCAAGGAAAGTGACGCCGCATTCCAGCCCGGCGCGAACCTCCGCCACATCGTCCTTGAACCGGCGCAGGGACGCGATTTCGCCATTGTAGACAATGACATCGTCGCGCGTGATGCGCGCCTTGAGCGCCTTGCGGATGAAGCCGTCGGTGACGAGCAGACCCGCCGCCTTGCCATGCTTGCCTGCCGAGAAAACCTCCTTCACCTCGGCGCGGCCGACGACCGTCTCGATCCGCTCCGGACCCAGCTCACCCGCCATCTCGCCCTTGATCTCCTCGATCAGGTCGTAGATCACGTCGAAATATTTCAGGCGAACCTTGTCCCGCTCGGCCAGCGCCCGCGCCTTGGCATTGGGGCGGACGTTGAATCCGATCAGCGGCGCGTTGGATGCGGCCGCCAGCGTCACGTCGGACTCCGTGATCGCGCCGACACCGCTGTGCAGCACCCGCACCTTGATCTCGTCGGTCGATGCCTTGTTGAGCGAGCTCACAATGGCTTCCACCGATCCCTGCACATCGCCCTTCACGACCACCGGATACTCGATGACCTTGTCGTTCAATGCGGAGAACATATGCTCGAAAGAGGTGGGAGCCGCCGTCGTGCGCTTGCGGTTGATCTGCTCCTGGCGATAGGCCGCGACCTCACGCGCGCGCGCCTCATTCTCCACGACCGTCAGCGTATCGCCCGCCTGGGGCACACCGGTCAGGCCAAGCACCTCGACCGGGACCGAGGGCCCGGCTTGCTTGATATTCTTGCCCTTGTCGTCCAGCATCGCGCGGACCTTGCCGCTTTCGGCGCCGACGACGAAGATGTCGCCGACGTTCAATGTACCGCGCTTCACCAGGATGGTAGCGACCGGACCACGCCCCTTGTCGAGCTTGGCTTCGACCACCGTGCCTTCGGCGGAGCGTTCCGGATTGGCCTTCAACTCCATGATCTCTGCCTGCAGCATGATCTTTTCGATCAGGTCGTCCAGGCCGATCTTCTTGAGTGCCGAAACCTCCACGTCCTGGACGTCGCCGCCCATATCCTCGACAATGATCTCATGCTCCAGCAGGCGCTCGCGCACCTTCTGCGGGTTGGCGTTTTCCCGGTCGATCTTGTTGATCGCGACGATCATCGGGACGCCCGCCGCCTTGGTGTGATTGATCGCCTCGATCGTCTGCGGCATCAAGCCGTCGTCGGCGGCGACAACCAGGATGACGATATCCGTCACATTGGCCCCGCGCGCGCGCATTTCGGTGAATGCCTCGTGACCTGGCGTGTCGAGGAAGGTGATGATGTGACCATCCTTGGTCTTCACCTGATAGGCCCCGATATGCTGGGTGATGCCGCCTGCTTCGCCGGCAACCACATCGGTACCACGCAGTGCGTCAAGCAGGCTGGTCTTGCCGTGATCGACATGGCCCATGATGGTGACGACCGGCGCGCGCGGCAGCAGCGTCTCATCCGCATCGACGTCGGTTGCCGTGTCGATATCGACGTCCGATTCCGACACGCGCTGGATGCGATGGCCGAATTCCTCGACCAGCAACTCGGCCGTATCCTGGTCGATCGTCTGATTGACGGTGACCATGGTGCCCATCTTGAACAACGCCTTCACCAGGTCCGCGCCCTTTTCGGCCATGCGGTTGGCGAGTTCCTGCACCGTGATCGCTTCTGGCACGACGACATCGCGAACCTGCTTCACCTGCGGCTCGCGCTGGCCGCCCATCAGGCGCTTTTCCTTTTCGCGAGCGCGCTTCAGCGCCGCGAGCGAACGGGCGCGCGCGCCGCCATCGCCATCGGACAAGGCCCGGCTGACGGTCAGCTTGCCGGACTGGCGGCGGTCATGATCACCCTTCACGCGGGCAGGCTTGGGCTCGGGGCGCTTGGGCGCAGCCACCGGCGTGAACCGGCGCGGCGGCGGCCGATCAGCGGCCGTCGCTTCGGCTTCCGCCGCGGTCTCGACTTTTGCGGGGATTCCCTCTTCCGCCGACGCGGCCGGGGCATTGGCTTCTGCCGCCTCGGTTGGCGCGGCCGCATCCACGGCGGCGTCCGGTTGCGCTGTTGCCACGTCCTCGCTCTTGCGCTTTTCCTCGGCGCGGCGGCGTTCTTCCTCGCCCGCCTGCTGCCGGGCCGCATCCTCGCGACGGCGCGCTTCCTCCAGCGCGTTCATGCGCGCCTCTTCGGCTTCCCGCAGCAACTTGGCCTGCAGTTCCTGACGCGACATCAGGCTGTCGGGTGCCGACGGGCGGGGCGGCGGAGGCGCAGCCCGAGGGGCCGGAGCGGGAGCCTGTTGCACGGGCGCGGGTTCGGGCGGCGCGACCGCCTCCACCTGCTCGCCGGGCTTGCCGATGAGACGGCGGCGCTTCACCTCGACCACGACCGTATTCTTGCGGCCATGACTGAAGCTCTGCTGCACCTGTCCGGCCTCAACCGTCCGCTTCAGGCCCAAAGGCTTGCGGCCCAGTTTCGGCTTTTCTGTTTCGCTCTCACTCATCGACTAAACCAGTTCCTTCGATCAACATTCCGGCCCGAAGCAAATCCCCGGGCCCATTTCTTCGCTTACTCAATCCACTGCAGTATCGGGCGCGTCCTGACCCACCGACGCTGCGACTTGCGTCCCGTTAGCGCATCCCAGGAAAACTTGCCAGCGGCCAAGTATCTCGCCCACACGGGCAGCCGCCTTCTTGTCGGTGACGGCAATGTGCGCGACATTGTCCCGACCCATTGCCATAGATAAGGGCGTGCGGTCTACAGGCAAGACTATGCCAGTAAGATCGCTGCCTTCCAGCCCCCTGCCCACGCGCCAGGCCTGATCCAGCTTGCGATTGCCGTCCGCCGCCGCATCCGCCGCATGCAGCAGCATCTGCACCTGCCCGCGCCGGGCGGCGACATCGATCTTTTCCGATCCCGTCAGCACCATGCCGCCGCGCGCCTCAAGCCCCAGCCGGTCGAGCGCCGCCTGCCGCATTGCCGCCTCGATCCGGTCAGCCAGATCGGCGGGGATGGCAAAGTCGGACGTCTTGAAGCTGCGCGCCAGGGCACCCTTGAGCTTCCCGTTCTCCAGCGCCTTCTGGAGCGTCGCGCGATCAACGCCAACCCACGCGCCCCGCCCTGGGGCGCGCGCGCGCACGTCGGGCGCAACCTGCCCATCGGGACCAAGCGCCAGCCGGATCAATCCGTCACGGGCTTCGCGTTCACCGGAAAGAATGCAGCGGCGGGTGTTTTCGGTCATGCGCCTCTCCCTTTGCTAAGAAGAGACCAACATCCAAACCCGTTCGGGCTGAGCCTGTCGAAGCCCCTCTCCTTCTTAAGAAAAGAAAGAAAGTCCTTCGACAAGCTCAGGACAAACGGGAATTTTCCGTCTAGCTTAACGCCACCCGTCTCATTGGGAAGTATCCGCAACCGCGTCCTCCCCATTGTCCTCATCTTCGAACCAATGCGCACGGGCGGCCATGATGATCTCATTGCCCTGCTCTTCATTGAGGCCATATTCGGCGAGTACGCCGCCCTTGTCCTCGGCACTTTCCTTGCCGCGACGGCGCGTATCGACACGCTTCTTTGCCACCAGTTCGTCGGTGGCAAGGTCGGCCAGATCGTCAAGCGTCTTGATCCCCGCCTTGCCCAGCGTCACCAGCATGGCTTCGGTGAGGTGCGGCATGTCGGCCAAGGCATCTTCGACGCCAAGCGCGCGACGTTCCTCGCGGGCAGCGGCTTCACGGCGCTCCAGCGCTTCCAGCGCACGGCTTTGCAGCTCTTCGGCTAGTTCCTCATCAAAGCCTTCAATGCCGGCCAATTCCTCGACGCCCACATAGGCGACTTCTTCAAGCTCGCCAAAGCCTTCGGCGACCAGAAGCTGCGAAAGCGTCTCATCGACGTCCAGTTCATTCTGGAACAGTTCGGAGCGCTCAACGAACTCCTTCTGACGCTTCTCGCTGGCGTCGGCTTCGGTCATGATGTCGATCGCCTTGCCGGTCAGCTGGCTGGCGAGGCGGACATTCTGGCCGCGGCGGCCAATGGCCAGGCTCAACTGGTCGTCGGGCACCACCACTTCGATGCGCCCCTCATCCTCGTCGATGACGACGCGGCTGACGGTTGCGGGCTGCAGCGCGTTGACGACAAAGGTCGCCGTATCCTCGCTCCAGGGAATGATGTCGATCTTTTCGCCCTGCATTTCCTGGACGACGGCCTGCACGCGGCTGCCCTTCATGCCGACGCATGCGCCGACGGGATCGATGCTGCCGTCACGGCTGATGACGCCGATCTTCGCGCGGCTGCCCGGATCGCGGGCGGCGGCCTTGATCTCGATGATGCCGTCGTAGATTTCGGGCACTTCCTGCGCGAACAGCTTCTTCATGAATTCAGGATGGGCGCGGGACAGGAAAATCTGGGGACCGCGATTTTCGCGCCGGACATTGAGGATGATCGAGCGCACCCGATCACCGACGCGCACCACTTCGCGCGGAATCTGCTGGTCGCGGCGGATGACGCCCTCGGCCCGGCCGAGATTGACGACGATATGGCCGAACTCGACGCTCTTCACCACGCCGGTGATGATTTCGCCGACGCGATCCTTGAACTCTTCATGCTGCCGTTCACGCTCAGCATCGCGGACCTTCTGGAAGATGACCTGCTTTGCCGACTGCGCATCGATGCGGCCAAGGTCGATCGGGGGCAGCGGATCGACGATGAAGTCGCCCACGCTCGCGCCCGGCTGCAGCTTCTGTGCGGCCTTGACATCCACCTGCTTGAAAAAGTCCTCGACCGCCTCGACCACTTCCACCACGCGCCACAGGCGAAGGTCGCCGCTTTCGGGGTCCAGCTTCGCCCGGATATCGTTCTCGGCGCCATAGCGGGCGCGGGCGGCGCGCTGGATCGCGTCCTCCATCGCCTCGATGACGATGGCCTTGTCGATCATCTTTTCCGACGCAACGCTGTTGGCGATCGCGAGCAGTTCGGCCTTGTTTGCGGAAATGGCGGTAGCCATGGCTATAGTCCTTATTCTTCCGTTTGAATGTCGTCCGCGCCTTCCGAAGAAAGCGGCATTGTAGCATTGATGAGCGCGTCGGTCAGCACCAGCTTCGCGCTGTGGATATTGGAAAAGTCGATCCGCACATCGCCGGTTTTCGGATCGTCCAGCAGCACGGTCGAACCATCGATTCCCGCAAGCTTCGCCTTGAACTGCTTGCGCCCATCCACGGGATCGGCAACGTTTACCCGCGCCTCATGCCCCGCCCAGTCGGCAAAATCGGCCAGGCGGGTCAGCGGCCGGTCGATACCGGGCGAGCTTACTTCCAGCCGGTAGGCTTCCTCGATCGGATCGACCTCGTCGAACAGGTCCGAAATGCGGCGCGACAGGGCCGCGCAATCATCAATGGTCAGCTGCCGGGTCTCGGGACGCTCCGCCATGACCTGAAGCGTCAAATCGTCCCCGCCGAGCAGCTTCACCCGCACAAGAGCGAATCCCAGGGCCTTGGCCTCCGGTTCGATCAGCTCCGTCAGTGCGGCGATATCCGCCATTCATGCTCCAGTTCAATAGATGCGCTTTTGCCGCCGGCCCCTTCCGGCGCCAGCCCCAACATGTTTGACGATGTCGAGAGGAGCCATGCCTATAGCCAGAAGCATTACCGGCCGCAAGCCTTTAGCCGCGACTGCCGTACCGGGGCGCGGAATTTCTGTTGCAACCAAAACAGACGTCCTTGATTGTCCGGGCAATTCCCTGCTTTCCGGAGCGACCGACATGCCCCGCCCCCCGATGATCCTGTTCGCGCCCATCGCCCTTCTTGCCTGCAGCAATGACACCGGCGCCCCTGCGGACAACGCGGCCTTCGCCGCCAACGAGTCGCAAATCGCGCCGGTCGACCGGCCGCCCTTCTCCGTGCAGACTGTGGCTGAGTTCGACGAGCCATGGGCCATGGCCTTTCTGCCCGACGGGCGGCTTCTGGTGACGAAAAAGGCCGGTGCGTTGAAGCTATATTCTCCCTCATCCGGCGCCGTCGCGGATGTCGCGGGCGTGCCGGAAGTCGTCCATCGCGGCCAGGGCGGGTTTGGGGACATCGTACCGGGACCCGCCTTTGGCGAAGACAGGTCCGTATATCTCAGCTGGGTCGAAGCAGGCAACGGCGGCAGCGGCGCAGTCGTGGGACTCGCCAGACTGGTGGAAAACGATGGACAAGCGCGGCTGGATGGCTTGCAGGTCATCTGGCGGCAGCAGCCCAAAGTGACGGGAAGTGGCCATTTCGCGCACCGAATCGCCTTTTCGCCGGACGGACAATATCTGTTCATCAGTTCCGGCGAGCGCCAGAAATTCACCCCCGCTCAGGACATGTCCACCAACCTTGGCAAGATCATCCGCCTGCGCCCGGACGGATCCGTGCCGGACGACAATCCCTTCGCGCAAAAGGGCGGAGTGACCGCGCAGATTTGGTCGCTGGGCCACCGCAACATCCTGGGCATGGCCTTCGATGCCGATGGCCGCCTCTGGGCGCACGAAATGGGTCCGCGCGGCGGCGATGAACTGAACCTCATCGAAAAGGGCGAAAATTACGGCTATCCCATCGTGTCCAACGGCGATCATTATGACGGACGCCCGATCCCCGATCATGACACCCGGCCGGAGTTTCAAGCCCCGAAGTTGTCATGGACCCCCGTCATCTCTCCGGCCGGGGCGATCATTTATTCCGGCGACCTTTTCCCGCGATGGAAGGGTTCCATGCTGCTGGGCGCGCTGTCGGGCCATGCGCTGGTCCGGGTTGCGCTCAATGGGGACAATGCCCGCAAGGCCGACCGCTGGGACATGAATCAGCGCATCCGCGAAGTCGAACAGGGACCGGACGGCGCACTCTGGGTGCTGGAGGATGGCACCTCGGCGCGGCTGCTGAAACTGACGCCGCGCTGACCGCCCGGCCCTGTCACAAGGCGCGTAATGCAGTCGCCAGCGCCTCGGTCGTAACCGGATAGCCGCAGCCTTCCGGAATGCACAAATGTTCAATCCCGCCACGCTCCTCGACCCAGGGCGTGATCGTCCGGACGGCGATGGACCGCGCATGCGCGCTGACGGAGGCAAAATCGCCGAACTGCGCCAGCCTTTCCAGATTGCGCCGTGTGGGGAAGATGACTTTCGCATCGCCCCGGTCGGCGCGCGCGAGCACATCGCGCGCGCTAGCCCAGAACAGGCTGACATTCTCGGTCGCATCGGCGCAGGGTTCGTGGCTGTCGTCAGCCAGCCGCGCCAGATAGAAGCGCGTGTCGTAATTGCGCTTGTGCTTTACGTTGGGCAGCCAGCGGGCGAACGGCACCAATTGCTGCAGGTCGAGTGCAAGCTCATATTCAGCGAGCAGAGCGGCAAAGCCCTCCCCAGCGGCAAGGCGCGCCCGAAGCAGCGCCGCCAGCGCCGGCTCAAGCCCACCCGAAAATCCCAGCGCCAGGCCGCATTCCTCCAGCGTTTCCCGCACAGCCGCTACCCGCGCGGCGGCCTCTTCCAGTTCCAGGCCATGGCTAAAAAGCTCGGCTGGCCCCGCATCATCCGCATCGACCGCGCCGCCGGGAAAAACCAGCGCCCCACCAGCAAAGTCCATGGAGCGCGACCGCTCCATCATGAGCAATTCCGCCGCTTCGCCCGGCCGATCCCGGAAAATGACAAGGGTGGCGGCCGCACGCGCGGGGTGCATTTGGTCAACAGTCATGCGCTGGGCTTAATATAGGGGCGATGCGGGAACCAGCCCCAAAAGTGAACCTACGCCCACCCGATCACTCGCCCCTACTTCCGGAAGATCCCCGCCAGCTCCATCGGCAAGTGCCGCTCATGCAGGTCGCCGGCGAAGGCAACCTCGCGGATCGCCTGCTCCTGCTCGTCGGGATCGAACCGCGTCCATCCCGCCTTGCTGAGCCGCTCCAGCGGGCGATAGCGGACCTTGTACTGCATCCGCTTGGACCCTTCCACCCAATAGCCGAGATACACATAGGGCAGCCCCGCCCGCCGCGCGCGCAGGATATGGTCCATGATGATATAGTTGCCCAGGCCCGGCCGGCTGTCATGATAGGGATCGAAAAAGCTGTAGATCATCGACAGCCCGTCGCCCTGCCGGTCCGTCAGGCAGGCGCCCACCAGCCGCCCCGGCGCGCCATTGTCCGAAGGCTCGCGATATTCGATGACATAGCTTTCCACCGGCGTGTGCTCGACCATGTCGGCAAAGTCCATCTCGTCCATCTCGGTCATGCCCCCGCCGGGATGCCGCGCCTTCAGATAGCGCTGCAGCAGCTCGAACTGCTCATCGGTGGACCAGGGCTTGCACGCGGTGACGACCAGATCCTCATTGCGCCGGAGCAGCTTGCGCTGCGTCGCGTTGGGCTGAAACTCATGGGCCACGACGCGGACGGAGACGCAGGCGGTGCACCCCGCGCAGCTGGGGCGATAGGCGACATTCTGGCTGCGGCGAAAACCAATGCGGCCCAGCGCGTCATTCAGCTCAGAGGCATTTTCGCCGCTAAGCTCGGTAAACACCTTCCGCTCGCTCCGCCCCGGCAGATAAGGGCAGGGGCTGGGATTGGTCACGAAAAATCGCGGGAACCGAAAGGGCGCTGTCACCGTCTCTCCGACCTCTTCTTATGCTTGCTGGACTCCGATAAAGGCAACTATGCCGACCGGACATCTATATGAAAAGCATGTTTACCACGAAAGTGGGGATGGAGGCGATTTTTTGGGGGTGGGTTGGGCAATTGAGTCAAGGACAAGCAGGACGTCAATCGCCCAAGAGAACTGCGACAAAACGCTCCCAGCCATCTCGGGGAACGGTCGAAGCTATCTCCAACGCCGTCCTGACGGCGAAGTTCATCCTGACTTCCGTCGGCAACGCAGCCGAAAAACCGGGACGCTTCAAACTTTTACAAATGGCTAATGGTGGGGCAATGTGTCAGGGGCTTCCCACCTAGCCGTAAGCGCGAGAATCGGTGATGACTAATTCGCTTCTAAAATACATCGAAGTTTCGCGTAACAAGTCACTTGATCGTGTGCCAGGGGCAGACGCTTTCGCGAACGTCTATTTCTCAGGCACGACATATAGCCTGTGGAAAGCGGCCCGAGGGCCGACCGCCCAGTATAGCAAAGGACTCGTTCTCGATGCCGGATCTGGCCGCGGTGCTTGGAAAGGTTTAATTGCTCGAGGCGCTGAGAGGGAATCTCTCGACGTTGCACCAAAAGGCAATGAGCATGTGACTTGGATTGCAGACTTAATGGCTATGCCACAAGTGCCATCAGAGCGATATGATGCCGTCATCTGCCATCAGGTACTGGAGCACATACCACAGCCCCCAGCGGCAATCGCCGAGTTGTTTCGAGTCCTAAAAGAAGGAGGGTTCCTGGTCATAAGCGTGCCGCATCTCAGCCGACAGCATGAATTGCCGCATGACTATTACCGGTTCACTCCAAATGGACTAAAAAGAATTTTAGAAGATTCAGGATTTGAAGTATCTCTACTCGAACCATATGGGGGGCTTCTAAGTTTTCTTCATCACCAATTTTCTACCGCTTTCTTAGGCATAGCTTCAGTATTTCGGCCTCTACAATGGATTTGTACCGTTCTTAACGCCCCGCTATCCGTGCTCGCCGGCAGACTTGATCGAAGTTTGGATAGGTCCGGCATTCTAACCTTGGGGGTTGTCGCGGTAGCACATAAGCCGCTTATAGATGCCCATGATTAGTCCAGATTACCTAATTGGAAAGGAACGGCCGGATGAAGCACAAGTTTGATTCGCTCTTCGGCGCCATAGCGGATGATGGGTGGTTCCCGTCACCTGCGCATGTGATGCGCAGAGCGGCTATTCTGGATGCTTTTGGCAGTTATCCCCCCGGCCGACTTCTCGAAGTAGGGTGCGGAGCTGGTCGGTTACTAGTCGACTGGCATAAACTGGGCCACTCGGGCCAAGCCGTAGACCCTGATCCTGAAGCCAGAGCGATTGCCGCTGCCTGTACCAAAGTATTTGAGGCGGATTTCGAGGTATTGGAACATCCAACTAGAGATTTATTCGATTATATCGTTGCCACTGAAGTACTTGAACATTTAGAAGAGCCGGATGTTATCTTGCAAGAATGGCTTAGGCATTTAAGACCGGGTGGTATATTTTTGTCAACGGTCCCTGCTTTTCGCGCACTATGGGGAAAGTCCGATGAATGGGCTGGTCATGTTCAGCGATTTGAGCCCCAGGATTACCGTTCTCTGTTGGAGAACGCTGGCCTAACCGTGTTGAAAATGCGGCTTTATGGTTACCCGATTGGGAACGGTTTAAGAATGCTCGGGAATTTGGCTTCCCTCATGAAAATGCGTCAACGAACAAGAACTCTGGGCAGAGAGGAAGCTACTTATGCGAGTGGCCGTGAACGCCGGTTGGAAAATAGATTGGCCCCGCTTATGCAGTCGCTGCCAACGAGAATGTTGCTTCGCTCAGCGATACGCCTACAACGGGCGTTTGATCGCGGGCACGGACTGCTCGTGATAGCGCATAAGCCGCTAAATTCTGCAGCGCATGACGGGGGCATGTGATTTTAGCTCGGGATACCATTCGCGGAATAGGAAAGTTCGCAGGGGCGGTTGCGTCGATCGGTGCTTTGTCCATTTTCATCTATTCTTTCGCAAACGCCGTCTCATTTGATGATGCAACTCACGTTTTCTACACCAATTGGAAGCAGTCATTGCTTGCCATTGCCATATACGGCCTTGCATTCATTCCGATGACTTGGGCTTGGATTATTCTAGCGCGCGGTTGCGGCGCACTAGCCGATCGAAAGGCCTTGGCGCGCGTTTTCCTCATTTCACAACTCGGCAAGTATCTGCCCGGCAATATTGGGCATTTGATCGGAAGGGCGTATTTAGGCCGACGAGAGGGCTTGTCATTCGGCACGATGATGATGGCTATGATCCTTGAAGTATCAGGCGTTCTGCTGGCGGGATCAATGTTGGCCGGCGTGGCGGCGGGATTGGGGAGCATAAAATATGGTGGCCTCACTTTATCGTTGGCTTCCGGCACGATCGCCGTCGCCAGCCTTCTGGGGGCCTTACTCCTGCTGAACAGGCACAAGGAACTTGTCAGACGACTCGCCAAGCCGATTCTTCTGGCACTGGCTTGTTATCTGGTCGTATTTGCATTGCTTATAACGATGAACGTAATTTTACTTGGCACTATCGCGAACAACTGGGTCTGGTCAGATCTTATTAAAGTTGCCGGTGCTGTAGTAGTGAGTTGGCTCATCGGATTTGTAACGCCCGGAGCGCCCGCAGGCATCGGCCTTCGCGAACTTAGCTTCTTTTCTCTGCTCGGCGGGGTTTACCCTGATCAGGCGGTAATTCTCGCCGCAGCGGCCTCCCGCATAGTAACGATGCTTGGAGACGGAATTGCATGCCTAACTGGCCTGGCGATGAAACGACATGGCAAAGGCCCGCAACTATCGACGCCAAGCCACTATACGATCCGCTGACGCCTGATCGAAACCTAGGTTTCGTGGACAAAGCTTGACTTGAAGCTGTTGCGTTGATTCAACGCTGTCTTTTGGGAGGCAGCTGTGGGTGAGCGGATTGGAGTGTCGGACGAGGAATGGTCACTGATTGGGCCATTACTGC
>Ga0307414_10001040_pt1 | contig 14198 bp, 14 predicted proteins | sample DK1Ometagenome_FD_203804 | JGI IMG/M metagenome (GOLD analysis project Ga0307414, IMG submission 203804) | Maize rhizosphere microbial communities from greenhouse at UC Davis, California, United States - DK15-O-3 | ecosystem: Host-associated > Plants > Roots > Rhizosphere > Soil | place: USA... | reverse complement strand
GATCGGTGGTCGTCGCCGGCTGGGTCTGGGTTGTGGTCGTCTGCGTCGTCGTCGGCTCAGTCGGGGTTGTCGGCTGAGTCTGCGTAGTGGTCGTCTGGCTGGTGGTCGGCGCCGTGTCCGTAGTCGCCGGCTGAGTCTCTGTCGTCGTGGTCGTGGTCGATGTCGGCGGCGTGGTGGTCTGCGCGATCGCTGTCGTCGAGAAAGCGACCGCGGCCGCCGTGGCGAAATAGTTGAGCTTCAAGGTCATGGGTGGTCTCCCCGCTTCCGAACGAAGCAGACTCAACGAGCAGGACCGGACTCGGGTGCACCACGGACGATAGACCGTTCGTCGTTCCCGACGAGTGCCGGGTTAGAGCACGTAGCGGCTGAGATCGGCGTTCTTGGCGATCCCCGACAGCTGCTGCTCGACGAAGGCGCGATCGACGGCGAGCGTCTCGCCGCTTCTGTCCTCCGCTTCGAAGCTCACGTCCTCGAGCAATTTCTCCATCACCGTCTGCAACCGGCGCGCGCCAATATTCTCGACAGCTTCGTTCACCTCGGCCGCGATGCGGGCGAGCGCCTCGATCCCGTCGTCGGCGAAGGTGATAGTCACGCCCTCGGTGCCGAGCAGCGCTTGGTACTGCTGCGTCAGGCTCGCGCGGGTCTGCGACAGGATCCGGACGAAGTCTTCCTGCGTCAGCGCGCTCAGCTCGACACGGATCGGCAGGCGGCCCTGAAGCTCCGGCAGCAAGTCCGCCGGCTTGGCGATGTGGAATGCGCCCGATGCGATGAAGAGGATGTGGTCGGTCTTCAGCGGCCCGTACTTGGTGGCGACAGTCGTCCCCTCAATCAGCGGCAGCAGGTCGCGCTGGACGCCCTCGCGGCTGACCGATCCGCCGCGGACGTCGCTGACGGCGATCTTGTCGATTTCGTCGAGGAAGACGATTCCGTTCGCTTCGGCATCCGCCAAGGCGACGCGATTGATGTCGTCCGGGTCGACGCGCTTGTCCGCCTCTTCCTCGGTCAGGCGCTGGAACGCATCCGGCACCTTGAGCTTTCGCTTCTTGCCCGGCTGGTTGCCGAACGCCTTGCCCATCATCTCGCTGAGGTTGAGCACGCCGACCTGTCCGCCCATTCCGGGAATCTCGAACGGAGTCGATGGCGCTTCCTGCACCTCGACCTCGACTTCGGCCGTATTCAGGCTGCCGTCGGCGAACCGCTGGCGGAAGCTTTCGCGGGTGGCAGCGCTGGAGCCCTTGCCGGTGAGCGCATCGAGCAGCCGCTCCATCGCCGCTTCCTCTGCGCCCTTGCGAACCGCCTCGCGGCGCCGTTCGCGCTCGAGCCGAACCGCTTCCTCGACAAGGTCGCGGGCGATCTGCTCGACGTCGCGGCCGACATAGCCGACCTCGGTGAACTTGGTCGCCTCGACCTTCACGAACGGCGCGTCCGCGAGCTTCGCCAGGCGACGGCTGATCTCGGTCTTCCCGCAGCCCGTCGGCCCGATCATCAGGATGTTCTTGGGAGTGACCTCGTCGCGAAGCTCGGGCGAGAGCTGCTGGCGTCGCCAACGGTTGCGCAGGGCCACCGCCACCGCCTTCTTCGCGTCGTCCTGGCCGACGATATGCTCGTTCAACGCGGCGACGATCGCCTTGGGCGTCAGCTTGTCCTTCAGCAATTCGCTAGTCCCGCCGCTCTGGGGAATGGTGCTTTGATAGTTCATTTGCAAAGTAGATTGGAGGCGGAGCGGGCCGCTTCAAGCGGTGCAGCGGAAACCTTCGAAGAAGCGCTTGTGATTGGCAACGATCCGGCTGATGTCCGCCGGCTGCGGCGTCGGGTCCCAAACGCCCCGTTCGTACGTGCCGCCAAGCACGATCCCGTCCGCCCTGGGGAACATATAGCCGAACTCGCCTTGCGCCGCGTAGCGGATGTTCGGCTGCGGCTCGAGGATCGCCAGCTGTCCTCGTCTGGGCTCCAACTCCTGATCGCCGAACAGGTCGCGCGCGCCAAGGCCCGTGCAGTTGAAGACGAGTGCTTCCGGAAGCCCTGCGATGTCGGCTGGCGTCGCGAACTTCCGCACCTCGATCTTGCCGCCTGCGATGTGCACGTCGCGGATCATCTGGCGGAGGTAGCGACCGGTCTCGATGTACATCGTGTCGTAGACGACGACCTTGTCGAGCGGGAACGGATGCTCGCTCGGCGACAGCGAGCGATTGATCGGCGGGAAATTGGCGATGTTGCGCGATTCCGGCGTGTGAGATTCGACGTAGGTCGGAAGCCAGCGGATTCCGTAATCGTCGCCGACCATGATCTGATACCGCCGCCAGCTGTAGTCGAGCGCTCGAACGAACTGCGCCCTGAACTCGGGCGTGACCAAGTCGTCGCGAAAGAGGCCGAAGGGGTGGAACTGCCCACCGGCGACGTTCGAGGTCGTGTCCGGCGGAAGCGCGGCCGCGTAGATCGTGACCGGGAAACCGGCTTCCTGCACCAGCCTGGCCGTCGACAGGCCGACGACGCCCGAACCGATCACGGCGACTGGACCGCTGTGGCCCTGCAGGCCGAGATCGATCGCCAGCTTGGACGTTCCCCAGCTCATCGTGATCCCGCTTCCGCCGTGACCGTAATTGTGGACCAGGCGCTTCTCACCGAGCTGCTCGGTACGCACCACGAAGCCGGTGCGGCGATACGGTCTCAGCCCCGCAATCGTCCGTATCACGCGGCTTTCGTCCACCATGACCGGAGGAAGCGGCGTGCATACGGCAGGCCGGCGAGTACCGACCGTCGCGCAGCCGGAGAGCAGCGCAGCGGATCCGGCGGCGAATGTTCGGCGGTCAAGCAACACGCGGCCAGCCTAGCCGCTTCGCGTCAGCCTTCAATCGTCTCGATGGTCAGCCGGTCGTTGGTGAAAACGCAGACCTCCGCGGCGATGGCCATTGCGCGGCGCGCGAGCTTCTCGGCGTCCTCTTCATAATCCGACAGCGCCCGAGCCGCGGCGAGCGCGTAGTTGCCGCCCGACCCGATCGCCGCGATACCGCCCTCAGGCTCCAGCACGTCGCCGTTGCCGGTGAGGATGAGCATCACGTCCTTGTCGGCGACGATCATCAACGCCTCGAGGTTTCGAAGATATTTGTCGGTGCGCCAGTCCTTGGCGAGCTCGACCGCGGCGCGCATCAGCTGGCCGTTGTATTGCTCGAGCTTGCGCTCCAGCCGTTCAAACAGGGTGAAGGCGTCGGCGGTCGCTCCGGCGAAGCCTGCGATGACCTTGCCGTCCTCGCCCAGGCGCCGAACCTTCTTGGCGTTGGGCTTCATGACGGTGTTGCCAAGGCTGACCTGGCCGTCGCCGGCAATGACCGTGCGATCGCCCTTCTTCACCCCGAGGATCGTTGTGCCGTGAAATTGTTCCATAGCGCGGATGTGGGAGTGCTTCCGAACGGCTGCAACTAGGCGCGCGCGAAACGGCGGTCGGGGACCAGCCACAGGAACGCCACGGCGACATAGATCGCGACGGAGACGGCCGGCGAGACGAAGGCAAGGATGATCGCCGAGAGATAGCCCGCAGTGCTCAGCCATTCCTTGGTTCTTCGACCAAGCGCCTTCCTCATTCGCGATTCCTCGGACTCCGCGGCGATGAGCGCCCGCTCTAGCACCTGGTAGGACGTGGCCGCGCCGACCAGCACGAGCCCGAAGGATGCTACCGGCCACGACATCATGCCTACTTCATCGATCCAGCGGATCATCAGCGGGAAGAGGGTCAGCCAGAACAGCAGGGCATTGTTGGCCCACAGCACGGCCCCCGTCACCTTTTGCGCCGCCTGCATGAGGTGATGGTGATTGTTCCAGTAAATGGCGACGTAGACGAAGGCGAGCAGATAGGCCGCGAGCAGCGGAAGCACGGCGAGCACGGCTTCGAACGTCGGTTCCTCGGGAACCTTCAGTTCCAGCACCATGATCGTCAGGACAATGGCGACGACGCCGTCCGTCAACGCGTTCAGCCGCTCCGGCCGCATATTCTTCCCCCCTATTTCTCGCCGCCCTTGACCTTACCCCAGGTGCGCGCCGCCGTGTAGCCGAGGTAGCCGGTGCCGAAGAGCGCGTAGAGTTCCTCCGGAATGCCGCGCAGATAGGCGGTCATTCCACTCGCGATACCCTGCGCCATCTTCGGGTCGGCGGCTGCGATGAGCCCCATCGGAATGGCCCAGAGAATCAGCGCATACATCATGTAGAGGAAGCTCGGCCGCGCGCGGCTGGTCCAGGGATCGTTGGACTGCGCCTCGGCAACGATCGCCTGCATCTGGACGGCGATTGTCTGCGCTTCCTGGTCGCCCTGAAGCTTCAGAAGCTCGAGCTTGGCCTTGTCCCGAGCCTGCGGGTCGGGAATGATCTTGTCGAGCAGCTTCGAAACCGGCCCAACGATGGCATCAAGAAGTCCCATTCTACCTTCCTTCCTAAAGTCACAAATGTCATGGAGAGCGGCGTCAAAGCCGTGGCTTTAAGGTGAGTTTGCCTCAGCCGATCGTGCCGATTCGGTTCGCAAGCCAGCCATAGAGGAAGGCTTCGTTGGCGGGACGCCGCTCGGCCAGACGCAGGTAGCGTTCGCCCTGAAGCGCCTCGAGCGCGCGCAACAGCACAGTCTCTCCGCCGCGCTTCCCGCGGATGGCGAGAAAAGCGTCGAGCGCGTGCAGCGTGAGCGGGCCGACCCGACCGTCCGGTGTCAGATCGGCATAGTCCCGGCAATTGCGGTTGAGCGCCGTCAGCGCGCGCTGAAGGAAGGTCGTCGCGACCGCGGGTCCCATGTTCACGCCGGTGTCGAACAGTTCTGCCGCAATCCGGGACGACCGCTGCGCGACCTGGTCGAAGCGCGGCCGCAACCAGTAGAGCCGTCGATAGATGGCCGCCGCCTCTTCGCGCGGCAGGTTCCGCATCGAACCCGCATATCCATGCGCCCGCGCCACCGCTTCCGTAATGCCGAAGCAGGTCGGCCCGCCTTTGTCCGCAGGATGGTTCGCGTAACCACCTTCCCGGTCAATCAAAGCGTCGATCATAGCGTCGACGCCAAGTTCCTCTCCGATCACTGCACTCTCCCGCTACCGGTTCACCGAGTCGCAGATTGCTAACCGAATAGGTTATGTGTAGGAAAGCGATACGAACCGACGCCGTAGGGTGACGTGCGCGGTTCCTCTGGCTAGCATCGGCCCATGTTCCGAACGCTCATCGGCTTTGCAGCCGCCCTCGCCTTCCTCCTCCCGTCGCCGGCCGCCGCGGAATTGTCCGCGCCCGAGCAGAAGATGATGGTCGCCGTCGATGCCGAGCAGGAACGCACCGTCGAAATGCTCGCCAAGTGGGTCAACCAGAACAGCGGAAGCCTGAACGCGCCGGGCGTCGCGAAGGTCGGCGAGATGCTCCGCGCCGAACTCGAGCCGCTCGGCTTCAACGTGCAGTGGCTCGACATGAAGACGGTCGGGCGCGCGGGGCATATCGTCGCCCGCCACAAAGGCAACGGGCGGGGCAAGCGCCTGCTGCTGATCGGCCACCTCGACACGGTGTTCGAGCCGGACTCCGGCTTCCAGCGCTGGGAGCGTCAGGGCAATCGCGGGATCGGTCCGGGCTCGGGCGACGACAAGGGCGGAATGGCGGTGATGATCGCCGCGCTCCGCGCGATGCAGCAGGCAGGGACACTCAAACGCGCCGACATCACAATCGTCCTGACCGGCGATGAGGAAGATGCCGGCGACCCGATCGAGGTCACTCGCGGGCCTTTGATCGCGGCCGGAAAATGGGCGGATGTCGCGCTCGATTTCGAGGGGCTGGCGCAAAAGGACGGCCCAGATGGACTTCGCGACATGGGCTCGATCGCGCGCCGCAGCTCCGACAGCTGGACCCTCATCACCAGCGGGCGGACCGGCCATTCGAGCGGAGTCATGCACCCCGAATATGGAGCAATCTACGAGATGGCGCGGATCGTCGACGCCTTCCGCCGCGAACTTCCGGAGGACAAGCTGACGTTCAACGTCGGCTTGGTCGGCGGCGGAGCGACGGCGGAGATGGATGCCGGCCGGATCCGTCTCGACGCAACAGGCAAGACCAACATCATCGCCGCGGTGGCGGTCGCCCGCGGCGACCTTCGCGCCATCAACCAGGAGCAGATCGACCGTGCCAAGGCGAAGATGCAGGCGATCGTCGCCCAGTCGCTTCCCGCGACGACTGCACAGATCACGTTCGACAAGGGCGGCTATCCGCCGATGGCTCCGACCGAGGGCAATCGCTCGCTCCTGGGACGCCTCAACCGGGTGAACGCCGACCTGGGCCTCGAGCAGATGGGCGAGCTGGACCCGATGGACCGCGGCGCAGGCGACATCAGCTTCGTCGCGAAGGACGTGGACGGGCTCGTCGGCCTCGGCCCCGCGGGTGCGGGTAGCCATGTGCCCGGCGAGTGGGTCGATATTCCGTCGATCTTCAAACAGGCGAAACGCGCCGCGATCCTGATGAGCCGGCTGGCCAAAGAACGGCGCTAAAGCCCGTTCCGCGACCGGAACGCTGGTCCGATTGGTCGACCGGCGAGCGTCGTCCGTCGAAGTCGCCGTCGGCTCGCAGAAGATCCCTGCCCAGCCGACGAAATCAGAATGCCTGGATCGATCGCATGTGAGATCTCCAACTCGGGGAATTCGCCGCAATGGAGGCGATGAGATGCAAAAGCAGAAAGTGGCATGCATGACTGCCGCGGGATTCCTCGGCATCTTGCTCGTAACAGCGACAGCGACGCCCGCATTCAGCCAGTCGCGGGTGGTGGTCGAGGCGCCGCGCGTGGACCCGGCGCTGCAGCGCAAGGTCTTCTATCACGACCTGAACCTGGCCCAGTCGCGCGACCAGAGATTGCTCCGTAACCGGATCTACCAGACGGCGCAGTCGCTCTGCTTCGACATCAATCTCGTCAGGGAGGAAACCTGTCCTTCCAACGCGGTCCGGAGCACCAGCGGTCAGGTCAAGGCTGCCATCCAGCGCGCGGAACTGCGCATGGCGGGCAAGCCGGCAGGTCCGGACGTCGCGATCACGATGGCGATCACCGGTCTCTAGGCCTCGTGATTTCCACCAGTCTCAAGCGGTAGCCTGGCGCTACCGCTTGAAGCGGTGGGGCCAGGCCTAGACGTACATGCCCTCGCGCAGGTTGATGCCATATTCGACCCAGGCTTTCAGCGCGGCGAGCATCTGCGCCCAGCCCTGGCAATTGCCGTAGCTGGCCTTGAGCGCGCCTTCGGTCTCGCGCCAACCGTGCTCCTCGATTTCGACCATCGTGCGCGTGTCGCCGTCGAGGGGTGTGAAGGTCATGGTGACGGTCGTGTTGTAGCTGGATTCCGTCATCTCGCCGCCCTCGACATTGGGAGGCTCCCCTTCATTGGCTTTCCATTCGAGAACGATCTTCCTGTCCGGCTCGACCGCGATCACTTCGACCGGGAAGGCGCCGGGAAAATCGGCGAAATCCCAGGTCACGGTCGCGCCCGTCTCGAGCCGGCCCTTCGCTCCACCTGTTGTGAAATAGTTCGAGAGCTTGTCCGGGTCGGCGACTGCCTCGAACACCTCGTGCACCGGACGCGCAATACGAGCGGCGACCCTGAATTTCAGGTCCATGATTCGGGCTCCCTTGGCTTGATCGCGACGCCTATATGTTATAGATATGTAACATGTCAATCGCGGACCAGTACGACCGGGTGTTCAAGGCGCTGGGGCACCAGGTGCGCCGGCAGATCCTCGACGACCTGCGCGACCAGCCGCTGACGACGGGCACGCTGGTTGCGCACTTCCCGGAGATCGACCGCTGCACAGTGATGCAGCATCTGAAGGTCTTGGAGGATGCCGACCTGGTGATCCCGATGCGGAAGGGCCGCGAGCGGTGGAATCACCTGAACCCGCTGCCGATCCACGACATCCATGAGCGCTGGATCGGCCCGCATGCGGCTCAGGCCACGGCGAGGCTCGCCAAGCTCAAGCAGGAACTGGAGCGGAAACCGACTTAGCGGCTGACCGCTGCCACCTGCTGCTGGCCATCGTCGAAATAGCGCGCGAGCAGTGCGGGATCGCGATTGTACGGGTCGGGGCGGAACTTCGCTCCGTCCGCGCCGGCCTCGGCGGTCAGATAGGTGACGTAGACCGGAACCGGCTCTGGGAGGTCGACATTCTCTTCCGGCGACCCACTGGCGTGCGGCAACGTTCCGAACAGCCATTTCGCGAGGCGGTGCGCATCCTGAAGCCGGATGCAGCCGTTGCTGATCCAGCGGTCGTCCTTGTCGAACAAATTCTTCTCGAACTCGGGGACGTCGTGAAGGTAGATGCCGAAGTCGTTCGGCATGTTGAACTTCATGTCGCCCATCGAATTCCACTCGCCCGGGCCGCGCCGCATCCGGACCTCGACCTTGCCGTCGGCGACGCCCTGCCAGTCGATCGTCGCGGGATCGAGCACCTGCGGGTTCTCGCCCCAGTCGGACAGCACCTCGTAGTCGCGGTCGGTGAGGTACTTCAGGCCTTCCTTGAGAACGCCCGGAGCGACCGACTTCTGGACCAACTCCGGCGGCGTGTTCCACCAGGGGTTGAGGCTCAGATATTTGAGCTGGGCGGCCATCATCGGAGTCTCGGTGACGTGATTTCCGACGATGACGCGCATGCTGTCGACCGGACGGCCGTTCTCGTACATCCACAGTTTCGCTGAGCCTGCATCCACGAGGATGTATCGGCCGGTCTCGCTGGTACGCGGCAGTCGGCGCGCCCGCTCGAGATTGAGCAGGAGCACGTTCTCGTAATGCTTGTAGCCGAGATTGAGGCTGCCGATCGTGGCGTTGCCGACGATCCCGTCCGCCTTGAAGCCGTGGACCGACTGATACTTCTTCACCGCTTCCGCGAGCGCCGCGTCGAACTTCGTCCCTTCGGGCAGTCCGAGCCTCTGGCGAAGCAGAGCGACACGATCGCCGGTCGAATTGAGCTTCAGCGCGAGGCCTTCGGGGACCTTCACCTGCGGCAGATTGCCGTAGTCCATCTCGTAGCGGACGAGGCCGCGCCGAAGATCGGTGTAAAGCGGGTGGACCGGCAGGAACATGTCGATGGGCGCCGCTCGGCCGGCCTCGAAGCCGAGGTCGTGCAGCTGTGCGTCGCGCGCTTCCATCGAGGGCGCGATGGACTTGTCGATGTAGACCATGTCGAGGCCCTGCTCGACGCTCGGCGGCACCTCGATCGGCTCGATCGGCTGCTCGTTCACCGCGGCATATGCCGAAGTGGACAGGCTCAGGCCCGCGAGAATCAACGTCAATCGGCGCATTGTTACCCCTTCACACCCGCGAGCCCTTGTACCAGCTGAAGATGAACCGCTCCAGAATCCGGGGGTGAAGCGACGCATCGGCGCGACGTTCCGAAAATGACCGTTCCATCGCACTTAGTTATTTGGGATTGGCGAGCGCTGTTTCTACCCCGCTGTTGCCGCCCTGCCACTTGTCGCAACGGCTGTTCCACGACCATAGTCCCGCCTTCGGCGGCGCTGTTATGCCGCCCGCGGAGGGACCTCATGAACACTCGTCGACTGCTTGGCCGCGGCTTTCTCGGCGCGACCGCTCTTGCCGCCATTTCCGTCGCGACGCCCGCGGCCGCCCAGCGCATCGACAGCATCGTGGCGTTTGGCGACAGCTATGCCGACGACGGCAATGCGCTCGAGATACTTTTGGCCAGCCCGTTCGTCCCTGCCGCGACCAAAACCCAGCTCCAGCAGGCCTACGCCACCGGCCGCTTCTCGGGCGGAACCAACTATATCGACACTCTGTCCCAGCTGCTCGACGCTCCAGTCGCCAATTTCGCCATAGGCGGAGCCTTGACCGACGATGCCAACACCTTCGGCCCGATCGTCCCCGGATTCACAACGGAGTGGAACTCGTTCCTCACCGGGAACACGCTTGGCGGCCTTTTCCCGACCGCCGGCGCGACGTTCGATGAGAAAGACCTCGTCGCCATCTCGATCGGCGGCAACGATGCGCGCGTTTTCCAGCAAGGGGGCGGTATGATCGCGCTCGCTCCTGCCGCTGCCACGGCCGCGGCGGCATCGGCAGCGGACGGCATCGATGCGCTGGTAGGCGCGGGTGCACGCAACATCAGTTTCCTCGCCGGCAATACGGCTATCTTGCCCGAGGTCTTCCTGGAAGCCAATCCGGTCGCGGCGGCTGCGACCCGCAACGCCTTTTCGACCACCTTTAACCAGGCGATCCAGGCGAACCTGGCCGGTCACGCCGCGAATGGCGTGATGGTCCACTATCTCGACCTGACCCTGATCGGCGAGCGGATCATTGCGAACCCCGAAGCGTACGGCTTCAGCAGCACCGGCCCCTGCACGCCCGTCGTCCAGTGCGTGTCGAGCAGCGGTTACGCCAACCAATTCCTTTTCTATGTCGACGGGCTTCACCTGACGTCGGCAGGGTTCGCCGTAGTCGCACAATATATCGCGACACAGCTACAGGCTCCGCTCACGCTCGAAGCGACGAGCGAGCTCGGCCTCGGCACCGCCCGCCAGTTCGGCCGCACCTTGTCGAGCCGCGTCGATCTCGGCTCGCCGCGTGACGGCGAAGTCTCTCAGGGCGCGCATCTGTTCATCGTCGGCGACACCTTCTCGCGCGACGTGAAGGCGGACGACACGAACGATCACTTCGACGTCGATGGAACAGGCGTGACAGTCGGCCTGTCCTACGGCTTTCCCAACGGCACCGTCGGCATTGCCGGCAACTACACGCGCCCGAAGGCCAAGTTCATCGGCGATACGGCGCGCACCGAGAGCAAGACCTGGCAGCTGGGCGGGTTCGCCGGCTACGCGATCGGACCGCTCTTCGCTCAAGGCCATATCGGCTACGGCCATGACGACCATGATCTCACTCGCCTGGGCGTGATCGATTCGATGAGCGCCGACACGGACGGCAATCACTGGCTGGCCGGAGCGAAGGCGGGCTACTTGATGCCGCTCGGCGTTTTCCGCGCCGGTCCAGTCGTTGCCCTTGATTACGTCAAGGCAAAGGTCGACGGCTACACCGAGGAAGGCGACGCCGCTCTCACGCTCAATGTCGAGAACGTCTCCGCCAAGTCGCTGACGGCAAGTGTCGGCGCAGAGCTCCGCGGCGACTTCGACAATAGCGGAATCGCGGTTCGTCCCTTCGTCTCTGCAACGGTCGAAAAGGAGCTGTCGGACGGCCACCGGAGTATCCATTTCGCCCAGACCTCGGCGCCCGGGATCGTCAACAGCTGGACCGTCGGAGACGGGTCGAAGGGCATCTATGGACGCCTGTCCGGCGGCGGCAGTGCGGCGATCTTCAACGGCGTTAGCCTGAACGCCCTGGCCTCGACCACGGTCGGGCGCGACGGCGGCAACGATCTTTCCGCGCATGTGGGTCTCGACATCGGCTTCTAGGCGGCCGGCGGGCTACGGCAGTTCCGCTTGACTTGAGCACCTAACAGGAGCCTCATCCCCGCCGGCGGCGCGGGTGCGCCCTCGCCTTGCCCTGTTCGCGTATCCCGCAGCGGGAAGCGCTGCACAGGGGAGGGCAAGTCCAATGGCTACTGCTGCTCAAACGCGTGCTCCGATGCATCTGTGGATCATCGGGGGTCTCGCAGCCCTATGGGGCGCGTTCGGCGGGTACGATTACATCATGACCCGGCTGCGCGACACGGAATATCTGGCTGGGATGATGCCGACGGTCGATCCGAACGCATTCCTCGACTGGATCGACGGTTTTCCGATCTGGGCCGATTTCGGCTGGGGCCTGGGCGTCTGGTGCGGCCTGATCGGCGCAATCCTGCTTCTGCTGCGCAACCGTTACGCAGTGTGGGCAATGGGACTCTCGATGGTCGGAGCCTTCCTCGGCCTCGGCTACCAGATCATGATGGCGCCACCGCCACCGGCAGGCGCGGAAGGGCCGATGTTCGAAATCATGCCCTACGTGATCATCGTCGTCGCCGTGGCGCTGTTCGCTTATGCGCGCGCGATGGAGAAGAAAGGCATTCTCCACTGAGTGCCGGGTGAGTCGGCGGCACCCTATCCGGGACGGCCGCCGTGCTCGCCGTGCAGAGCAAGGAACTGGCGGCGTGTCTCGGGCCCGAACGTCCTGAAGCTGGGATTGGGGTTGGCGCGATAGGCCATGCGCGTCTCATCGAGTTCGGCAGTTCGGATCGCGGCCAGGTCGAGCCCGTACACACGTGCCGCATTCAGTCCGAAAATCTTGCGCTTCGCCACCGCGTCCAGCGCCGGATAGCCATATTTCTCCTGATATTCCGGTCGGATTTCGAAGGCCCTGAACGCCTGGATCTGGTCCTGCGGGCTTCCGTACCAGATGGAATCGGTGCCCCAGACGATGCGATCTTCGCCGAAGGTCGCGAGCAGCTTGCCGAGCACATGCGCGGCCTCGTCCGGCCGGCTCATGAAATAGCGCCAGGTTGAGCCCAGCTCGGCGTAGAGGTTGCCTTCGTTCTTCCTGAAGCCTGCCTCGCGGTGCGCCTTGATAAGCCTGTCGACGCCTCCGCCGGCCGGATCGAACGCCCCTTCCCTCGCACCCGGTTGGAAGCCGCTATGGTAGACGAGGAAGGTGAGGTCCGGGTTCGCCTTGGCGGCGACGCCCATTTCCCGCGGCGAGCTCAGCTCCTCGCGCATGCCGTAGAGCGAAACCCCCTTATGCACGGCGAACGTCCTGACGCCCAGCTTGCGCGCCTGCTCGAACACCCGGCCGGCGAGTTCCCCGTCCAGCGCATAGCCGACACCATCCGGCCCCCATTGCGGATAGAGTTTCCACGCCGAAATCTTGTGCCCGGCCTTCCACGCCATCGCGTCGATCTCGCCGGGAAGGTTCGGAAGCACGCCGCCATGGATCAGCGCTCGATGCTTGCCGCCGCCGATCGACTGGATGAGGTCGCGGGCCTGCGCCGCATAGGCGATCGGCGTCGGATTGCCTTCGTCGGTCCCGAACAGCGCGGACACGACCCCGGCGTCGGTGTCGCTGTCCAAGAACACTTCCTTCACCAGCGACTGCGCCGAATAGCAGTCGTATTCCCCGGCTTGGCACTTCTCGGCCTGGGCGAAGGCCTGGCCGAGCGCGGCCCGCCATTGTTCGCCCGCAGCGCCCTTGGTCCAGGGCCCCTTCGGGTCGACCGTGTGGAGCTGCACATCGAAGATGAACTCGTCCCCGCCGAGGGTCCGCGCTGCGGCCGCCGGATCGAGCGCAGCGTCGCGCTCCAGCACGAAATTGCCGCCCGAATTCGGATTCACCCGATTGCACGCGGCGAGGACCGTCGCAGCGCCCATCGCGCTCGTCAGGAACGCGCGGCGACCGATGCCGAGCCGGCGGGCATTCTCGGAGGCGTTCACGTGAGCAAGCGCATTGGCGGCCCGCTGCCGGCCGGTCGTCCGAAGCGGCAGGAATTCGCCGTTGGACGTGCCATCGAAGCGGACCGGCAGCCTGGTGCCATCCGGATCGAGGTCGATCGGGTAAGCCATTGAAGCGCCCCCTTGGTCGAGTCTCGGAAGGCTAGCAGTTGATTGGGGCCGCGCAGCAGCTTTTCGACGAATGCCCTATGGCGACTGGAGCCAGTTCTCCATCATGTCCGCGAGGCTCTGGAAGGCGATGTCGTAAACATCTTCCTTTTCCAGCCCGTGGTTCTCCCAATCCTGGTCGCTGGAAATGATCCGTCCCGTTTCCAGGTCGTAGTGATAGTCGAGCATCTCGTTGGCGATTGGAATGAAGCTCTCGGGGTAATGGATCGTCCCGCAATAGTCCGGGCCCCGTCGCCGATAGTCCTCGCAGAAGGCGCCAATCCGGGCCACGGGGTTGAGGCCGGTGAAGCCCGGGCCGAACCCGCCGTCGGCGATCGAATAGAGTCGCTTCAGATCGTCGGGGATTGCCCAGCCGCAGATCTCCTCCAGCTCGTCCCAATCACCATCGGACGGCGGCGCCTCGAGCGGCTTTGCTCCGGGTGGGTCCGAGCTCGCGCCGACCGTGCCGTCCGGACGCTGGATGAAGCTCATCGTCGGCTTGTCGTTGCCACTCGCACGAAGGCGCGCCTGCATTTCGCGAAAGAGATCGCCCGCCTCGGGCGAGAAATCCCTGAACTTCTTCTCAATCTCGTCGACCGGCAGCGAAGCGCGGGACTCGTCCTCGGCCGCCGTCATGTAGCGCCGCTTTGGATCGGCCGCCCGCTCGACGATACGCCGCAGCAGGTCA
>Ga0307414_10001038_pt1 | contig 14210 bp, 13 predicted proteins | sample DK1Ometagenome_FD_203804 | JGI IMG/M metagenome (GOLD analysis project Ga0307414, IMG submission 203804) | Maize rhizosphere microbial communities from greenhouse at UC Davis, California, United States - DK15-O-3 | ecosystem: Host-associated > Plants > Roots > Rhizosphere > Soil | place: USA... | reverse complement strand
CCGGTCAGGTAACTGTTGGCAAGAAAGACCGCGATCAATCCCAGGATGATCGCGACACCCAAGGCGATGAGCGTTTGCCGTCTCATATCAGTCCCCCGGCCTTAGATTTTACTCAATCCGTCATGTGACGGCTACACGAATAAGACGGGGCCGGCCCAAAGGCCGGCCCCGAATCACCTTAGCAGGTGCCGCCCGAGACACTCGGCGGGCTGTCGATGCAGTTCTTCGCATCGCCCATCGCATTGGCGATGGACTGGCCGAGCAGGACCGCCGCAAGGGCGATCGCCGCGCCGACGATGGCGAGGATAAGCGCATATTCGGCAGCGGCGGCGCCGCTGTCGTCACGAATCATCTTGATGAAATTGGTCATGTTCCGTCCCCTAACTTATTACGTCCCCCGTCCCCCCAAAAAGGGACGGACAAGTCGCGCGCCAGGGAGGCGGTACTATGGTCGACTTTGGGGAATTGGCGAACCCGCCATGCACCCCCGCGGTCAAAATTAACGCGGCCCCCCAGCCGCTTGACCCGCAAAACCTGTGCCCCGCTTAACTTTTTGTCAAGCATCTTCGTTTAACGCAGGTTAATGGCTTGGGCCGCTCGCGGCTGCGGTAAGCGACGGATTTCAGCCGATTTTGAGGAGTGGCGGGAGCGAAAATGCCCCGCCGCGTTAACCGAACAGCGTTCCATTTAAGGACAAGTTAACGGGCTCTTTCGGCCAGCACCGAGCATCGGAAGGCCGGCTGCTCTTCGTCCCGGCTTTCGACCAATGCCGCGAGTCGCGGGACGAGTCGCGAATGCCAGTTTGCCTGGCTCAGGCCTCGACGCGGTGGCGGAAGGTGACGTTCACCCGCTTCGACATCAGCAGATATGGCAGCCACAGGACGATGCTGATCATCACCTTCTTCACATTGCCGTCCAGCAATGTGTGGAGCGCGGAGGCGACCGTCGGCGGCAGGCCCTCGGTGCTCGCCACGGCCGAGGCAATGCCGATCTGCATCGCCAGGTCGATCAGCCAGATCGCGACGAGCAGCCTGGGGAACAAGGGCACGCGGCGGAGCGCGGCGACGAAGGCGATGGTGTAAAGGCTGGACAAGAGGACAACGTCGAGCGTCAGCCCGAAGCGCAGGGTGGACAGCCAGGCCGGCACGTCGCCCGCCAGCGCCGGCATCGCCGCCAGATATTCGAGCGCGCGCACCGGCACGTTGAGCAGCATTCCGACCAAGAGCGAGACCATGACCCCGCTGGTGCCGTAGAGCGGATGCGCCTTCGCCTCGTCCGCGTCGACCTTGCGCCAGCGCCCGGCGATCGCCAGCCGAAATTCGGGTTGCGGCAATCGGTCGCCGTCGCGGAACCAGTGCAGCGCCAGCGCCATCGACAGCAGCGGCGCCGTCACCAGCAACAGGTAAGGGAGATAAGTTTCCAGGCCTGGCGTTGCGTACAGCGGGCTCGCCGCGATGCGGACGGCCGATGCCAGCATCGCCGCGACGAACCACCAGGTCATGATGCGCGGCAGGCCGCCTTCCAGCGACGCCAGCAATGCTGTCGACTTGGCGTGCAATCGTTGGCCGACGGCGATTGCCGTGGCCCGTGCCGAAACGGGCGAAATCGTCATGCTCCGGGTAATAAGGGCGTTATGCTTTCAACTTGGTAAAAGCGCGAGATGGCGCACGAGTTCCGGTCCGGCCCGAACATGCGCACGTTGAATAATCATGGCGGCTACGAAGGCCCCCTTGCCCAATTAAATCCAATGTGGCAGCAACCGCCCCGCTCGGGAAAACAAGCGGACAGGGGGTTCGCGGGTGTCCGGGGCGTATTTCCAAACCATCCATAGCGGACGCGACTGAGCGAATGTCGCCGTTCGCATTGCTGCTCACCGAATTGACGGCGGAGCTTGCGCTGTTCGCGGCGGCCGGCTTCTTCCTGTTCGCGATCGACGACCTTGCCGTCGACGCCATTTATTTCCTGCGCCGCGGATGGCGCAGTGCGGCCGTCTATTCGCGCTTTCCCCGCGCCTTCGCCGGGACGCTGCCGGCCCCGATGCGGCCCGGCTGGCTGGCGGTGTTCATCCCCGCCTGGGACGAGGCGGCGGTGATCGCACCGATGCTTCGCGCCACGCTTCGGCGGTTCGACCATGGCGACTATCGCCTGTTCGTCGGCCATTACCGCAATGACCCCGCAACCCGGGCGGCGGTCGACAGCGTCAACGACCCGCGCATCGTCGCGGTCGAGGTCGACGCCGACGGGCCGACAACCAAGGCTGACTGCCTCAACCGCCTCTACGCAGCGCTCACCGCTTATGAGGCCGCGGTCGGGCGCCAGGCAAAGGCGGTCGTCCTCCACGACGCCGAGGACCTGGTCCACCCGCTGGAGCTGAAGCTCTTCGACCGGCTGGTGGAGCGCGCGGGCGTCGTCCAGCTTCCGGTCGTCCCGCTGATCGACCCGGATTCGCCATGGGTCGCGGGCCATTATGCCGACGAGTTCGCGGAAAGCCACATGAAGGAACTGGTGGTGCGCGAGGCGGTGGGGGCCGCGATCCCGCTCGCCGGCGTCGGCTGCGCGATCGAGCGGGTCGCCCTTTTCCGCCTCGCCGCGCGCCATGACGGCAAGCCCTTCGCCGGGGCCAGCATGACCGAGGATTATGACATGGGCCTTCGCCTCGGCGCGATCGGGGTGAAGACGATGTTCGTCCGGATCCCCGCCGAGCCGGGCAGCCGGGCGGTCGTCGCCAGTCGCGGCCATTTCCCCTCGACCGTCAGCGCCGCGATCCGCCAGAAGGCGCGCTGGATCGGCGGCATCGCCTTCGCCGGCTGGGACCAGCTCGGTTGGCGCGGCGGGATGGGCGAGCGCTGGATGCGGATGCGCGACCGCCGCGGGCCGCTGGCCGCGCTGCTGATGCTTGCGGGCTATTCCGCGGCCTTTCTCTGGTCGCAGGTATCGCTCGCCGCCGCGATGGGCGCTCCGGTCGCGGTGCCCGTGTCGCCCGCGCTGGCCGCGCTGATGTCGGTCAACGCCTGGCTGCTCGGCTGGCGCCTCTTCATGCGCTTCGCCTTCACCACCGCCGCTTACGGCTTCTGGCAAGGCCTCGTCGCCGTGCCCCGCACCGTGGTCGCCAACTGGATCGCCGTCTTCGCCGCCTATCGCGCGCTGATGATCCACAACCGCGGCGGCGCGAAGCGATGGGACAAGACCCACCACATCTTTCCGACGGAGTTGCCGCGAATATGAGCCAGTCGATCCGTTTCCTCGGCCTAGCCGTGATGGCCTGGGTTGGCGTCAGGGCGGTCAGCCTGGGCCTGGTGCCGGGCACCGGGGCCCTCGCCTTCGACCTTCCGCAAAAGGCTGAAGCAACCACCCTCCCGGCGATCCAGCCGACGCAGCTCCCACCCATCCAGCCGGTCGCTCCGCCGGCCTATCAACTGCAGGGCTATGGCTCTCAGGCCGCCTATCCGCCGACGTCGGCCTTTATGCCGTATCCGGTCTATGTCCCGATGCCGTCCGCCGTCCGGAACAGCGCGCCGGTGCGATATGTCGAGTATCGCCCGGCCGAGATGCCTCCAGCCTACCCTTATTTCCAGCCAGGGCCGGCGGCCGACTCATGGCCCGAGACGGCATTGGCCACGCCTGTCCCGGGGCCGAAGATGACCCCGTCATTCCGCGAAACGAGCGCGGCGCCATCGTTCGACCGGCTGCAGCTTTCGACCTGGGCGATGCTGCGCGGGACGCCGGGCCCGGCCGGGATTTCCGGGACGGGGACGCTGGGCGGAAGCCAGGCCGGGGCGCGGCTGCTGTGGCGGTTCAACCCGCACCTCGCCGCCAGCCTGAGGACCAGCGCGCCGGTCAACAGCCGTCGCGGCGGCGAAGCGGCGCTAGGCATCCGTTACCAGCCGTTCGCCTCGATCCCCGTGGCGATCACCGCCGAGCGGCGCAAGGCGTTCGGCCAGTATGGCACCGGCCGAAACGCTTTCGCGGCCTTCGTCGAAGGCGGCCTCTATGGCCAGTCGATGCCGTTGGGCTCCAGCCTCGATACTTACCTTCAGGCTGGAATCGTTGGGGCCAGGAGCCGCGACTGGTTCGTCGACGGGCAGGCCGCCGTGACCCGGCCGGTCTACAAGAATTTCTCCGCGGGCCTGGGGGTCTGGGGCGGTGCGCAGCCAGGCCTTTCGCGCCTCGATGTCGGGCCGCGCCTGTCGCTGCGCGTCGGCAAGCACATGCGTGTCCATGCCGACTATCGCCACAAGCTCATCGGCAACGCGCAGCCGGGCTCGGGCGGGGTCGTGACTGTCGCGGGAGACTTTTAGCGCTCGACCCGCCTTGGTTTTGTCGGGTTTTTGCGGCTAGCGTGCCGCGCAGCCCATGGACATCTACCTCCCCATCGCCGGCCAGTCGGTCAACGCGCTGCTGATCGTCATCCTGGGCGGGCTGGTCGGCCTGCTGTCGGGCATGTTTGGCGTGGGCGGCGGGTTCCTCACCACGCCGCTGCTCATCTTCTACGGAATCCCTCCGACGGTCGCGGTCGCCTCCGCCACCACGCAGATCACCGGCGCGTCGGTGTCCGGCGTCTTCGCCCATATGCGACGCGGCGGCGTCGACCTGAAGATGGGCGGGGTGATGATCGTCGGCGGCGCGTTCGGAAGCCTGCTGGGCGCGGTCCTCTTCCGGCTGCTCCAGGCATCGGGCCAGATCGACCTCGTCATCGGCCTTCTTTACGTCCTGCTGCTCGGCGGGATCGGCGCGTTGATGCTGAAGGACGGGCTGGTCGCGCTGGGCTGGATCAAGCTCGATGCCCCGCGCGAGCGGCCGCGCCACAACCGCTGGGTCGCCGCGCTTCCCGGCCGCTGGCGATTCTATGCATCGGGACTCTATCTGTCCCCCGTAGCTCCGCTCGCCCTCGGTTTCGTCGCCGGCATGATGACGGTGCTGCTGGGCGTCGGCGGCGGCTTCATCATCGTCCCGGCGATGATCTACATCCTCGGAATGGCCGCCCGCGTGGTCGTCGGCACCAGCCTGGTGATGATCCTGGCGGTCAGCGCCTGGTCGACCATGATCCATGCGATGACAACGCAGGCGGTCGATATCGTGCTTGCCGGGTTGTTGCTCGTCGGCGGCGTCATCGGCGCGCAATATGGCGCGATGCTCGCCACGCGGCTCAAGCCTGACCTGCTCCGGCTCGCCCTGGCGGGGATCATCCTGCTGGTCGCGATCCGCATGCTGCTCGGCCTCGCCTGGCGGCCCGACGAGATATTCTCGATCGAATATCTGTGAGGCGCGCATTTCTCCTCATGGCCATGGCGCCCCTGCTGATGGCGCAGGCCGAACCCAAGCTGGTGCCGGACATCAGCGCCCGCTCGATCGAGATCCGCTACAGCTTCACCGGCGCGCAGCTGCTGCTGTTCGGGGCGATCCTCTATCCGGGCGGCCGCACGCCGCGAAATCCGGCCGACGTGATCGTCGTCCTGAAGGGACCGGTCGAACCGATCCTGGTACGCGAGAAGCAGAAGATCGCGGGTATCTGGATGAACGCGGACAGCAACCGCTTCCGCTCCGCGCCAAGCTATTATGCGGTCGCCTCCTCCGCGCCCGTGCGCGACCTGGTCGACGAACGGACGGCGGCGATCTACGAGCTGGGCCTGCAGGACCTGCAGCTATCGCCAGGCGGGGGCGCGCTTCCCGAGAAGGAGCGGCGGTTCGAGGCGGGACTGCTCGACCTGCGCAGGCGGCAGGGCCTTTATGCCGAGCATCCCAATGGCGTGGAGATCAGCGAAGGCGTCCTCTATCGCGCGCGAATCTCCATCCCCAGCCAGGTGCCGGTCGGGACCTACACCGCGGAGACCTTTCTGGTTTCCAACGGCAAGGTGATTGCGGCGGCGACGCGGGAGATCGAAATCGGGAAATCGGGCTTCGAGCGCTTCGTCGCGCTGGCCGCCCGGCGGCACGGTTTCCTTTATGGGCTTGCCGCCGTGCTGCTCTCGCTCGGCCTGGGGTGGGCCGCGGCGGCCGTCTTCCGGCGGCGCTTCTAAGCTTATTTTAACCTAGCTGGGTTAGTCCGGCGCCAACCAATTTTCTTGATGAGGTGGCGTTACCCATGACCGAGCAGCCGAGCCTGAAGCAGTTCCTCGACGAGCTGAGCAGCTACAGCGAGACCGAGGGCAACGCCTCTTCGGCCGAACATGCCGCCGCGCCGCCGATCGGGCGGGTGCTGGAGATCGCCGGTTCCGGCTCCAAAATCTGGATGGATTTCAGCCGCCTGCAGATGCTGCTCACCCATGGAGACCCCTCGGTGGCCATGGCCGGCCAGGTCGGAAGCCAGGTCAAGATGATGGTCGGCAACAGCTGGCTGATCGCCAACGTCCGCACCCTCCAGACCGGCAACGACGGCAAGGTGCTCGGCCAGATCGACTTCCTCGGCGAAGGGCAGAGCGCCGCCGGCGGCCGGATGACCAACTTCCGGCGCGGTGTCACCCGCTATCCGATCCCCGGCTGCGAAGTGCTTCCCGTCACCACCCAGGATATGCGCGCCATCTTCGCGGCGGCGGACGATCCGCACGTCGAGATCGGCACCGTCTATCCGACCGACGACATCCGCGGGACACTCTACATCGACCCGATGCTGTCGAAGCATTTCGCGATCCTGGGGTCGACCGGTACTGGTAAGTCGACCTCGGTTTCGCTGATCCTGCACCGAATCTCGCAGCTGAGCCCCGAGGGTCACATCGTCATGATCGACCCGCACGGCGAATATTCGGCGGCGTTCAAGGATTGCGGCGAGCTGTTCAACGTCGACAACCTCCAACTGCCCTATTGGCTGCTGAACTTCGAGGAACATTGCGAGGTCCTGCTGACGACCGACGGCGCCGAGCGGCAGCGCGACGCCGACATTCTCGGCAAGTGCCTGCTGGCCGCCCGCACCAAGGGCAAGAATGTCGAGCAATACGGCAAGGTGACGGTCGATTCGCCGATCCCCTACCTGCTGACCGACCTCAACCAGATCCTCGTGGCGGAAATGGGCAAGCTCGACCGCGCCGGCGACACGACGCCCTACCAGCGGCTCAAGAACAAGCTCGACGAGATCCGCGCCGACCCGCGCTACACCTTCATGTTTTCCGGGATGCTGGTCAGCGACACGATGGGCAGCTTCATCGGCAGGTTGTTCCGCCTGCCCGCCCATGGAAAGCCGATCTCGATCGTCGACGTGTCGGGCGTCCCGTCCGAAGTCACCAGCGTCGTCGTGTCGGTGCTTGCGCGAATGGTGTTCGACTATGCGATCTGGTCGCGGACCGAGGCGCAGCGGCCGATCCTGCTGGTCTGCGAAGAGGCCCACCGCTACGTCCCCAAGGACGAGACATCGGGCGGCCAGGCCGTCCGCAAGATCCTGGAGCGGATCGCCAAGGAAGGCCGTAAGTACGGCGTCTCGCTGGGCCTCATCACGCAGCGCCCTTCCGATTTGGCCGAAGGCGTGCTGTCGCAGTGCGGCACGATCATCTCGATGCGTTTGAACAACGACCGAGATCAGGCCTGCGTCCGCGCCGCGATGCCGGAAGGCGCGCGCGGCTTCCTCGACGCCATTCCCGCCTTGCGCAACCGGGAATGCATCGTCTGCGGCGAAGGTGTCGCCATTCCCATCCGCGTGCGCTTTGACGACCTCGAGCCCGAGAAGCGCCCCGCCTCGTCCGACCCGAGCTTCGCCTCCTCATGGCGCGAGACCGGCGACGAAGCGGGTATTATCGACCGGACCATCAAGCGGTGGCGGGGGCACGGCAGATAAGCTGGCGATTGAAATGCGGGCATTGCCGCTCTTCCCGGCCAAACTTACTGTGGCTCAATGTTCACTGATGAAATTATCGGCGTGATTGCCCAAGCGATCAAAACGGAAGTTGCGCATCCATTGGGTGCGATGCGGCAATTGCCGGGGACCGAGGAGGAGGTCGCTCTCACCATCCTCAACGCACTCGATGACGCGGGCTACAGGATTGTCAGTCGAGAGGAGCAGCCGACTGAGTGATGCGCATCCTGGCGTGGAGCCGGATGCCAGCTATCACCGCGTCCCAACCCGCATCAATTGACTTATCCGCGCCTTGAACCGCGCCAGCTCATCGCCTTGCACCACCGCATGGCCGCCGAACTTCACCCCCATCGGGTTCACCGCGACGCCATTGCGATAAACCTCGTAATGGAGGTGCGGGCCGGTCGAGAGCCCGCTCGATCCAACATATCCGATCACCTGCCCTTGGCGGACAATGCTGCCCGGCTCGACGATGATCCGACTCATATGATTGTAACTGGTGGCCATCCCGGCGCCGTGCGCCAGGCGCACCTGGCGGCCGTAGCCTCCGGCCCAGCCGGCGCGCGTGACCTGCCCGTCGGCGGTGGCGACGATCGGTTGGCCGTAATGGGCGCCGAAATCGATGCCCTTATGCATCCGGCCGAAGTGCAGGATCGGGTGGTAGCGCATCCCGAAGCCCGAGGTGATCCGCGCCGCGACCGGCCAGATCGTGCTGGCGACCTGCCGGCCGGCGCCGTTCACGTCCATCCAGTCGATGCGCCCGCCGACCGTCCATTTCATCAGCCGGATATCGCTCGCCGCCGACCGGTCGATCGCGGCATAGAGCAAAGGCCCTTCCTGGCTTTCGCCCGTCGCGGCGCGGCGGTTGGCGATGATCAGGTCGAAGCGGTCGTTGGGGCCGACCTCGCTTCCGACATCGATCTGGGTCGCCAGCGCGCGAAGATATTCACCCGCCGCCTGCGGCGAGACGCCCGATGCCCGAAGCGCCCAGTAAAGCCCGTCGCCGACGCGACCACGGACCCGCAGGGGCGTCGTGTCGACCGCGATGCGGGTAGCGGAAAGCTTGAGCCCGCCCGCCCCGCCGGTGACGGCTAGGTCGAGGTCGAGCCCGGCACGAAGCGCGATCCGATCGACCGGCCGGACACCGCTCGGGCTCCTGCGGCCGAGGCGGATCGAAACGCTGGTGCCGGCCGGTATGCCGCCGGGCGCCGCCGACGCGATCAGCCGGGCTACCTCACCAGCCTCGGCATAGCCGACGCCGGAGCGCGCCAGCAGCCGGGCGATGCCGTCGCCGCTCCCCAGCCGGGCGAACAGTTCGATCGTCGGACGGTCCGGCGCCTGCGTCAGCGGCTCGACCAGCCTGGTTTCGGCCATCCGCCCGCCGGTGCGCGAGCCTTGCGCCATCGATCCGATCGCGATCTCGCGAAACTGATCCGCCTCGGCCGAGCCGACCAGGTCCGATGGCGATGCCGGAAGCGGCTCGAACGGGGCTGGAGCGAGCACCGCCACAGAGGCGCACAAGGCGCTGAGCGTCGCGACTCCGCGCCACCAGCGCCCCGATAGAGGCTCCTCGCCGAGATCGACGATGAGGTCGATGTCGCGCAGCCGCTTGCGACGCCGTCCAAAGGCAGGCGAACGATGGCCGACAAATGCCGTGCCCTTCGCGTTCCGCCACTGGGCGCGCATATCCAGCAAGTGCAAAAGCCCCCTTGGAGAACCGTCGTCTCCGTCATGGTTAAAACAGGTTAATGTCCGGCTAACGGGACCCACTTAAGCGCTTGCGCTTCGCCCCATCCATGCCAAGATTGGAGCCATGTCCGCCGCGTCCGACGGAATTCTCCGGGCCATCCTCGGCCCGACCAACACCGGCAAGACCTACTTGGCGATCGAGCGGATGTGCGCCCATTCGTCGGGCGTCATCGGTTTCCCGCTCCGCCTACTCGCCCGCGAAGTCTATGACCGCGTCATCCAGCTGAAAGGGGCGAACCAGGTCGCGCTGATCACGGGCGAGGAGCGGATCGTCCCGCAAGGTGCGCGCTATTATCTCTGCACCGCCGAAAGCATGCCGGTGCAGCGCGAGGGCGAGGACGGTCGCGATTTCGCCTTCGCCGCGATCGACGAGGCACAGCTAGGCATCGACCCCGAACGCGGTCATGTGTTCACCGACCGGATGCTTCGCGCGCGGGGCCGCGAGGAGACGCTGATCCTCGGCTCCGACACGCTGCGACCCCTCATCCGCCAGCTTCTCCCCGATGCGGAGATCGTCCGCCGTCCTCGCTTTTCGACCCTGCGCTATGCCGGCGCCGCGAAGCTGTCGCGCCTGCCGCCGCGCTCCGCCATCGTCGCCTTCTCGGCCGAGCAGGTTTATGCGCTGGCCGAGATGCTCCGCCGCTTCAAGGGAGGCGCGGCGGTGGTGATGGGTGCGCTGTCGCCGTCCACGCGAAACGCCCAGGTGGCGATGTTCCAGCGCGGCGAGGTCGATTACCTGGTCGCGACCGACGCGATCGGCATGGGCCTCAACATGGACGTCACCCATGTCGCATTCGCCGGGCTCGACAAGTTCGACGGCCGCCGCGACCGCCGCCTGACCATCGCCGAAATGGCCCAGATCGCCGGCCGAGCCGGGCGTCACCAGCGCGATGGAAGCTTCGGGACGCTGGGCCTCGGCGGCGAGGCAGCGCCGGAATTCAGCGACGAAGAAATCAACGCGATCGAGGAGCATCGCTTCCGCCCGCTCGACCACCTCTATTGGCGAAGCGCCGACCTCGACTTCACGACGGTCACCGATTTGATTTCCAGCCTGGAGGCGCGGAGCGACGACCCACTGCTCCGCCCCGCGCCGCTGGCGATCGACCTCGCCGTGCTCAAGCTGCTCGCCGAGGACCCGGTCATCGCCGCCACCCAAGGCAAACGGGCGCGCAAACTTTGGGCGATCTGCGGCCTTCCCGATTTCCGGAAAGTGGGGCCGATGCACCACGCTCGGATGGTGCGCCGCCTGTTCAGCTATATCGGCGAGGGTGGTCATATCCCGCACGAATGGTTCGCCGCCGAAGTCGCCCGGCTCGACCGGATCGAGGGCGACATCGAAGCGCTGGCCGACCGGCTCGCCGGAATTCGCAGCTGGGCCTATATCGCCCAGCGCTCCGACTGGCTGGCCGACCCGGGAAAATGGGCCGAGCGGACGCGTGGCGTCGAGGCGCGGCTGAGCGACGCGCTGCATGAGCGCTTGACCCAGCGCTTCGTCGACCGGCGCACCGCGGTGCTGGTCCGCGACATCGGCGCGCGCGGCGCCGACGCGCTTCCGGTTACAGTCGCTGCAGACGGCGAGGTCAGCGTCGGACCGGAGCCGATCGGGCATTTGGCCGGCTTCGAGTTCAAGGTCGATCCGACCGCCCGCCACGCCGACAAGCGCCTCTTGCTGGCCGCCGCCGAACGCCGCCTCGGCGATGAGCTCGACCGCCGCGCCGCCGCGCTGTGCGATGCGCCCGACACCGACTTCCGGCTGGTCGAGGAAGCGGAGGGCCTGGCCATCGGCTGGGACGGTCAGATCCTCGCCCGCCTGGCCCCCGGCCGGTCATTGCTGGAACCCGCGGTTCGAACGGCCCGGGCGCTCGACCGCCTGTCGACCGAGCGCCGCGCACGGCTTCGCGGCCGGCTGGAGCGGTGGGTCGAAGGCCAGGTCGATCGCCACCTGCCCGCGCTGAAATCGCTGGCGAAGGCGGCAGGCGATGCGTCGGTCAGCCCGGGCATCCGCGCGCTTGCGGCCATGCTGGTCGACGCCGGCGGACTGCTCCCTCGCCGGACCATCGCGGCGCAACTCGGCCAGCTCGACAAGGCCGACCGGCACCGGCTCTTCCAGCTTCGGGTCCGGCTCGGCGCGCTCGACGTCTATGTCCAGTCGCTGCTGAAGCCCGCCGCGCAGCACTGGCGCGGTGCCTTGCTCGCGGTGCGGAGCGGCCAGTCGATGCCGCGACTGCCGCAACCCTCGGCCGCCACTCTCGACGGAAGCGCCGACCCGCGCGGCGCTGCCCTCGCCTTCCGCCGTATCGGTCCGGCCTGGCTCAGGATCGACCTTGCCGACCGGCTCGCCGCCCATGCCCACCAGGTGCGCCAGCATGGCGGCGAGGACCCGGTCGACGCCGCCCTCGCCACGAGCCTGGGCCTCGACGAACCGACGATCCGCCACCTGATGGCCGAAGTGGGCTTCGTTCCATCGGGCGAGGCATGGAAATGGCGCGGCCATCGCCGTCCGCGCGGCCGCGAGCCGCAGGGCCCGCGTCCCGGCAACGCGTTCGCAGCCCTGGCGGGACTCAAGCGTTAGGGACGGGTGCGCCTCGATCGTTACCTTCATTGTATCCGGCTGGTGAAAAGCCGGACTCTGGCACAGGCATTGATCGAGGAAGGCCGGGTCCGGATCGACGGAAAGCGCGTCGCCAAGGCGGCGGAAGAAGTCCGGGTCGGGAACATCGTTGCCTTGCCGCTGCATGGGCAGGTGCGGGTGCTTCGCGTCACTGCCATCCCGGTCCGGCGCGGGCCGGCGGCGGAAGCCCGGCTCGCCTATGAGGAGATTGACGCGGCCCCCGCCGCGACTTAGCGACTGGCAAAGTTTAGGGAGCTAAGCATACCATGACCTACGTCGTCACCGACGCCTGCATTAAGTGCAAATATATGGATTGCGTCGAGGTCTGTCCGGTCGACTGTTTCTACGAGGGCGAGAATATGCTCGCCATCAATCCCAACGAATGCATCGATTGCGGCGTGTGCGAGCCCGAATGCCCGGCCGAGGCAATCCTGCCCGATACGGAAAGCGGGCTGGAAAAGTGGCTCGAGCTCAACACGACCTTCTCGGCGCAATGGCCCAACGTCACGCGCAAGAACGACCAGACGCCCGCCGATGCCGACGAGCATAAAGGCGAGGAAGGCAAATACGACAAATATTTCTCGCCCGATCCGGGCAAGGGGGACTAGGCGCCCGGACAGGGCACCGGGCGCATCCAGAACAGGGGGGAGGCTGTCCATGCTGAAATCTTTTCTCGCCCTCGGCGCGCTGCTCGCGGCGGCGCCCGCCATCGCCATATCCTTGGCAGGCGTGGTTCACGCCCAGGCGGTCCCGATCCCCCGCGCCACGTTCATCGCCGACATGGACACGCAATTTCGAAAGATGGATGCGGACAAGAACGGCCAGCTGACTCGCACCGAGATCGAGCTGTTCCAGAAGCTGACAGCGGTTGCCGAGGCTCAGGCGCGCAACCGGGCGTTGTTCGCCCAGCTCGATGCCGACCGCAACGGGCAGATCAGCCCGGCCGAATTCGCCAAGGTCGCCGCGCCGCCGCCGGTCGCGAACGGCCAGCCGATGATCGCCCGGATGGACAGCAACCGCGACAGGCAGGTCAATTTGATCGAGCATCGCACGGCAACGCTCGCCAATTTCGACCGGCTCGACACCGACAAGGACGGCGTGGTGACCCCGGCCGAGATGAAGGCCGGCGGGATTGCGCCGCGATAGTTAGTTTCGCTCGAATTCCAGCACCGAACTGACGATCTTCTCCGCGGCCTCTTCCGCGCTCATCGCCGTGGTATCGATCCGCAGTTCCGCTTGCTCCGGCGCCTCATACGGGCTGTCGATGCCGGTGAAGTTGGGAAGCTCGCCGGCGCGGGCTTTTGCATAGAGGCCTTTCACGTCCCTAGCCTCGGCTTCGGACAAGGGCGTATCGACGAAAATCTCCAGGAACTCGCCTTCCTTCATCATGTGCCGGACCATGTCCCGTTCGGCGCGGAAGGGCGAGATGAAGGCGGTCAGCACGATCAGGCCCGCATCGGCCATGAGCTTCGCCACCTCGCCGACGCGGCGGATATTCTCGATCCGGTCGGCTTCGGTGAATCCCAAATCCTTGTTGAGCCCGTGGCGGACATTGTCGCCGTCGAGCAGGAAGGTGTGCCGCCCCATTGCCGCCAGCTTCTTTTCGACCAGGTTGGCGATGGTCGACTTGCCCGCGCCGGAGAGGCCGGTGAACCACAGCACCGCCGGCTTCTGTCCCTTCAACCGCGCATGGGTTTCCCGGCTGACGTCCAGTGCCTGCCAGTGGATATTCTCCGCCCGGCGAAGCGCGAAATGGAGCATGCCCGCCGCGACCGTCGCATTGGTCAGCTTGTCGATCAGGATGAAGCCGCCGAGCGCGCGGTTGGGCGCCCCGCCGACCGCATCGCGATAAGGCTCGAACACAATCGGTCTGTCGGTCGTCACATCGGCGACGCCGATGGCGTTTAGCTCCAGCGTCTTCGCCGCGAGCTGATCGAGCGTGTTGACGTTGAGTTGATGTTTGGGATGCGCGACGGTTGCCGTCGTGGTCTTGGTGCCGAGTTTCAGCCAATAGCCCTTGCCGGGCACCAGCTCCTCCTCTGCCATCCAGACGATCGTTGCCTCGAACTG
>Ga0307414_10001036_pt1 | contig 14214 bp, 12 predicted proteins | sample DK1Ometagenome_FD_203804 | JGI IMG/M metagenome (GOLD analysis project Ga0307414, IMG submission 203804) | Maize rhizosphere microbial communities from greenhouse at UC Davis, California, United States - DK15-O-3 | ecosystem: Host-associated > Plants > Roots > Rhizosphere > Soil | place: USA... | reverse complement strand
GAAGCCGACGTCGGGCGAATCGTTGCGGGTCACCACGCTGCGCGCGCGCTCTTCGGTCACCTCGGTCCGCGGACGCGGGGTCTCGGCGATGTCCTCGTACACCGATCCCCAGCCGTCGTCGGCGCCTTCGGCACGCGTCACGGCATAGCGGCCGGCCACATGGGATGCGGCGCCGCGACCCTTGATCGGCGCCTGGGCTTTGCGGGCATCGTCCATGCCGCTTAGCCTATGGGTGCGCCGTCGCACCGCAAGCGACGCCTGCTTAATCGTTCAGGGGACACCGATGGTCGATGGGCTGCAACAACTGTGGCGCGACCTGGTGACGTTCGACCACCTGGCCCTGGTGCTCACCGCCGGCTGGGTCGCCTACGTGCTGTGGCTGGGCCTGTGGATCGTGCTGCAGAAGCGCTCGCCGGCCGCGACCCTGAGCTGGCTGATCAGCCTGGCAGCCCTGCCCTACCTGGGCTTCCTGGTCTACTACGTGTTCGGACCGCAGCGGATCCACCGCCAGCGCTTGCGCCGGACCCGCGCCCGCGCCTCGCTGCCGGCGCCGCCGCCAGGGCACACGCCGACGCCGGAAGCCCTTGAACTGGCCCGACTGGCGCAGGGCAGCACCGGCCTGCCGCCGACCACGGCCACACGCGCGGACCTGCTGGTCGACGGCGCCGCCAAGTACGACGCGTTGCTGGCCGCGGTGGCCGATGCCCGGGTACACGTCCACCTCGAGTACTACATCTACGAGCCCGACCGCACCGGCACCGCCCTGCGCGACGCCCTGGTCGAGCGCGCGCGCGCCGGGGTCGAGGTGCGGCTGCTGCTCGACGCGGTCGGCGCCAAGCGGGTCTCGAGCCGCTTCCTGCAGCCGCTGGTGGATGCCGGCGGCGAGGTCGCCTGGTTCCATCCGATGAAGGCGCGCTGGTTCTGGAAGCGGCCGTGGCTGAACCTCCGGACCCACCGCAAGATCGTCGTGATCGATGGCCGGGTCTGCTTCACCGGCGGCATCAACATCACCGACGAGCAGGACGAGCGCCTCCGCCCGGATGCCTATCGCGACCTGCATGTCTGCCTGGAGGGCGACGTGGTGCGCTCGCTGCAGCTGGTGTTCGTCGAGGACTGGGCTTACGCCACCGGCCAGCCGCCGCTACGCCTGCCAGACCCGCCGCCGTGTCCCGGCCCGGTGGCCGCGCAGGTGCTCGTGTCTGGACCGGACTCCCCCCTGGAGGCGATCCACCGGCTCCACGTCAGCGCGATCCACGCCGCCCGCCGAAGGGTCTGGCTGGTGACGCCGTACTTCGTTCCGGGCGAGGCGGCGATGATGTCGCTGACCTCGGCCGCGCTGGGTGGGCTGGACGTCCGGCTGCTGGTTCCGAAGATGAGCGACAGCCGCCTGGTCACCTACGCGGCACGCTCGTACTTCGACGAGCTGCTGTCGGCCGGCGTGCGCATCTACGAGTACGGACCGCGGCTGCTGCACACCAAGGCGCTGCTGTGCGACGACGACCTGGCGATCGTCGGCAGCGCGAACTTCGACCACCGCAGTTTCCGGCTGAACTTCGAGGTCTCGGTGCTGTTCCGCGACCGCGACCTTCACGATCGGTTGGCGACCCTGATCGAGGGGGAATGCGGCCGATCGGTGCGGGTCCGCGACGATCGCAGCCGACCGCTGTGGCGGACCCGGGTACCGGAGGCGCTGGCCAGGTTGGTTTCACCGCTGCTGTAGCGGTTGTCGGGCGGCAGCGCCGACAAGTGGCGCGCCGGCGGGGGCAGCCGGCGCTGCCCGACGCCGGACCGGCCGTTAAACTCGCCCTGCCCGCCCACGGAGTCCCGCGATGCCCTGGTTGCTGTTCGTGTTCGCCTTCGCCGCGCTGGCGATGGCATTTTCGGTCACTTCCGTCGCGCTGCTGCTGGTGTGCCTGCTGGTCGCGCTGGTACTGGCGCTGGCCGGCGTGATGCAGCTGCTCGCCCGTCGGGTGGAGAGCCGCAGCGGCGACATCGCGATGATGGTCGACCCGGTGGAACTCGCGCGGATGCGCGAGCAGGCCGAGGCGCGCCGGCGGGCTGCGGCGACGTCGCCCGGCGAGGCGGCCTTCGACGAGCGCTCCTGAGGTCCGGCAACCCCGTTCCTGCTTGCGACGGGCAACGGGCGCGTTACGCTTTGCCGATGACCGTCCTCAGCGTCAACGTCAACAAGATCGCCGTGCTGCGAAATTCGCGCGGCGGCGGCGAACCCGATGTCCTCCGCGCCGCCACGACCTGCCTTGAGGCCGGTGCCCATGGCATCACCGTGCATCCGCGGCCCGACGCGCGCCACATCCGTGCCGACGATGTGCTCGCGCTTGCCGGGCTGACCCGCTCGCGTGGCGTGGAGTTCAACCTGGAGGGCAACCCGTTCGCCCCGCCCCGCCCCGGTTACCCCGGCTTCCTGGCGCTGTGTGAGGCCGCGCGGCCGGCGCAGGCCACGCTGGTGCCCGATGGTGACGGCCAGCTCACGTCCGACCATGGCTTCGATTTCGCCCGTGATCGCGACCGGCTGCGGCCGCTGGTAACGCAGCTGCATGGGCTCGGCTGCCGGGTCAGCCTGTTCGCCGACGCCCACCGGGACGATGCCGGGATCGAGCACGCGGCGGCCACCGGCGCCGACCGCATCGAGCTCTATACCGGGCCGTTTGCCGAGGCCATGGCCGCCGGTACGGGCCAGGCCATGCTCGCGCGCTTCGCCGCCGTCGCCCGGCACGCAAGCAGTGCCGGGCTGGGGGTCAACGCAGGTCACGACCTCAGCCAGTCCAACCTGGCGGCGTTCCTGCGCGCTGTCCCGGGCGTTCTGGAGGTGTCGATCGGACACGCCCTGGTGTCGGAAGCGCTGTACGACGGACTGGCACCGACGGTGCAGTCGTACCTGGCGATCCTCCGGGCCGCCTAGTCACCCGGTTCGCTCACACGTACAACCAAAAAAAACGCCGCCCGGAGGCGGCGTTTCCAATACGACAGTAAGCGTCTTTGTGGTGGTGCAGCCGTCAGTTCTGGACGAAGCCGATCTTCTTCATGTCGGCGGACTTCGCGTGTGCCAGAACCTTGGCGAGGATGCCGTAATCGGCATCCGGGTTGACGTCGATTTCCAGCTGCGGCTGGTTGGTCGGATCACGCTGGACGGTCTCGCGCATCATGCCCGCGATCGCGGACACCGGATACGGCGAGTTGTTCCAGAAGATCTGACCCGACGCGTCGATGCGCAGCTTGATCGGCGGCGGCGGATCCGTCGGCGGCGGCGGCTGGGTCGAACGCTGCGGCAGGTTGACCTCGATCGGGTACGACGCGATCGGGGCGGTCACCATGAAGATGATGAGCAGCACCAGCATCACGTCGACCAGCGGGGTCACGTTGATGTCGGCCATCGCGCCGCCGCTGGAGTTGGAACTGAAAGCCATGTCCTGGTCTCCGGATTAGTTGGAGCGATCCTTGATCGCGACGAAGCCCACCTTGCGCATGCCCTGCTGCTGGGCAACCTGCACCACGTCCTTGATGACGCGGTACTTGGTGGTCTTGTCGCCGCGAACATTGACCTGCGGCTGCGGGGTCTTCTGGGCCTCGACCGACAGCCGGCTCTCAAGCAACGAGGCGGTGATCGGCTCGTCGTTCCAGAACAGCTTGCCGTCCTGGGTGACCGCCAACGTGATCGGCGGCACTTCGGGGGCCAGCTGTTCCAGATTGGCCACGTCGGCCTCCGGCAACTCGACCTTCACTTTGTGCGACATCAGGGGTGCCGTGATCATGAAGATGATCAGCAGCACCAGCATCACGTCGACGAGCGGCGTGACGTTGATTTCGGCCATCGGGCCGCCGCTATCGTTGCCTGAACTGAAGGCCATATCGAACTCCAACTAACCTGTTAGTGCGACCGCGCTCAGCGCTTGGCCGCGAGCTCGCCGACGCGCGAACCGGTGGCGAAGAAGTCGTGCAGGTCGTGCGCGAAGGTGTCGAACTTGCTGTTCGTGACGCGGTTCATGCGGGTGAAGAAGTTGTACGCCAACACCGCCGGAATCGCGACGAACAGACCGATCGCGGTCATGATCAGCGCCTCGCCGACCGGGCCCGCAACCGCGTCGATCGACGCATTGCCGCTGATGCCGATGCGGATCAGGGCGTGGTAGATGCCCCACACGGTACCGAGCAGGCCGACGAACGGCGCGGTCGCACCGACGGTGGCGAGCAGGGTCAGGCCGGACTCGAGACGCATCGACTCACGGGTGACGGCCTGGCGCAGGGCGCGGTCGACGAACTCGGAGCGGTTCAGCGACTCGACCAGGCGCGAGCCCTCGTGGCGCTGGTGGTGGGCGGCGGCCTGGGCGGCGTCGAGCGCGATCTTGGAGAACGGCTCGCTGCGCTTCTGCTCTTCCATGTAGCGGATCGAGTCCTGCGCGTTGGTGGTTTCCCAGAACGTGCCGATGACGCGGTCGGAGCTGCTGCGCAGGCGCATGTTCTTGATCAGGTTGACCACGATCCAGTAGACCGAGAGGACCGAGAACAGGACCAGGGTGAGGAACACGATCCATGCGACCAGGTCGAACGCCTGGACCATGTGGGAGAAGCTCATCTGCTGGAACGCTTCGGCGTTGTTGCCTCCGGCAGCAGCAGCGGCGGTGGTGGTTTCCTGAAGCATGACGCTTACCTTTAGATGTCGTGGAAGAAGGGACTACGAGTTACAGCAACTGTGACTCAACCGCGTGTGCCGGGGATGAACCTGGGGCCATCCCGGCCGTGGTCAGTTGAGGTTGAAATCGACCGGGACGCGAACCCGGCTCGCAACCGCGACACCGTTTTCGATCTGCGGGTTGAAACGCCACTTGCGGGCCGCGTCGACCGCCGCGCGGTCCAGGTCGCGGTTGCGACTGGACTTCTCGACGTCGATGTCGATCACGTTGCCCTGCGCATCGATGCTGATGACCAGGATCACCGTGCCCTCGATCTGCGCACGCAGCGCGCTCGGGGGGTAGGTCGGCGGGTTGCGCGACTTTGACGACGGATCGACCGAACCCAGCGTGTCCTGCGGGGCGGGCGGCGCCGGCGGGGCCGGCGGCGGCGCCGGGACGTCGACCGGGCTCGGGTCGTCCACCACGATCGGCGGCGGCTCGGGCGGCGGCGGCAGCGGGGTCGGCTTCGGCGGCGACAGCTCCTTGGGCGGAGTGATCGGCTTGGGCGGTTCCGGCGGCGGCGGCGGCGGCGGCGGGGGCGGCGGTGGTGGCTTGATGATGTTCACCAAAGTCACCTCTTCCTCGGCCTTGTCCTGCGGCGGAGGCGCCATCGGCGCAAGCAGCAGCAGCAGTGCCGCACAGTGGACGGCGATCGCCATGGTGATACCGGCGATACGTGCCCAGTTCAACCCTTCGTCGCGGTCGTCGTGTGTGTTAACGGGGTTTTCCAAGTCTTGCGTCATTGCGCCGTCAGCTCGGGGAGGAAAGCCGGGCGCTGGCAGGCGCCGCGGGAGGTCTGGCTCTCATGGGGTTTGACGCCACGGGAACCTCCTAGGATATACCAAAGTCCGTTGGCGGTTCCAAGCGGATTCTGGCGTTTTCGTGATGCCGGTTAGTCGCTCGCGGCCTTGATGATGCCGCGTGCTTCCGCCGGGTCCGGGACGCCCTTCTCGAGCGCGCGCCCGGCGGCCTCACCCGCCTCCGCGTCACGTCCCTCGTTGAGCAGGACCTTGGCGAGGTTGAGGTAGGTGCTGCCGTCGTCGTCCAGCGGGGCCGCCTTGCGGTAGGCCTCGATGGCCGGCGCGATCTGGCCGGAGAAATAGTACGCCTGCGCGAGCGCAACGCTGGTGTTGAAGTCCTCGGCCAGGATGCCCTTGTCGACGCCTTCGTTGATAACGGCAATCGCCTCGGCCTCTTTACCTTCCATGTTGATGTAGGTGGTGTACAGCTGCTGGTACTCGACCGCCTCGGTCAGCTGGCCGCCGGTGCGCAGCTTCTCCAGCACCGCCAGCGACTTGTCCTGCATCCCCGCCTGCTGGTACACGGCGGCGAGGTTGAGCTGGGCGCGGCGGTCGTCGGGCTTGGCGGCGGCCACCTGCTCGGCCATCCGCACCGCTTCGTCGGCATTGCCGCTACGCGCATGGGCCTGCATCAGCAGCGCCTTCCATTCCGGCTTCGGATCGTCGCTGGCATCGATGGCCTGCTGCATGACGGCAGCCGCCTCCTCGTTGCGGTCCATCAGGAACAGGGTCTGTCCCTTCATCATCAGGGCTTCGGCGTCGCCGCCGCCGGTTTCGCCCAGGAAACGGTCGTAGGTCGCCAGCGACTGCTCGTATTGCTTCTGCTGCTGCTGAAGCTGCGCGAGGTTGAGCATCATCGCGTAGTGGTTGTTGTTGTCGAGCGCATCGAGCGCGACGATCCGCTCGAACATCTCCAGCGCCCTGGCGGTATCGCCGGCGTCGTAGGCCACTTGGGCTGCCGTCTGGGCGGCCAGCGCCTTTTCGTAGTTGCTGGTGTCCTCGCTGGCCAGCAGCGATGCGGCGATCGCGCCCGCCTCGGCGGACTTGCCCTCGGCCTGCAGGTCGACCATTTCCTGCAGCTTCTTGCCCGTGCGGCCCGAGGTCTTCAGCCCCGGCGACTCGCGGGTGGCCAGCGGGTAACGCTGCTGCGCCTCCTTCGAGGCCCGGGAACTGCGCCGGTCGGAACGCTCACGCCGTTCGATGCGCTGGTCGGACGCGGGGTTGGCACCGGTGTCCTGGGCCAGCACGGCGGGCGACAGCGTCAGCGCCATCGCGGCACCGGCGATCAGCGCCATCGAACGGCGGTATCGGGAGATCTGGATTGTCATGGGGGCCCCACAGGAATCGCGGACGGATGATGCAGCGTTGTCCAAGGGGGGTGAACCTAGCAGAAAGCCCGCTTCCGCCGCCATCTTGTGGGTCGGGTTTTTTCGTGCTTACCCGCAGCTGGGCTTGCGCCCGGCTGCCTGCGCCTGCTGGTACACCGGCATCAGGTCGGCCGCGCGCGCGCGCAGCTCGGCGATACGGCTCTGCGGTTCGGGGTGGGTGGAAAGCCACTCCGGACCCCGGCTCCCGCCCGCGGCGATCATGTTCTGCCAGAGGTTGACCGCCTGTTCCGGGTTGAACCCCGCCTCTGCCATCAGGCGCTGTCCGACGATGTCGGCCTCGGACTCCTGCGCCCGGTTGTTGGGCAGCAGGAACGCGGCCTGGACCGCCGCGCCGCCGAGCTGCTGCGTGGTCTGCGCGGCACCCGACCCGTACTGCGACCCGACCAGCGCGCCAAGGATGCCGATGCCGGCCTGCGCGCCCATCTGGCGGGTGACACGCTCGTCATGGTGGCGGGAGACGACGTGGCCGATCTCGTGCGCGATGACGCCGGCCAGCTGGTCCTGGTTGCGGGCCACGCTGAAGATCCCGGTGTACAGGCCGACCTTGCCGCCGGGCAGGGCGAACGCGTTGGGCTCCTTGTTGACGAACAGCGCGCTTTCCCAGCCCGTCTGCCAGCCCGAGGGCAGCTGGCGGGTGATGGCACTGACCACGCACCGCATGTAGGCGGTCTGGCTGGAGTTGGTGCTCTGCGGCAGCTTCGCCTTGTACTCGGCGAACGCCTGCGCGCCCATCTGGTTGAGCTGCTCCTGGGGCACCGCGCCGACCTGCTGGGTACGGCCGGTGGGGGAGGTGGTGGTGGCGCAGGCGGCGGTGACCGCCGCGATCGCCAGGCCGAGCAGCAACGGTTTGATGGGCGCGGATTTCATGGGCGCGATTCCTGTTCCGGGACGGTTCTTGTAAGCCGCCCCGGATGAATGGGCCGTCAAAGCACGCGGGACTGGTTCAGATGTCGAGATTGGACACGCGCAGTGCGTTTTCCTCGATGAACTCGCGGCGCGGCTCGACCACGTCGCCCATCAGGCAGCTGAAAATCCGGTCGGCCGCGACCGCGTCCTCGATCCGGACCTGCAGCAGCCGGCGGGTCTCCGGATTGACCGTGGTCTCCCAGAGCTGCTCGGGGTTCATTTCGCCCAGGCCCTTGAACCGCTGGATCTGGCGACCCTTCTTGGCTTCCTCCAGCAGCCACGCCTGGGCCTCGGCGAAGCTGTCGACCGGCTGCGCGCGGTTGCCGCGGACGATCTGCGCACCCTCGCGGACCAGGCCGTGCAACTGCGCAGCGGCCTCGCGGACCGCACGCAATTCGCCGCCTTCGAACGCGGCCAGCGGGAGCATCTGCAGGAGTTCCTCGCCCATGTGGGTTCGGCGGACCAGCAGCGCGGCCGGGTGGGCGTCGGTGGCCGGCTGCAGGCTGACCGCATAACGCGGCTTGCCCAGGCCACTGCGATTGAGTCGCTTTTCCAGCGCGTCGAGCTCGTGGCGCTCGTCGACGTTCTCGCTCAGGTGCTCGGTGTCGAGCGGGGTGAAGTCGATCAGCGCCTCCAGCACCAGCGGGTCGTAGCGGTGGGCGTTGCGGGCGATCGTCTCGCGAGCGCCGGCGTAGGCCAGCAGCAGCTTCTCCAGCGCGCCGCCGGTGATCGGCGGCTCGCCGTCGGCGGGCACCAGCGACGCGTTCTCGACCGCGTTGCCGGCCAGGTACGCATCCAGCGCCGCGTCGTCCTTGAGGTAGAGCTCGTTCTTGCCCTGCTTGATCTTGTACAGCGGCGGCAGGCCGATGTAGATATGGCCGCGTTCGAGCAATTCGGGCATCTGCCGGTAGAAGAACGTCAGCAGCAGGGTGCGGATGTGGCTGCCGTCGACGTCCGCGTCGGTCATGATGATGACGCGGTGGTAGCGCAGCTTGTCCGGGTTGTACTCGTCCTTGCCGATCCCGGTGCCCAACGCGGTGATCAGGGTGCCGACCTCGGCCGACGCCAGCATCCGGTCGAACCGCGCGCGTTCGACGTTGAGGATCTTGCCTCGCAGCGGCAGCACCGCCTGGTTCTTGCGGTTGCGGCCCTGCTTGGCGGAGCCGCCGGCCGAGTCACCCTCGACGATGAACAGCTCCGAGAGCGCCGGGTCCTTCTCCTGGCAGTCGGCCAGCTTGCCGGGCAGCCCGGCGATATCGAGCGCGCCCTTGCGGCGGGTCAGGTCGCGGGCCTTGCGGGCCGCCTCGCGGGCACGGGCGGCGTCGACCACCTTTTCGCAGATGGCACGGGCTTCCTGCGGGTGTTCCTGCAGGAACTCCTGCAAACGTGCGCCGAAAGTATGCTCAACAACGGGTCTCACTTCGGATGAGACGAGCTTCTCCTTGGTCTGGCTGGAAAAGCTGGGGTCGGGCACCTTGACCGACAGCACCGCGATCATCCCTTCGCGCATGTCGTCGCCCGACAGGTTCACCTTAGCCTGCTTGGCAATGCCGTTCTGCTCGATGTAGTTGGTCAGGGTCCGGGTCAGCGCCGCGCGGAAGCCCTGCAGGTGGGTGCCGCCGTCCTTCTGCGGGATGTTGTTGGTGAAGCAGAACATCGTCTCCTGGTAGGAGTCGGTCCACTGGATCGCCACGTCGACGGTGATGCCATTCTGTTCGCCCGACACCGCGATCACGTTGGGGTGCAGCGGGTTCTTGAGTTGGGCCAGGTGCTCGACGAAGGAAGCAATGCCGCCCTCGTACTGGAAGACGTCGCGCTTGCCCTCGCCACGCTCGTCCTGCAGCGTGATCTTGACCCCCGAGTTCAGGAAGGACAGCTCGCGCAGGCGCTTGGCCAGGATGTCGTAGTGGAACTCGACGTCGCTGAAGATCTCGACCGACGGCTTGAAGCGGAGCAGGGTGCCGCGCTTGGTGGTCGCCTCGACCTGCTTGAGCGGGTACAGCGGCTCGCCCAGCGAGTACTCCTGGCGGTGGTGGTAGCCGTCGCGCCAGACGTCCAGCCCCAGGTGCTCGGACAGGGCGTTGACCACGGACACACCGACACCATGCAGGCCGCCGGAGACCTTGTAGCTGTTGTCGTCGAACTTGCCGCCCGCGTGCAGGACGGTGAGGATGACTTCGGCGGCGGAAACGCCTTCTTCCTTGTGGATGTCCACCGGCATGCCGCGGCCATTGTCGAGCACCGATACCGAGCCGTCCTCGTGGATGGTGACGATGATGTTGTCGGCGTGCCCGGCCAACGCCTCGTCGACCGAGTTGTCGACCACCTCGAACACCATGTGGTGCAGGCCGGTGCCGTCGTGCACGTCGCCGATATACATGCCGGGACGCTTGCGCACCGCCTCGAGGCCGCGCAGGACCGTGATCTTGCTTGAGTCGTAGGCCTGCGATTGGGCGTTGCCCGACTCGGGGTCCTGGGGCGACGAAGGTTCGTGCTCGATCTGGGTCATGCGCAACGGGCTCCGACGACGTGGCGCGTCCGGACGGACGCCCCATGCCGAAAATCACTGTAATAAGTGGGTTCAAGTATAGCGGACGCGGCCACCCGAAGCCTGCGGCAGGCTGTCCAACGGCTGATTCAGGCGGGCTCCGCGGGCGCGATCCGGCCATGTTCCACGTGGAACCGAACGACACCGGACGAGCCGGACGCGAGCGCCGCAGGTACCGCGGTGCCGGTCACCAGTACCTGCGCGCCACTGGCTCCAAGCCGTTCAATGACGCGCATCTGGTGCGAGTGGTCCAATTCCGAAGCCAGGTCATCGAGGGCGATGACCGGCCATTCCCCGCACCAGGACGCCAGATGTTGGGCTTGGGCGAGCAGCGCCGATAGTGCCACGAGTTTCGCCTGCCCGCGGGACAGGGCTTCGCGGCCGGGGAGGGCGGAAAAACCGAGGCGAAAGTCGGCGCGGTGGGGGCCTACCGAGGTAAAGCCGGCCTGCTGGTCGCGCGCGCGGTTCAGCAGCAGCGCATCGGCCAACGGCACCTCGTGGCGGCGCCAGCCTGGCGCATATTCCAGGGCGACATCCCCCAGTGAAGGGACAAGATCCCGCCCGATCTGGCGGTACGCGGGCTCCAGCATCGCCAGGTAGCCCTCGCGGTAGCTCGACAGCTGCTCACCCGCGGTCGCCAGCTCGTGATCCCAGGCGTCCAACTGCGCGGAGCCGCCGCGGGACTTCAGCAGGGCATTACGCTGCTTGAGGGCGCGCGAGTACCGGCGCCAGAACGGCATGAACTCATGTTCCACGTGGAACAGGCCCCAATCCAGATACCGACGTCGCGTGTCTGCCGAACCGCTCACCAGCGCATGGCTGCCCGGTTCGAAAGTCACAACGGCGAGCGCCGCGATCAGTTCGCCCAACTGACTCACCTGCGCCCCGTCGATCCGCCCGCTCCAGTCCGCGCCGGAGTGGCGCAACCCTGCACGGCGGGTGACGCCACCCCCGGCATGCGGCGTCCCGGACCCGACCTGCTGCCATTCGACGAATACCTCGAGGGCCGGCGCTCCGGTCCGGATCAGGCCATCGCGCACCCGTCCCCGGAAGCTGCGGCCATACGCCATGAGATGCAGCGCTTCAAGCACGGTGCTCTTGCCCGCGCCATTGTCGCCGGTGATCACGTTGAGTCCCGGGCCGGGGCGCCAGCTCGCCTCTTCGAAGCGCCGGACATTGCGAATGTCGAGTCGGGTTACCCGCACACCGCCCCCTCTGCCGGGCTGCGCGTCCGCCACACAGCAGCACGCCCGGCCGGGCCGGGCGTGCATGTCGACTCAGTTTGTTCCACGTGGAACACCGTTCGCGTTACAGCCGTAGCGGCATGACGACGTGGCGGCAGCGGTCGTTGGAGGCCTCGCGCACCAGCGCGGAGGAGTTCGCGTCGCGAAGGGCGAGGGTGACCTGCTCGTCCTTCAACGCGGTCAGCGCATCGAGCAGGTAGTTGACGTTGAAACCCACCGACAGGTCATCGACCCGGGTGTCGGCCTCGACCTCTTCCTGCGCCTCTTCCTGCTCGGGGTTGTGCGCACTGATCTTCAGCTGGCCCGGCGAAACCTCGATGCGGACGCCGCGGTACTTCTCGTTGGACAGGATCGCGGCGCGCTGCAGCGAGGCGCGCAGGACCTCGCGGTCGATCCGGACCTCCTTGTCGGCGCCGATCGGAATCACCGCCTCGTAGTCGGGGAACCGGCCATCGATCAGCTTGCTGGTAAAAGTCACGTCGTCTCGCTTGACCCGGATGTGCCCTCGGCCCATTTCCAGCTCCAGCTCGCGCTCTCCACCTTCCAGCAGCCGCTGCAGCTCGGTCACGCCCTTACGCGGCACGATGATCTGCCGCTTGGTCTGGGCGCTGCCCTCATAGGCTGCCTCGCACAGGGCGAGGCGGTGGCCGTCGGTCGCCACGCAGCGCAGGCTGTCCTCGCGGAGGTCGAACAGCAGGCCATTGAGGTAGTAGCGCACATCCTGCTGGGCCATCGCGAATGCGGTTCGCTCGATCAGCTCCTTCAGCGTCGCTTCCGGCACGCGCACGCGCTCGGTGGCCTCGACCTCGTCGATCGACGGGAAGTCGTTGGCGGGGAGACTGGCCAGGGTGAAGCGCGAGCGCCCGGCCTGCACCGTCACCTTGTCGGCGCTCTGGCTGATCGAGATACGGCTGCCGTCGGGCAGGGCGCGGACGATGTCGAACAGCTTTCGCGCCGGGATCGTGGTTTCGCCATCGGCGGCGTCCTCGACCGCGATGCGCGAGACCATCTCGACTTCCAGGTCGGTGCCGGTCAGCGACAACTGTCCGTCGCGCACCTGGACCAGCAGGTTGGCGAGCACGGGCAGGGTCTGTCGCCGTTCGACCACGTTGACGACCTGCGCCAACGGCTTGAGAAACACTTCGCGTTGCAGGCTGAAACGCATGCGGTTCTTCCCCTATGCCCAATACAAAAGAGTTGAATAAATCAAAAGCTTGGTGGTGATGGAGCGTCCGGAAATCCGGGAAAACACGCCTAACTCGTTGAAATTACGGCGTTTTCTAGCCCTTCAATCTCCGGGACAACTCCCCGCCGGAGCCGGGGACATGCTGTGGACAACTTTGCGGGCGTGCCGGCCGGGCCGGCTTGTCCACAACTTGTCCTCAGCCGGTGCACATCGTTCGCGCACCCGGTCGAACGCTACTCGCTGAGCTTTCGGATCAGCTTGTCCCAGTCCTCGCGCATCTTGCCGTCCGTCTCCATCAGGCTGCGGATCTGGCGGCAGGCATGCAGCACGGTGGTGTGGTCGCGGCCCGCGAACGCGTCGCCGATCTCGGGCAGGCTGTGCTCGGTCAGTTCCTTGGTCAGCGCCATCGCCATCTGGCGCGGACGGGCGAGCGAGCGGGTCCGCCGTTTCGACAACAAGTCCTTGATCTGCAACCCGTAGTAGTCTGCCACGGTCTTCTGGATGTTGGGGATCGAGATCGACTGCTGCTGCGAGCGCAGCAGGTCGCGCAGGGTCTCCTGGGCGAACTCGGTCGTGATCGCCCGGCCGGTGAAGTTGGCGCGGGCTGCCAGCGTGTTGAGCGCGCCCTCCAGGTCGCGCACGTTGGACCGCATCTTCTTGGCCAGCAGGTAGGCCACTTCCTCGGGGATCTGCGCGCCACGCTCGGCGGCCTTGGACAGCACGATCTGGGCGCGGGTCTCGAAGTCCGGCGGGTCGATCGCCACCGACAGGCCCCAGCCCAGCCGCGACTTCAACCGTGGCTCCAGCCCCTCGACCTCGCGTGGGAAACGGTCGCAGGTGAGGATGATCTGCTGCTTGCCGTCGATCAGCGCGTTGAAGGTGTGGAAGAACTCCTCCTGGGTGCGGTCCTTGCCGGCGAAGAACTGGATGTCATCGATCAGCAGCGCGTCGACCTGCTGGAACTGCTTCTTGAACGCCGCCATGCCATTGGTCTTGTCCTGCAGCGCCTTCATCAGCGCGGCCAGGAACTGCTCGCTGCGCAGGTACAGCACGCGCATCGACGGGTCGGCCGCGCGCATCGCGTTGCCGGCGGCGAACATCAGGTGGGTCTTGCCCAGGCCGGTGCCGCCGTACAGCAGCAACGGGTTGTGGGCGCGGTCGCCGGGCTTGAGCGCGGCCTGCCAGGCGGCGGCGCGGCCGAGCTGGTTGCTCCGGCCCTCGACGAAGTTGTCGAACGTGTAGTGGCTGTCCAGGTTGCCCACGAACGGCTCGGAGGGCAGGGCGGCAGTGGGACGGGCCGACGGCGCGGCGGCCACCGGGGCGGCCGGGCGCGGCAGCGAGCCGACCTCCAGGCTGACATCGTCGTTGCCGGCGAAGTGACCGAGCAGCTCGCGGATCCGGTCCAGGTAGCGCTCGCGGACGTGTTCGACCACGAACGCGTTGGGCGCGTACAG
>Ga0307414_10001035_pt1 | contig 14216 bp, 15 predicted proteins | sample DK1Ometagenome_FD_203804 | JGI IMG/M metagenome (GOLD analysis project Ga0307414, IMG submission 203804) | Maize rhizosphere microbial communities from greenhouse at UC Davis, California, United States - DK15-O-3 | ecosystem: Host-associated > Plants > Roots > Rhizosphere > Soil | place: USA... | reverse complement strand
CGCGCGGGGCGGAGCTTCGCCACCTCATTGATGTTCGTTGCGGTGGGGCCGGGTAACAGAACCGTGACCCCGATATTGTCCTCATGCAGCTCGGAATAGAGCGCCTCTGAAAGGCCCACGACAGCGGCCTTGGACGTGATGTAGGCAGTTCCGCCGCCCATGGGCAACATCCCGCCGATTGAAGAGGTGTTCACGATATGCCCGTCCGCCCGCGCGACGAGCCGGGGAAGAAAGGTCTGAATGCCGTTGACCACTCCACCAATGTTGACCGCCAACGTCCAGTCCCAATCGTCATAGCGGCTGGATTTGGCACCACCAAGCACACCGACCCCTGCATTGTTGCAGAGGATAGACACCGGCCCTAGAGCCGCTTCCGCTTCATCTGCCGCAGCCGCGAAGCCTTCGCGGTCCGTGACGTCCAGGCGGATGAAATAAAACTCCCCCTGACCATGCAGCTGCCTTGCAGCGCGCTCAAGATGATCCTCCCGCACATCGGCAATGGCGACCTTCACGCCAGCCTCTGAAAAGGCCTGAGCCATACCCAGCCCAATGCCGCTCGCCCCACCGGTTATAAAGGCGACCCTTCCCGAAACGTCCTTCATGACCCTCCTCCTCCTTGGAAAGAGCCAATGCCATCGCCCGGCGCAAAACTTACCTACCTATCTTGGGGCAGGGTCAGATAGGTAGGTCCGCCTTCTATTCACGGGGCTTATCGAACGCCCTGAGGCAAAAAGGAGCACAAGAATGAAGCTCACGGACATGTTCAATGTAGGGGGTAAGTCCGCCATCGTTACCGGTGGGGCCAGCGGTATCGGCCTTGCCATTGTCGAGGCGCTTGCCGAACATGGCGCCAAGGTTTGCATTCTGGATTATGATGGGCCAGCGGCGGAAAGGGCTGCGGCCCGGCTCACACAATCGGGGCAGGATGTTCGCGCCTGGCAGGTGGATGTTACAGACCGTGCTGCGGTCGACGCGGCAGTGGATGAATGCGCCGCCCATTATGGTCAGATCGATGTGCTGTTCGCCAATGCGGGCATTGACCCGGGCAGTTCGGTGCTGGGCCCGGACGGGCAGAGGAGCGTGGATGGCGGATTGGAAAACTACGAAGATGCGCGCTGGGACAGGGTGATCGACATCAGTCTCAATGGCGTGTTCGCAACGGTCCGGGCGGTTGTCCGCCACATGAAGCCCCGGCGGCAGGGTCGAATCATCATCACCACCTCGGTTTCCTCTGTGAGAGCTTTTCCCATCGGTATCGCCTATTCAGCGGCCAAGGCCGGGGCGGCGCATTTCATGCGCAACGCCGCTCTGGAGCTCGCCCGCTATAATATTCTGGTGAACGCTATCGCCCCTGGTCCTTTTGTTACCGGCATAGGGGGCGGTCTCACCCGCGATCCGAAGGTGCAAGAACATATGGCGTCGATGATTCCGCTCGGCCGGATGGGCGATGTGGAGGAAATGAAAGGCCTCGCGCTTTTCCTGGCTTCCCCCGCCTCCAGCTTCATGACCGGAGCGGAAATCTTCAATGATGGCGGCCTCGCCCTGGGACCGCCCATCGAGTGACCTTCTCCTATCTCTGGGGATAGGTTTATTGCAAAGCCCATTGCGCGATTGTGCGGCCGGCCAATCAAGGGAGCGTTTCTTGCAGAAGTTGTTGTCATCCTACCGCCTCGGAACCCTGGAACTGCCAAATCGTATCGTGATGGCGCCGATGACACGCTCGCGCGCCGTTGGCGACGGGCTCCCACATTCGGCGGCGGCAACTTATTATGCGCAGCGGGCATCGGCCGGCCTCCTTATCACCGAAGGCAGTCAGATCAGCTATCAGGCGCGCGGCTATATCCGGACGCCGGGCATCCATCTCACCGAACAGGTACAGCGCTGGAAAGAGGTCACGGACGCGGTGCACGCCGCTGGCGGGCACATTTTCCTGCAGCTCTGGCATGTCGGCCGCGTATCTCACCCCGATTTCCAGGATGGTGGATTGCCTATCGCGCCTTCGGCCATCGCCGCTGAGGGCGACGCCTTCACCGAGGAGGGGCCAAAGCCCATTCCCGTTCCCCGCGCCCTTGCCACAGAGGAAATGCAGGACATTGTCGATCAGTTCGCTCAGGCAGCGGAGCGCGCCAAGGAGGCTGGTTTCGACGGTGTCGAACTCCATGGCGCCAACGGATATTTGCTCGACCAGTTCGTCCGCGACGGTTCGAATCAGCGAACCGACCGATACGGCGGTAGTGTCGAAAACAGGGCGCGCCTGTCGCTGGAGGTCGCAGAAGCAGTGGCGGGCGTGTGGGGGGTGGAGAAGGTCGGCTACAGAATTGCTCCCGCCTTCTCCATGTATTCCATGTCGGATTCCGATCCAGCGGCTACATTCGGCCATCTGGCAGGTGCCCTTTCGGGCAAGGTCGCCTATCTGCATGTGGTTGAACCTATCTCTGGCCCTGCGGCGGTGCCGGAGGGACAGCAAATCCTGCCAATGCTCCGGCAGAAATTCGTCGGCACTCTGATCGCAAATGGCGGTTACGATCAGGCCTCGGCGGAGCAGGCGATCAGTGAAGGCAAGGCCGATCTGGTCGCGTTCGGATCGCTGTTCATTGCAAATCCCGACCTTCCCCGCCGCTTTGCGCTGGGCGCGCCGCTTGCCCAGCCGGATCCGGCAAGCATTTATGCGGGCGAAGAGAATGGGTACGTCGATTACCCCCTGCTGGAGCCAGCCGTCCAATAAGCGGCATTCCGGCAGCAGGTTCAATGATCCCGGCCCGGAATACCGGGCGGGTTGCAAGAAAAGGAACAGGAGAACGGGATGACGGGAGCGGGCGAAGCGGTTATCGACGGCGCGGGAACCGGCAAAAGCCGGCTCGCGCTGTGGAGCTACGAGAACCGCATGGTTCTCGTGACCAGCCTGGTCATATCTTTCGTCGCCTTTGACCGGCTGTCCACCGGTTACATCGGCCCCTACCTCATAAAGGCATTCAACCTCAGCAATACGGAATTGGGGGCGCTCTATTCGATACAGGCCCTGACGGTCGCTCTTGCAGGGTATTTTTTCGGAAAGCTGTCGGACGCGACTGGCTGGCGCAAACGCCTGCTGGTTCCGATGCTGATTGTTTCCGCCATCTGCTCCTTCGGGTCGCTCCTGGTGCAGAGTTATCTCATGCTGCTGATATTGCGGTTGGCCATGGGAGGGGCGCTGGGCGGGATGGCGCCCGTTACGCAATCAATCCTGTCGTCCCAATCCTCACCTACGCGGATGGGTACGAATATCGGCGTTCAAACGCTGCTGATGTTTCTGGTCAGCCAGATGCTGGGGCCGATCATCTTCACGCGGCTGGCCGATCATTGGGGCTGGCAGGCGGCCTATCTTGCGTCTTGTCTGCCATTCCTGCTTTTGGCGCTGGCAGTCGGACGGTTACTCCGGGAAGGCGCTACGGATACCCGTTCACCGGCACCAGACGTACAGGCGGCCTCTCCGGCGCGGCATAGGGCGCCCGCACGCAACATCTGTATCTGCATCGGCATTTCCTCCTGCTTCATGCTGTGGCTGGTCATTCATACGACCTTCCTCCCTCTCTATCTGGTAGAAGTGCGCGGCTATGCACCGACTGAGGCCGGATCGGTTCTGAGCGTTCTTGGCCTTGCAGGATGCGTGGGCGGCCTTGGCCTTCCCATGTTGTCCGACCGCATCGGGCGGCGCGCAGCGCTGATGCTCGGCATGGCGCTTGCCCTTGTCGTTCCGCTGGCGGCCCTGTTCTGGACTGGCGCGCCCTGGATATTGTCCATCCTGCTGTTCGCTGGATGGATGAGCGTGGGCACCCTTCCTATCTATGCCGTGGTCGTACCCGGGGAATCGGTTTCGCCGGAGAAGGTCGCTGCGACGATCGCGCTGACCGTTGGCGCGGGGGAAGTGGTGGGGGGCGTCGTTGGTCCGCTGTTCGCCGGGCAGATGGCCGACAGCTTCGGCCTTGCGGCTCCCTTCTGGTTTACGACCGTTGCAGCGGCGGCCTGCCTCTTGCTGACTGCCGGCATCAAGCAGGCCCGGATGGCTTGATGGACCAGCCTGGTACCGACCTGGGCCTGGATCGGCCAGACCTGCTTGAAAACCACTGTCTGATCGACGGACAATGGATTCCAGGCATCAAGGAAAATATTGTGGTGCGTGATCCCGCCACGGGCGAAATCCTGACGCACGTGCCCGATCTAGGCAGCATCGAGACCGAACGGGCCGTCCTGGCCGCCCAAGACGCATTCCCTGCATGGCGGCGGCGTCCGGCGCAGGAGAGAAGCAACATTCTGCGGCGCCTGGCCTGTCTCATGCGCACACACGAAGCCGATCTGGCGCGCATCATCACCGCTGAGCAGGGGAAACCCCTCGCCGAAGCACGCGGCGAAATTTCCTATGCCGCATCCTATCTTGAATGGTTCGCGGAAGAAGCCAAGCGCGTCTATGGCGAAACCATTCCGGCGCCGCAAGCCGACCGCCGCCTCACGGTGATCAAGCAGCCCGTCGGCGTCGTGGCGGCGATAACGCCGTGGAACTTTCCTTCAGCCATGGTCACGCGAAAGCTTGGTCCGGCGCTGGCGGTTGGCTGCACCATGGTGCTGAAACCCTCGGAACTGGCGCCGCTCTCGTCTCTTGCCATTGCCAGACTGGGCGTTGAAGCGGGAATTCCGGCCGGCGTTTTCAACGTAGTAACCGGGAGTCCCGCGCGCATCGGAGCGGTCCTTGTGAACCATCCTGCCGTCCGAAAGCTTACGTTCACCGGATCGACGGCGGTCGGCAAAATGTTGATGGCCCAGTGCAGTTCGACGGTCAAACGCGTGTCCATGGAACTGGGCGGCAACGCGCCTCTCATCGTCTTTGACGATTGTGACCTGGACGTCGCGGTCGAAGGCGTTCTCTCGTCCAAGTTCCGCAATGCGGGCCAGACATGCATCTGCGCGAACAGGATACTGGTGCAGGACAGCATCTATGACGAATTTGCTCGCCGGGTGACGACGCGCGTTGCACAGCTGAAAGTCGGGAGCGGCAATGACCCGGAAGCCGCAGTCGGCCCACTAATCAACAGCGCAGCAATCGAGAAAGTGGAAGCCCATCTTGCCGATGCGATCGAAAAAGGCGCGCGCGTCCTGACAGGCGGCGAACGTCATCCTGCGGGACGTCGGTTTTTTGCGCCCACGGTGCTTGCCGGCGCGCAAGCCGACATGCGGATTTTCAGCGAAGAGACCTTTGGCCCCGTAGCTCCGCTCTTCCGCTTCAAATCCGAGGAAGAGGCGATCGCCTTGGCTAATGACGTGCCAGCAGGCCTCGCTGCCTACGTTTTTACCCGCGATCTCAACCGCTATTTCCGCGTTGTGGAAGCGTTGGAATACGGCATGGTGGGAGTAAATTCCGGCCTCATTTCAACCGAAATCGCTCCCTTCGGAGGTATCAAGGAGTCCGGGTCGGGAAGAGAGGGGTCTCATCATGGCGTAGACGATTATATCGACCTGAAAACCATATGCGTGGGCAATTTGGTCTAGGAGCAGTTCCGCAGGCGTGGCGTATTACGCCGACGGTTCTGGATGCCGGTGCCGGAATCGCCATCATACATGGGTCTTTGGCATGAGGGCCGGCGACCTTACGCAAAGAACTGTCGTAGTTACGTAATCGCATCGACCGATCAGTGATGCAGCGTGGCCCGGGTAGTGTGCGGGGTTCTTCCTTGCCAATTCGGCCGCCCGGTCAATAGGATTTCCATCGGCGCCGACCGCTTCACACCTTCTTGAGTTAAAACCGGACATTCCGGTCCGTCGAACACCCCGGTCATTCACATGCCGATTTCTGGCTTGGTGAACGAAGGGCAGCTTGGGCCAGGTCGGGTTTGTAAGGAGACTTGCCGGTCAGTTCGACACTCCAGACCTAAAGTCCCAGCGCCCGGCCACGCCCGTACGACCAGTCCACGCCGCCATCGCCGCGCATGACGCCGGAGATGTGCTTGCCGATCTGGCGGTCTAGCGAATGGGACCAAGGCACGAGCTGGAAGCCCAGCCCGTCGTCGATCATAGCGAAACGGCCGGAGGCGAGCGTCAGACGCTGGCGCACTAAGCCGACGACATATTCGCCAGCGTTGGATGGTGCGTGTGGCAAGCCGATCTCGGCCGACAATTCCTTGACGGCCGTGTCCAGCTCACGCCGCCTGAGCGTATCGAGCAGATTGCGCGCGAAGATAATGCGCGGCCCCTGCCGCCGCGCCAGCCCCTCGCCGGCGAGATGTTCGGCGCGGGCCTCCATCGCCGCGCGCACCTCGGTCCCGAAGCCGCCGCCCAGGTCGCGGCCGTCGCTCGACAGATTGCGCCGGTCGAGCCAGGTCGCCCCCGGCGCGCGGACCTGGGCGGACAAGGCCATGTCTGAGCGAACTGCCAATGCCACCCGCTGCCGGCCCTTGCGGTCCTCGAAATGGCGTAGCTGAACGATCGCGCCGGGCTTGCAATCGCTGGTCGCCTCAATGTCGGAAAAGCGGATGTGATGGGTGCGCCCGTCGATGCCGTCCACGATCGCGTAGCCGCCGCCGGTCAGCTCGTCATGCAGGCCGCGATCGACCAGCCGGCCAATGACGGGCTGGTCTGGATCGGCGTCGAGCACATAGCTGGCAGCGCCCCGGTCGATGCCGCGGTCGGACATCGCCTTGCGCATGCGCTTGATGATGTCGTCGCGCTCGCCCAGCTCGCGCAAGGCCGCCTGCGCGTCGCCCGCCAGCGTCCACTGGCCGGGCGCGATCTCGCTGGCGAGGCCGAGCCGCTCCAGCTTGCGCAGCCGCCCCATCCTCAGCACATGGTCGCCGTCCGGCCGGACGGCGGGCTCGGGCGCCATGTCGATCAGTCCGTCGCGCTGCATGTTCCGCGACAGATCGCGGTCGATCTCGGTCCAGCGTTCGGCTTCGACCTGCCGCTCCAGCGATTGCCGGATGTCGATCTCGTTGCGCAGCCCCAGTTCGCGGGTGACGATCTCGCGCGCCTGCGCCCGCATCCCCTCGCCGATATAGTCGCGCGAGATGACGAGATTCTGCCTGTCCTCGCCGACGCCGCGCACGATGATGTGGACGTGGGGATTGTCGGTGTTCCAATGCTCGACGGCCCGCCAGTCGAGGCGCGTGCCGAGGTCCTGTTCCATCCGTGCCATCAGCTTGCGGGTGAAGCTCTTGAGGTCGCCCATCTGCGGCGCGTCCTCGGGCGAGACGATGAAGCGGAAGTGGTGCCGGTCGTTCTCGCAGCGCGCGGCGAACTCGTTGCGGTCGAGGCCCTCGGCCTAGGCGCCGAACAGCACGCCCTTCTCGCCATCGCGGGTGACGCCATCGCGTTGGAGGTAATTGAGGTGGGCCGCGAGCGAGGCGCGGCCTCCGTGGCGGACCACCAGCGCCTTCACGATCACCTGGCGCGACCGGTGGCCGAGCCGGTGGGTGGCGCGGAGGCTGGCGACCCGGCCCCGCCCGAAGGTCGAGCGCCCCGGCGCGATGATCCGGCTGCGGCACGAGACGTGGCCGCCAGCCCGCTGGGCGGCGGCGAGCGCCTGGACGATGATCGGCAGCGCACGCTGGCTTCCGCGCGAGCGGATGCGGCCTGGCCGGATACGGAAATTGTCTTCGCGGCTCATGGCGCGACGCGCCGCAATGTGCGGCAAACCCTCATGCCTGCTGGTGTCCGGCGCTTGCCGCACATTGCGCGGTCTCCGCGCACATTGCGCAGCAATGCCCAAAAGCCTTGAGAATCAAGGCCACGACCGGGGCAAAATGGCTTCGCACATTGCCGCCCTTTATCTTGCCCTCGACCTTCCCCCTTCAGAAAGTCAGCCCGTTCCTCTTCCGGCGTTGCGAAAGGCTGCGAGGGAAAACGCCGGGGCGCGCGAGAGCCGCTCATTGCGGAGGCCAGTGGGAAACGGGGACCAACAGGCCCGCCGAGGGGGGTCTGATGGCGACCATCGCAACGCCCGCCGAATCCGATGGCCGACGCCCGGCCTGCACGTCGGGCGCATGGTTTTCGGCGTCCGGCGGCACCGTCGAAGCCGCCCCCGACCGCACCGCAAACAGCGCGGCACGACGCCAGGCGAACGGATCTGGCGGCGGCGCGGTGGCAAGCTGCGTATCATCTGAACCGCCAGTGATCGACGCGAGTTTCGCGAGATAGGCGTGCGTCTCTCCGGGCAGCGGACGGCCGCGCGACAAATGCTCGTCATAGCGGCCCGGCCCCGCATTGTAGGCGGCCAGCGTCGCTGTTGCGTTGCCATAGCGGTCGTGCATCTCGCGCAGATAGGCCGCGCCCGCCATGATGTTGTCGCGGGCGTCGAAGGGATCGGACCCGAGGCGATAACGCGCGCGCAAGGTCGCCCACGTCGCGGGCATGATCTGCATCAGGCCCATCGCCCCGGCCGTCGAGACGGCGCGGACATCGCCGTTGCTTTCAACGCGCATCACCAGCCATATCCAGGTCTCGGGAATGCCGAAGCGCCGCGCTGCGTCGGCCACATGGGTCGCGTAGGGATGGCTTCCGGCCGCGCGGTCGATCGGCACGGTCTGCGCCAACGCGGCGAACGGCACAGCGAGGCCCGACACCAGCAAGGCCGCAATCGTCACAGCCACTCCGCCCCCGCAACGACGCCAGCCTGCCAGCGTGCTCGCTCCGGTAAAGGGTGCGCGCGAAGCGCCGGCCAATGGCCGCCCTTGACCTTTGCAGCGCGCGCCGGCCGGCCTGCGCCCGAGCGGGACGAAGGGATGAGTCGGTCTTTCCGCGAACAAAGGGATGATTGGAAAAGGCGCGATGGCAGTCGCGGCGCGGACGGGGGGATGCATGGCCTTAATCCTGTTCGCGGCGCTTCTGCGGCCGGTTCCACCGCAGCGACCATGCGGATTTGTCGTCGCCGTTCTGGAACAGCGCGGCGCGGATCGGTTGCACGAAGGCAGGATCATCAAGGCGCAGCGAAACGTATTCGCCCGCGCGTTCGCCCGTCTCGCTCCAGCCTGCGCCGATCTCCGGGCCGTCCTCGCTGTCGCCGAGATGGACACGCCAGTCGGGCGCATTCTCGCCCTCCTGCGGCTCAGCCGGGGCGAGACAGACGCGCAAGTCGAGCGTCAGCGTGTGGATACGGCCTTCATAGCCGTAGCGGGTGCGGGTGAAGCTGCCGATCTGCATGGGATATTCCTTTCGGTTGGCAGGGAAGATGCGGGTTCATGGGTGCAGGCCGCGCCATCGCAGTGGTGCAGCAGGTGCATCGCGCGTGAGCAGCGGGATGGCACGGCCGAGTACCGCCGAGATCGGCAGCGCACCGAAGTAACGGCCGTCCAGGCTGTCGGGAACGGAAGGATTGAGCAGCAGCAGTTCGCCGGGTTCCAGCATCCGGCAACCCCGCCAGATGGGCAGTGCACGGCCCCGACCATCAAGCGCGCGGGCGATGGCGACGGGCCGGTCATTGACGCTTACCACGTTCCCGATCCGGCAGACGCGCTGTCCGGCCTTCGCCGCGATATGCTTCAGCAGCGGTACGCCCTCAGGCAGATAGCCGCGCCGGGCCATCCAGCGTGCCAGAGGTGTGGGCGGTGTAACGGCGACCAGCGCGCCGATGGGCGGATCGCGGTCGGGATGGATGCGGTAGAGCCCGATCGGCGCGCTCGCGCTGGCGTTCCAGATGATGCGCGGGAACGGATCCGCGATTGCGATGGCGACGAACGAGGCCGCGAAGGCCGATGCGACGATGGCGGTTGCCATGACATAGCGGCGGCGCGTCATCCCTCGATCTCGCGGCGCTTGAGCCACGCATTATGGCGCTCCAGGGTATAGACACGCGGCTGATGGCCGGCAGCGATGCGGTTGTGGACGTGGCGCCAATGATCAGGCGCGGCGTCGCAGGGATCGATGCGAGCCGCCTCTACGGCGTCAATCGCGGCGAGAACCTGTTGGACCTTCGGCCAGCCGTCGATCTTGAGCAGGATGTCGCCGCCGGGACGCACGAAGGGCAGCGTCGTGTAGGGCTCGTTCGCCGCGACCGCGCGCACCACGTCGATGCATGAGATGATCGTGCCGAAGTCGTTCGACGCCCAGCGCACGAAGGCGAAGATCGCGCCGGGACGGAAGCCGACGACGCGCGTTCGTCGGGTCAGGATGCGGTCCTGGGCGATGCGGCCGAAGCGTATCCAGTGCTCCAGCTTCTTCTCGATCCAGGTAAGCTCGACATAGGTGAGGCCATCACGGGCACGCATGCTGAACGCACTGCCGGCACGCGCGGCGGTGGACCGATCGTCGATCATCGGGAAACTCCTGGGATGGGGGGCACGCCGGTTGGGGCGCGATGTGGATCGGTTGTCCGCTGATTGAGCGCCGAGGCTGGGAGCGGCGCAGCGTCGTCCACAACGGCGTATACCGTTAGCAAGAATCCGAAGGATTCGAATCTATTAGCACTGTTAGAAGACGTCCGATTCCGTGAAGATTTCTGCGGCTTTGCGGAGACTAAGTGTTCCCGATAGTCCGTGCCCAGCGTTCCTGATCGTCCGAATCCGGCCGTTCCCGATAGTCCGAGCCTCATGACCGGTTCTCCACAGGCCTGAGGCCGACGCGGCGCATCGCGACGTCGAATGGATCGGGCGGGATCGGTGCGAAGTTCAGTCGCTCGCGCCCGAGCGCATGTTCGAGGGTGAGGACGTAGCCGGGGAGCGGTTGGCGCGCGACAATGCCGCGCAGTTCGAAAGCGAACCGCCGTAGCGGCGACAACATGCCGGATTTAAGATGAAGGTGCGGGAGGTCGAAGCTCCAGCCGTTTTCCTGCCTGCCGCCATGCTTGCGCACGATTCTGTAGAGCCAGCGTTCGAGCCCGCCGGTCAGCTCGAAATAAGCGCGGTCGATCGTCAGCACGAGAGCGCGGTCGAGTACGCCGGCATAGAACCAGTCGGGCAGGATCAGCTCGATCCCGAGCGCGCGACCGTTGCCGTCGGCCAGTTCGCGCCATTCGTTGATCCACGAGAAACGATGGCGTCGGCGCTGGTGGTCTTGACGGATCGAGGTTGCGACCGTCGTGGATTGCAGCCGGTCGAGCGCGGCTTTCAGCCGCTCATAGCTTGCCTTGCCGGTTCCACGTCGCGTGAACGACAGTATCTCGTGCGGCGTCGTCACCATAAGGCGCGAGGTCGGCCGTCCTGCATCGCGCGCCTGGATGAGCTGGCTCGCGGCCCAGATCAGCACGTCGGCGTCCCAAATGGTCGCCATTCCATGCTCGGGCACGGCCTCTACAGAGATCCATGTCGCGCCCATGCGGAAATCGATGGGCACAACCCGCTTGGTCTTGGCCAGGCTGAAGAATGGCCAGGCCATCAATTCCTGAGCATCGCGTGCGGCAAGCTCGCCGGGGACGGAGCGGAACAGTTCAAGCTGCGTTCGGTCGGCACTGGAGGTGCGGGAAAAGGAACGGGCGCGGTGCATGGTGATCAGCGGCGCACGCAATCGGTGGGCAGGCGCTTGGCAGGATGGACGATTCCGCTGCCGGGATCGGAGGTCGAGCGACGCGTTCCGAGTGCGGCCCAGGCGTCAAGGTCGTCGATTGCATAGACGATGCGGCCGCCCAACTTGCGGAACACCGGCCCGGTGCCGAAGCAACGGTGCTTCTCCAAAGTGCGGGCCGACAGACCGAGATGGATCGCTGCGTCAGGCGTCTTGATATAGCGTGGCGTTGTGGCGGCGGTGGGCTCGGCCATGATGGTTCTCCTGATGACGGCCGGCCTCAACAAGCGAGACCGGCGGACAGGAGGCGATGGTGGCGAACTCACCCCTATGCGGAGAAGGGACAGCGCCGAGCGGTTCGGAAATGTCCCCCTCAGCCGCCCCGCAGCAGCCGAATGTAACCGCCGTCGCGCAGTTCGATCGCTTCAGCGAGCCATCGGCGCCGGAAAGGGGGTGGCCGCAGCGCTGGCGGTCCGGGTGCCATGCCGAGCAAGCGACGACAGAAGCGCTCAGCGGACGCAAGGCGCGTGAAAGGGTTGCCCTCCATCGGCAGGATTAAGGCCAGCGGCCGGTCGAGCGAACCTGATACCCAGAGATGCTCGTCGCCTTCGTCGTTGGCGAGAATGAAATGAAGGAGGTCGCCGATTTTTATGCGGGCGCGGATAGCGCCCAGCATCTTCCTGTTGAGATTCTGCACCGCTCCAATGCCCGATGGCCGGGGCCAGGACAACGCTGGCCGGCGAAAGATCAGGTCGCGCCACTGCCATCTTCGGATCAAAAGCGACGGATGGATCGGCATGGAAACTGATTCCCCATCGCCGCACCAGCGCGGCGGTGGCGTCATCGGGAGATATTATTCCACGCTGCACGCGGCGGAGAGCAAGACGATAATCGGCACGATAGCGGTCATTTCGGCTGAGATAGCCGATGGCGATATCAGAATATCGAAGCGCCGTGTTCTCGGCGTCGCTTGGGGACTCTCGCCAGTCCTTCTTGGGCGGCATATTGATCTTCCAGCTACGGCCATTTGGGGAACGTATTGCGAATTATTCTCAATAAAATGCCCTTGAAGAAGTCCCGCCAGACGAAGGAATCTATAGCGGATACGGGCCAGCGATTTTGTGGATTTCCGTATCTGCCGGTGCGGCTCGAATGCCCCTCAAGCGGTCGGCGGTCGGAGGAAGTGGCGATAGCCAATCTCAGTCATCCAACGCGCGCGGGCGAGGTGGGAGTCATAAATAGTGCGCGCGCGGTCCGGCTCTGCGGTGGGGTCGATTCCGAAGATAATCCGAACGGCTTCGCACCAATCGGCCTTTTCAGCCGCCGCATCGAGAAGGCGCCAATAAGTTTGGTGATGCCGTTCGTCATAGTCGGTGACGTGGGGCGCGTCAGGCGCACGATCATCAAAAGCGGCTATCGGCATCGCCTCGCTCCGCCGTTGCGCCCTCTCCAGGCGATCATGAATTTATACACCATGATGGATCGAAGTAATCACCCTTTGCGGCTATGGCCGAGTAACGTTGCGAGAATAGGTCGGACTGGGGCGGCGAATTATTTGCCAGGTTTCTCGGGCGCTCGATGCACGACCATGACGCCCTTGCCACGATCCGAGTCGAGAAAAATGATCCCTGCACTTTCCAACGCCTTCATGACCTGATGGCGAGTGTCGTCGCGTACCGGGAGCTTGCTCTCCGATTCCAGGCGCTTGAGCGCTGTAAGCGCTACAAGGGCCTTGTCGGCGAGCATCTCCTGAGTCCAACTGAGAAGCACGCGAGCGGCTCGCACCTGGCGGGAAGTGATCATGCATGATCACCTCCACAACGGGCACGGCATTCGCCATGAAAACGACTATTATAGTCGTCTTACGCTATTGGGAAGATACTATTGGCGAGCCGGGCGTAGCCCGGCGAGCCGCCCCGGAGGTCAAACCGTGGCGCGGCCGTTTAACCAGGCGGGGCCCACTGAAGATCCCATGGAGGTGGATGACGGCCGCGCCAGTAGGCAAAATGAGGTTGTCGAACCACTTGCTCTGGAGGCAGCCATGCAAGCTACGATTGATAACCCCATACAGTTGACCGCCATCCGCACTGACCTTGGCGCGATTTTCGTCTCCTTGGAACTCAGCCGCTCGACCTGGGTGATTACATCCTTGTCGCCAGGATGCGGCGAGAAGATGTCGAAGCATCAAGTTCCCGCAGGCGATCTTACCGGACTATTCGCACGATTTTCTCAACTGCAGGGGAGAAGCCGGAAGAGGTGCGGGCATGGTTCTCCGATCATTGCCATCCAGGAAGCTGGGCTCGACGGCTTCTGGATCCACCGGGTGTTGGAGCGCGAAGGAATCGAGAGCCATGTGGTGGATCCAGCCTCGATTGCCACATCGCGTCGAAGCCGGCGGGCCAAAACGGATCGCCTTGACGGCGAAGTGCTGGTCCGGACCTTGCTGGCGTACAAAAGGGGCGAACCGCGTGTGTGTGCCATGGTCCGGGCACCTTCCCCTATGGATGAGGACCGTCGTCGCATCTGCCGGGAGCGCAAGGCGCTGATCGCCGAGCGAGTTGCTCACGTGAATCGCATCAAGGGACTGCTGTTCTCGCAAGGGGTCACCGATTATGAGCCCCTCCGTCGGGATCGACGGCAACGGTTCGAAGAACTCCGAACAGGTGACGGGCGCAAACTGCCGGCTTATCTGACCGCCCAGCTCTGTCGTGAACTGGATCGCCTCGAACTCCTGCTCCAACACATCAACGCAGTTGAGC
>Ga0307414_10001034_pt1 | contig 14217 bp, 16 predicted proteins | sample DK1Ometagenome_FD_203804 | JGI IMG/M metagenome (GOLD analysis project Ga0307414, IMG submission 203804) | Maize rhizosphere microbial communities from greenhouse at UC Davis, California, United States - DK15-O-3 | ecosystem: Host-associated > Plants > Roots > Rhizosphere > Soil | place: USA... | reverse complement strand
CTCTCTCCCCCGTTTGAACAAATGCATTTGCGGCTAAACCAAAACTTCCTTTTTTATATTCTAAATGCGTTCCCATGGTTTGAAGATTACTAGTACCATCTGCAACACTTGGAGTCACTGTGGTGTCAAAATTTTGGAATCCATTATTCAACAACAATAAACTTCCTGAAAAATGCTCCCATGCTTGTTTTAGATACACATATTGCATCGTTTTATAAGAAAAATTTCCTGAAGTATTATAAGCTGTTCCTGAATTTACAAATCCTGTTGGATTTGAATAATCCTGACTAAAAGCCAATCCTAAATCCAACATAAATTTTTCTTTCTTATATTGAATTAAGGCAGCATCGTGGTTACGCCCTTGTTGTGCCCAATCCAAGGCTCCAAAAATACGTTCGTCATCATAAGAAATGACTTGCCTTCCTAACTTTGTAGTAAACCCAGATCCTAAGGCAAGTTCTCCCCAAGCTTCAAAAACCGCAAAGGAGTTATTTTGATCGTATGGAAGCAATTGCATGTTTTCGCCCCACACCATCACGTCTTGAAAACTGACATAAAATTTATAAGCTTCTGCTGCATAACCTGCATTTAATCGGATTCTGGTTGAGATACCAAAACCAGCATCGGCAGCATCTGGAATTAAGGTTCCAAAACCGTTGCGATATTCTGTCCGTGGCCTGAATTCACCATCCAATGAAAATTGGGCATTTGCGAATTGAATCATTCCTGCCAATAAGCATACTAAGAGATATTGTTTTTTCATTTTGTTTGATTTTTAAGTTGATTGTTTGATTGCTTTGAGTTAGTTTTTCAGCTAATGTATAGGTAGTTATTTTTTAGTTTTATGATAATTATCATCCTTTCTTAATGTTCTAAAAAGTCTATAAGATGTTTTCTGTATTTATAATAATCGTCGTGTTCTAAAACCGATTTACGGGTTCTAGGCCGTTCAAATTCAATATTTAAGATATCCCCTATTTTGGCTTTGGGTCCACTAGTCATCATCACGACTCTATCCGCTAAAAAGATGGCTTCATCTACGTCATGGGTTATCATAACTGCGGTGATTTTTTCTTTGTTCCAGATTTCAATAAGAATATCCTGAAGTTCGCCCCTGGTTAAGGAATCCAACATTCCGAAAGGCTCATCTAACAATAATACTTTTGGTTTTATGGCAAAGGCTCTAGCAATGCCCACACGTTGTTGCATACCTTGGGAAAGCTCAGTTGCTTTTTTGTTGAAGGCATACTCTAATCCTACTTTTTGAAGATAGTATTTGGCAATATCATTGCGCTGGGATTTCGTGGCTTGCGGAAATACCTTATTAACACCAAGCAGCACGTTTTGAAGTGCCGTCATCCAAGGCATTAGGCTCGGCGACTGGAAAATAACACCTCTATCGGGTCCTGGTCCTTTAATATGTTTTCCCAATACGGAAATAGCACCTCCAGAGATATTGTTAAGTCCCGCAATCATGGAAAGCATGGTGGTTTTACCACAACCTGAATGCCCTATGATGGTCACGAATTCCTCTTTCATGATTTGAAGATTCAAATCTTCTAAAACAATATAATCGCCTTTTGGTGTTGGATATACTTTTTTAAGGTTAACCAAATCCAACATAACGTTATTGGAAGGATATAGAATACCGTTTTCTGAATAGGTATTTGTTTGATTATTTTCTACTATGGCTGTGTTCATCATTCCTATTTTTTTAATTACCAAACAAAACTTTTTGGGGTTAAATCTGGTAGTGCATATTCCTTTTGTACTTCAGATTTACGCTCATTGCCTATTTCCATTAAATATTCGATGATGGCGTTTCGTGTCTTTTTAAAATTGGGATTATCGTTCAATTCCGTTTTATCCCTTGGACGTTCAATATCAATTTTGAATTCTGGTCCTAATGTGGCATTTGGTCCCGGACGCAATGGAATGATTCTATCTGCCATATAAATACCTTCATCAACATCATTGGTAATCAATAAAGCCGTGCGTTTGTCCTTTCCCCAGATATTTAATATTTCATCTTGTAAATTGCCACGAGTCAACGCATCCAACGCGCCTAAAGGTTCATCCATAATAATCATTTCTGGTTTCATAGCTAATGCCCTAGCAACGGCAACACGTTGTCGCATCCCTCCCGATAATTCTTTCGGACGTTTGTTTATAGCGTGTGATAAATTTACCATGGCTACATATTCAGCAACAATGGCGTTTAGTTCCGATTTACTTTTCTTAGGAAATGCCACTTTAACAGCCATAAATACATTCTGACCAACCGTTAACCAAGGCAGCAATGAATAATTTTGAAAAATAACACCGCGTTCATGACTTGTCCCCACAACAGGTTCGCCTTTAAACAATACTTCGCCTCTTGTTGGTTCTAACAAACCATTTATGAGATTGACCAATGTGGTTTTGCCGCTTCCTGTAAATCCTACGATGGCTACAAATTCGCCTTCTTCAATCGTTAGGTTGATATTGGAAAGCACTTCAGTAACATTATCGCCTTGTCCGTAGGTTTTATAGATGTTTTTTAGTTCTAAGTATGCCATGTTGTTTGTTGATTTGTGATTCGTTTATTTGTTTAAACAGTTAAACACCTATTAAATGCCTTCATTTTTATTAAACGAAATCATGTTTTGGATGGTTAGCATGATTCTATCTAACAAAAAGCCTATACCACCAATAACAAACATGGCGACAATTATTTTTGAGTTAGAATCTATGGAACCGCTTTGAAATTCTTCCCAAACAAAAGAACCTAATCCTGGGCTTTGAGCAAGTAGCTCAATAGCAATAAGTACCATCCAAGACACCGAAAGCGTAATTCTTAAACCCGTAAAAATTAATGGTAAAGCTGATGGAAGTATGACTTTAAAAATCTTTTGAAAAGGCCCTAATTTCAAAACTTTAGCAACATTTAAATAATCTTTATCAACTGAAGAAACGCCCACTGCTGTGTTAACCAAAGTAGCCCACATACCGCACAAACCAACACTAATAAACGAGATGTAGAAAGAGCTATCAGAATTAGAATCTTTAAATAATGTTTTAACAATCATAAACACCAACAGCAACCAAACTACGGGAGATACCGGTTTGAATATTTGAATCAACCAATTAACAGAGCTTCTAAACGTTTTACTAAGTCCGATTAAAATACCAATGGGTATGGCTATCACAAGTGCTAATAAGAAACCCGCAAAAACGTTTCTTATACTGGTAAATATTTGATCTACAAACGAAGGCCTTCCCGTATATACAATGGCCGTTTCCCCTTGCGCTAAACGTTTAGCATTCAACGAAGCTGTTTTTTCAATAAAAGCTTTTTTATCGGCTTTGATAATGTAATGATCGTTCACTAAGGTTTTAAAAGCTTGTAAAACTTGGGCTGGTGATGGCAAAGTGTTTGGTTGGCATTTAATATCGCCCGATGCAATACAAGCTTTCATTTCATTGGCAGCAACTTGGCCTTGTTCGCTTAGTGCTTTTTCAATTTTATAATCCGCTTCAATGTTGTATAACGCTTTAGCACCAAGATGCCATAAACCTATAAATATCACTACGGAAGCAAGTGGCACAATCACTTTCCTAAAGAAGTTTTTTAAGTCCTCTTTTTCAATTTTACCAGTTAATATAGATTTAGCTTTTTTTATAAAATCCAATTCAATTAACTTGGTTACTTTGTTTAATGCAATGCTCATGTTCATGATTTCTAATTATTATGGTCTTATTAATTTTATCCTTTATTTCCTATTGAAAAACTATTAAGGTATCCAACGGGGTCTTTACCATCATACTTAATACCATCAATAAAATCGCTTGTTGCGGGTTTGTAACCGTCTGTAGTTGGAATATCACTTGCAGGGATTTTGCCTTCTTCAACCAAAAGTTCTGCTGCCTTTTTCCAAATATCTGGTCTGTAAACTTTTTTAATGGTTTCATCATACCATGCATTTGGTTTAGATTCTGAAATTTGTCCCCAACGACGCATTTGTGTTAAAAACCAGATTCCGTCTGAGTAGAAAGGATATGTTGCATCATATTTATAAAACACATTAAAGTCTGGCATGGGACGGATATCTCCTTTTTCATATTCAAATGTTCCAGTCATGGATTTAGCAATAACAGCTTTATCAGCCCCTACATAATCTTTTCTAGATATTATCTCTACAGCTTCCATTCTGTTTTTAGGATCATCTAACCATTTTCCAGCTCGTATTAAGGCCTTAACAATAGCTATTGTTGTATTAGGATATTTTTCTGTAAACTCTTTTTTCAAGCCAAATACTTTTTCAGCTTTATTTTTATATATATCCAAAGTTGTAGCAATAGGCACACCAATACCATTAGCAACAGCTTGTTGGTTCCATGGTTCTCCAACACAATATCCTTGAATGGTTCCAGCAGACATAGTGGCTACCATTTGAGGCGGCGGTGTAACCGATAGTAGAACATCGGCATCTACTTGCCCTTGAATATTATCTTGAGTGTACATGCCCGGATTAATACCCCCAGAAGCTAAGTAGTATCTTAATTCAAAATTATGTGTAGAAACAGGAAAGGTCATCGCCATTTTAACTGTTTTACCAGCTCTCTTATATTCATCTACCACCATTTTAAGTGCAGAAGCGTTAATAGGATGTGTAGGTTTTCCATCGCTATCCTTTGCTACGTTTGGTTTCATTTTTGTCCAAACATCATTTGATATGGTTATGGCGTTACCATTTAAACCCATGTTATAAACAGTTACCAAATCGGATTGCTTACCAAAACCAGCCGCGGCAGCTACGGGTTGTCCAGCCAGTAAATGTGAGCCATCAATAACACCATCAGTAACACCATCTAATGCATTTTTCCAATTGGATTGCGCTTGAAGGGTTACAAATAAGCCTTCATCTTCAAAAAACCCTTTTTCTTTAGCAATGGCTAACGACGCCATATCTGTTAGTTTGATAAACCCAAAGGTTAGTTGTGGTTTTTCAATAGATAATTGAGTGTCCGCTACAGTTTCTGTTACTGCGTCTTTTTTTTCAGTCTTTCCACCACAAGAAAACAGTATGGCCGAAAGAGAAAAAAGTAATGATGCTTTTGTGATTAGTGTTTTCATTATTTGATTATTTTAAGTTAACTAAGTATTTATACTTATTTTTACAAATATATAAGTAGTTTAAATTTCAAATAATGTTTATAGACATGTTAATACATCTTTTTACACCATAATATAAGCTGCCATAAAACATGTTATTATTTTAATTAATTGATTTACAAATAATTAAATACTACGTAATTATTTAAGGAAGCATTAATTTTTACTAAGTAATGTTAATTGTTATTTAAATTTGATAAGATTAGCTATCTAAGAAGTAATTGTGTTCGCTAATCTCTTTTTTAAGAAGTTCTGTATTTTGAATACCAATTTTTTTTCCTTTAGAAGTAATAAGGTTCTCTTTTTTTAAGACTGAAAATACTCGAATCACTTGTTCCTCTGTAGTTCCTGCATGATCTGCATATTCTTTTCTACTCAGAACTATATTGATGAAACCTTTGTTATCTCCAAACTTTCTGTTTACATATAATAAGGTGTCAATGACACGCTCTCTAACCGTCATTTGAGATAACGATTTTACTTTAGATTCACTTTTATTAAGCTCATTGGCGTAAAAAAGCATCATATCATAAGTGAATTCAGGATGCTTGAACAAGGCATTCTGCAAGGTTATTTTTGAAAAATAGCATAAAACAGTATCCTCTAACGCCACCGCTCCTATGGAATAATACTCTTCCGTACCAAAACCTCTGTGCCCAATGATTTCACCTTCTTTCGCAAATCTTACAATTTGCTCCCTACCATTTATGCCCGTTCTAAAAACCTTCACTTTTCCTTTTAACACGAAGAATAGTCCGTTTACAGGTGCACCTTCCATGATGAATTGCTGACCCTTTTTGCATCTAATGTCGCTTTTTTCTTGCATGAAATTAGAAGTGGATAATACCTTTAAATTTCGTTTGATTAAACAAGACTCGTTGCCACAAGTATCACAACTCACACCAGAAAATGATTTTCTTTTTAATGTTGTTGTTTGTGATTTAAAACCTGTTGAATCCATCTTTTTTAGTAAACTTTTAGTTATTATTATAAGTTTACAAAACAAATATAAGTATTAATACTTATATTTTAATTAAAAATACTTAATTTTTATAAAAATGTATCAAATTTTCGTTATGTTTGTATATATATAACGATTTGTATGATTTCCATTGATGAAGCTATAAACCTAGTTAAAAGCAAAAGCAAGGCTTTGTTTAAAGAAACGGTATTGTCCATTGAAAAATCTGGAGGTTATTTGCTGTCTAAAGATGTTTTATCTCCAATTAATATGCCTCCTTTTAGACAATCCGCTATGGATGGCTACGCGCTTCATTTACATGATGATTTATTATATGTTTTAGTTGGTGAAGTTAAAGCGGGCGATGGTCATCAACCCATTTTAAAAAAGGGCGAAGCCGTTAGAATTTTTACTGGTGCCGCCGTTCCAGATACTGCCAATGCCGTTATTATGCAGGAAAAAGTCATAATAAAGGGTTCTGAATTGGTGATTGAAAATCAGCTAACAGAAAACTATAATATTCGTGCCATTGGAGAACAGGTTAAAACAGGTGATTTGGCACTTCCAAAAGATACTAAATTAACACCAGCTGGCATTGGTTATTTGGCATCTTTGGGTATCTCACAAGTATCAGTTTACAAAAAACCATCCATCGCTTTACTTACTACGGGCAACGAACTTATCGATGCGGGAGAAGCATTAAGTCATGGAAAAATATACGAAAGCAATTCAAAAATGCTGCAAAATGCGCTTTACAATTTAAAGTTTTATGACATTCATTTTTATAAAGTTGAAGATGATTATGAAAAAACGCTGTCAGTTTTAAATGAAGTGATTTCAGAAAATGATTTAGTTATTATTTCTGGTGGGATTTCTGTTGGCGATTATGATTTTGTTGGAAAAGCACTCCAAGAATTAGAAGTTCAAGAACATTTCTACACCGTAAAACAAAAACCTGGCAAACCCTTATTTTTCGGAACAAAAAATGACACGCTTATTTTTGCGCTTCCGGGAAATCCAGCAGCATCGCTGACTTGCTTCTACATATATGTTCACATCGCTTTACAAAAAATGATGAACAAAAACGATGTGGAATTGCCCAGAATAAAAGCGAAATCGACTAACACATTTACAAAATTTGGAGATAGACCACAATTCTTAAAAGCCATTTATAATCATGGTGAAGTGACGATTTTAGAAGGTCAGAGTTCCGCCATGTTGCAAACATTTGCGCTTTCAAATGCGTTGGTATTTGTTCCTGAACCTATTTCTAAAATTGAAATAAACGATACTGTTGAAGTTATTCTATTACCAAATTAGCTGAGATTATGGATTACAAAATTAAAAGTCGAATCTGGATTGAGTATGAAAATCATGTCCTTCTAGGAGAAGGACGGGTGCAACTTCTGAAAGCTATTAATGAAACTGGTTCATTATCAAAGGCAGCAAAATCCATAAATATATCTTATAAAAAAGCGTGGGATTTAATTGATTCGGTTAATAAATCCTCTAAAAAACCAGTTACCATAAACAGCATCGGCGGAAAAGGTGGCGGTGGTGCCGAATTAACGGATTATGGAAAGGCATTAATTCTAGCATTTGATGATATTAATAAAAATTGCTGGGAGTTTTTGGATACGCAGTTGGAGAAAATTGAGAGTTTATGAAATCAGTGCCCAAAGTTAAAATGAATAATCAATAGTCAATAGTAAAATGTTAGAAACAGAAAACATATATTTATTCTTGTTGCTATTACCCATCGTATCCTTTTTATACGCAAGTGTAGGTCACGGTGGTGCCAGTGGTTATTTGGCATTAATGGCGTTGTTTTCGTTTGCACCAGAAACCATGAAACCCACTGCCCTACTACTTAATTTGTTTGTGGCAGGAATTTCGTTTTACTATTATTATAAAGAAGGCCATTTTAACAAAAATCTATTTATTCCATTTGCCATAGCTTCCATCCCATTGGCTTTTTTAGGTGGAACGATTGAAATTGATGCTTCCATTTACAAAAAAATATTAGCCATTTTATTGGTGTTTGCTATTTTAAAAATGCTAAATGTTTTTGGAAAAGAAAAAGAAGACATAAAAAAAGTAAAACTTTGGCAAGGTTTGATTGTCGGTGGTATTATCGGCTTATTTTCAGGACTCATTGGCATTGGTGGTGGCATTATTTTAACGCCTATTATTTTATTGCTTCATTGGGGAAATATGAAAGAAGCGGCAGCGGTTTCGGCATTATTTATTTGGGTAAATTCTGCTTCAGGACTCGTCGGGCAAATAAGTAGCGGTGTGCATTTTGAAATACAAACATTTGTGTTAGTAGCCGTGGCTTTAATCGGCGGCGTAGTCGGCGGCTATTATGGTAGTAAAAAAATAAATAATCAGAAATTACGATACATATTGGCTTTTGTTTTGGCTATTGCGTGTTTTAAATTATTTTTCGCATAGAATGATAGACAAAAAAAACATAACAGGGATTATTCTTTCTGGCGGAAAAAGCAGTCGCATGGGAACGGACAAAGGGTTTTTATTGTTTAATGGAAAATCTTTTATGCAGCATAGTATCGATGCATTAAAACCTTTTGTTGATGAAATAATTATAATTTCAAATAATACAGATTATGATGTTTTTGGTTTGAAACGTATTGAAGACGCCATTGAAAATGCGGGGCCGTTGGCAGGTATTTATTCCGGATTGAAACAGTTTAAAACCGACTATAATTTGGTGTTGAGTTGCGATATTCCGTTAATCAATGCAACCATTTTAGAAAAACTGATTGATGCCATTGATAATGATTCTGAAATCATTCAAATTGAAAGTCAGGGAAAAACCATGCCATTAATTGCTATATATAAAAAACAATGTGTAACTCTATTTTTAAAACTTTTGAATGAAGGCGAACGCCGATTGCAATATGCTGTCAATCAATGTAACGTGAAAAATGTGGTGCTACATGATGAAGAAACTTACTTTGCACAAAACATCAACACACCTGAACAATTAAATGCCATTTTAAAATGATGATTACCATAAAATATTTCGGACTTATTGCTGAAGTTACGAGTCAAACAGAGGAAACTATTGATTTTTCTGGAAGGTTCATTTCCGAGCTTTTGGACACTTTATATTTTAAATATCCCGATTTAAAAAACAAGGATTTTCAAGTGGCACAAAATCAGGAATTGGTTTCAAAAAGCACCGAAATAATTGGACAAGAATTAGCATTATTACCACCGTTTTCGGGTGGTTAGAAAACAACAAACTGGCGGGATGAGATTCCTGCCTACGCAGTAATGACAAATAGATACAACAGACATATTATCCTTTCAGAAATCGGTCAAGCTGGACAAGACAAACTATCCAATGCAAAAGTATTGGTGATTGGCGCTGGTGGTTTGGGCTGTCCTGTTTTGCAATATTTAGCGGCGGCGGGTATTGGCACTTTGGGAATCATCGATTTTGATGTGGTTGACATATCCAACTTGCAACGTCAAGTGTTGTTCGGAACGTCATCATTGGGGAAAAATAAAGCCGAAGCTGCAAAAAAGAGATTAGAAGATTTAAATCCCGAAATTTCTTTTATCGCCTACGCGGAAAAACTCACGTACCAAAATGCTTTGGAATTATTCAATAACTATGAGATTATAGTAGATGGCTCCGATAATTTTGAAACGCGTTATTTGGTAAATGATGCCTGTATCATCACTAACAAACCCTTGGTTTTTGGCGCCATTTATAAATTTGAAGGTCAGGTGTCTGTTTTCAATTATCAAAACGGACCGAGTTACAGATGTCTGTTTCCAAATCCGCCACAAAAAGATGCGGTGCCTAATTGTTCAGAAATTGGTGTTTTAGGGGTTTTGCCCGGCATTATTGGAAGTATGCAAGCTAATGAAGCCTTGAAAATCATATTGGGCATTGGACATGTGTTGTCAGGTAATTTATTCTGCTATAATGCATTAACCTCACAAACATCAACCTTAAAAATCAGTAAATCAGAAGAACAGATTGAAAACGTTTTGAAAGAAAAACATCATTTCAATAAAAGACAATTAAACTTAGATTGCGAAATTCAAACAGATGAGATTTCAATAAAAGATGCCTTATTTAAAGACAATATTCAATTTATTGATGTTCGTGAAGCTCATGAACAACCAAAAGTTGAAAGTTTAGAAATTATTAATATTCCTTTAAAACAATTGGAGAATAATCTCGAAAAGATTGATTTATCAAAAGAAAAAATGATTTTTTGCCAATCAGGAATAAGAAGCAAACAAGCTGTTTCCTTATTAAAGGATTTAGAAATATCAAATTGTTATAGCATTAAAGAAGGGGCATTAGAAATATTAAGTTTTATAAATAAACGTCATTGCGATAGAGTAACGACTGAAGCAATCCGTTCAAAATAAAAAGATTGCTTCGTGCCTCGCAATGACAATAAAATAAGTGACACATGACAGATAAAAAACCAAAAAACGTCTTTAAACAAGGTGCTATTTCTTCGGAATTTATTGGAGAATCGATTGCCAAGCACCAAACTAAAACCAATATAGGCGCCCATAATATTTTTTTGGGACAAGTAAGAGCAGATGTTATTGAAGGAAAAACAGTTTCAGCTATTGAATACACAGCTTACGAGGACATGGCGAACACCAAATTTGATGAAATTCGTGAAGCTGCTTTTGAGAAATTTGAACTGACTTGCATGCATATTTATCACAGTCTAGGTGTTGTGAAATCTGGAGAAATATGTTTGTTCGTATTCGTGTCTTCACCTAGAAGAAAAGTCGTTTTTAAAGCGTTGGAGTATATTGTTGAAGAAATAAAAGCACAGGTGCCTGTTTTTGGAAAAGAAATATTTGAAGACGATACCCATCAATGGAAAGTTAATAATTAAATCATGGTCGATATCACACATAAAAACACAACCCTAAGAACCGCTACAGCACAAGCCGTTGTGAAAGTCAGTAAACCTGAAACTATTGCTGCCATACAAAACGACACCGTTCCTAAGGGCAATGTATTTGCCATGAGCAAAGCTGCTGGTTTATTAGGCGTTAAACGAACATCTGATATTTTACCAGATTGTCACCCCTTACCTATTGAGTTTACTGGGGTTGAATATGAGATAAACGGATTGGAAATCACAGTTTTATTTACTGTAAAAACCATTTATAAAACGGGTGTTGAGGTCGAAGCTATGCATGGCGCGAGCGTGGTGGCTTTAAATATGTATGATATGTTAAAACCTATTGACAAAGGCATTGAAATCCATCATATTAAATTGTTGAATAAAAAAGGTGGTAAATCTGATTTTAAAGATCGATTCAGAAAAGATTTAACCGCTGCTGTTATTGTGTGTTCAGATACTATTTCGGCAGGACAAAAAGAAGATAAAGCAGGAAAAGCTATTATGGAGATTCTGGAAAAATGCGACGTTAAAATTGCGGACTATATCATCATTCCAGATGAAAAAGATAGTATTCAGGCAAAAGCAATCATATATGAAAAACAAGGCATAAATTTAATTATTTATACAGGTGGAACGGGGCTTTCGGCAAGAGATGTCACACCTGAAGCTTTAATTCCGTTACTGGACAGACGTATTCCCGGCATTGAAGAAGCCATTCGTAATTACGGTCAAGATAGAACACCGTATGCTATGCTTTCAAGAAGTGTAGCTGGTACTATAAATAATACCTTGGTTTTAGCTTTACCGGGTTCAACAAATGGCGCCAAAGAATCTATGGAAGCTATTTTTCCATCGGTATTGCATGTATTTGGGATATTGAGAGGGTCTAGACATGACTAAAATGTTTATTCGTTGATTTGTTTATTCGTTTAACCGATTACACATTTCAACGATTCAACAATTAAACAGAGTGAAGAAATGATTGAAAACAAAAACATATTACAAGATTCCCACGGCAGAGACCATGCATATTTGCGTATTTCATTAATTGAGCGTTGTAATTTGCGTTGCACGTATTGTATGCCAGAAGAAGGTGTACAACTATCGCCTAAAAGTCATTTAATGACGTATGAGGAAATTTATGAAATTGCCAAAACCTTTGTAAAACATGGTGTTACAAAAATACGATTGACTGGAGGTGAACCATTAATAAGAAAAGACATTCCAGTAATCTTGGAGAAATTGGCAACGCTACCTGTTGAGTTATCCATTACTTCCAATGCTATTACCATTGATAAATTTATTGATGTTTTAAAAGCCAATAGGGTCAATAAAATCAATGTCAGTTTAGATTCTTTAGACCGTGAAAAGTTTAAGCATATCACCCGTCGCGATCAATTTGAAAAAGTTTATAACAATATTTTGCTTTTGGTGAAGGAAGACTTCCAAGTAAAAGTCAACGCTGTTTTAATGAAGGATTTTAATGATAATGAAATCATTGATTTTATAAATTTCACTAAAGATTTACCAATCTCTGTTCGCTTTATTGAATTCATGCCTTTTGATGGCAATAAATGGGATATGAGCAAAATGGTGTCCTATAAAGAGGTCATGACTTATGTAAATACTTCTTTTACTGAAGAGCAAATTGAACGCCTGCAAGATGCACCAAACGACACCTCTAAAAACTACAAAATAAAAGGTTATCAAGGTAGTTTTGCCATTATTAGTTCGGTTACTAATCCGTTTTGCGATTCCTGTAACAGACTGCGCTTAACAGCAAACGGTCAATTAAAAAACTGTTTGTTTTCTTCAACGGAATCCGATTTATTGACCGCACTTAGACAAGGAAATTCTATTGAACCCATCATTCAAAAAGCCGTTCAAGCGAAGTTTAAAGTCCGTGGCGGTATGGATACTTTAGAGAAATTACAAGAACCCAAATTACATAACAACAATAGAAGCATGATTACTATTGGAGGTTGAAATACTGGAATTATAATGATTTAGATATTACATCTTATTTTATTATAAAATAAATTTATTTTTAATTAGGATAAATTTGTCCGTTATTATTTTGTGCATTACTTTTGCATCATAAATAATTAAAATAAATTAAGATACAACGATTTAAAATAGGATAAATTTATCCTAATTATAAAGAATCATCACCAATGCTATACCGAATAAACATCATTACCACCAACAACAAACAGATTGAAATTCCATTTAGGAGATTTCAATATCCCAATTTAATGGAGTTGATTGTTGACACGTATTATGAAGATATTGGTGAATGTATGGGAAGAGGTCTATGCGGAACCTGTTATGTAAAACTCCAATCGTGTTCTATAAATGATAGTATGGAACCAGTTGAAAAAGAAACGCTTAAAAATCTTCATGATTTCGATTCAAACAGTCGCTTAGCTTGCCAAATCATGCTGGATGAAAAAATAAATAATATGACTTTTAAAATTATAACTGATAATAAAATAAATCCTTAAACCCATGAACACAGCATCATTAGTAGAAGAACTTCTCTACAAAGAAGACAAACCGGCAGTCACCCAATTACTTACAACAAAAACAACCAAAGAAATTAGAATTGTCATGAAACAAGGACAAACCATGAAAGAGCATAAAGCGCCCTACCCCATTGTTATTGAATTATTTGAAGGCAGCGTCGATTTTGGTGTGAATGGTATAAAACAACTGCTCAAAAAAGGAGATTTAATCGCGTTGGATGAGAACATTCCGCATGATTTAATCTGCGTTTCAGACAGCATCATACGATTATCACTTTCTATTTTTGATGATGTCCAACGTGTCAATAATGTAAATAATTAAATATAAATCAACTAATTAATATTCCAATGAAAAAAATATGGATCACCTTTATTAGTGTTGTGTCAATATCATTCATAATACTAATTTGGATAGGAACAGAAGTATATCAAACACAACCTCCTATTCCAGAAACCGTTATTGTAAAAGAAACACAAGACATACTTTATACCAAGGAAGACATTCAAATCGGACAAAACGTTTGGGAATCTATTGGCGGTATGGAAGTCGGTTCTATCTGGGGACATGGTAGTTACGTGGCTCCAGATTGGACAGCGGATTGGATACATAAAGAAGCCACTTTCATGCTGGAAACCTGGGCTCAAAATGATAACAAT